>Ga0209541_10016720_pt1 | contig 10815 bp, 7 predicted proteins | sample RifCSPlowO2_01_FD_184027 | JGI IMG/M metagenome (GOLD analysis project Ga0209541, IMG submission 184027) | Groundwater microbial communities from Rifle, Colorado - Rifle CSP2_plank lowO2_0.1 (SPAdes) (version 2) | ecosystem: Environmental > Aquatic > Deep subsurface > Groundwater | place: Rifle... | reverse complement strand
ACGGTGTCTTATTCGCCCCCCGTTGTTATTCCAGCCAATGTGGGTGCGAGTTCATCAATCGTGACAGCCCCATCGGCAGTTGTTACATTCATCCCATCGATTGTAACGGCACCACCTTCTGTTGTCACACCACCACCGTCGTCGATTGTGACCGCACCGAGCGTTTCATGGAGCAATCCATCGGTCGTAACAGCGCCACCTTCGGCAACGATAACGAACTCGTCGGTCGTAACGGCACCAAACACCGTGTGGAGCAATCCGTCGATTGCGACAGGGCCGACGATGAACAATACGGCAACAATCAACACACGGTAAGTTCGGTAAAAAAGTTCTTTGATCACCACAGGAGGGAATTAAAACCTTCCTCCTGTATTTTTTAAAGTTATGAACAGTAAGTTCATAGTTTTAAAAAGTAGACGAATAGTCACTTTAACCATACAAACATTATGAATACAAAAACAAAAATTTTTATAACTGGCATCATTGCTTTCGCGGGGCTTTTTGCTGGTGCAAATTTTGTGTCTGCGCAAACGGCAACATTAACAACTGTTGATTCATGCACAAGCGCAACATTGCGAGCCGATGTCTACCCAAACGGTGGAACAGCGGAAGCGTGGTTTGAGTGGGGGAATTCGTACGCCACGGTAGATGCTGGAGTTGGGACAAGAACATCTTCGCAGTGGTTTACCTACAATCAGAGTTTGTCACAGTCAATTTCTAGTCTTTCTCAAAACACAAAGTATTACTATAGAGGAGCGGTGAGAAACAACAACGGCACGATGCCTTCTTACGGCAGTATCCTCTCGTTCACAACTCCTTCGTGTAACACGGTAGTAACAACCGTTACGGTTACAACCAGCAGCGCAAGCTCTGTGTCGCAGAACTCTGCAACACTCAATGGGTACGTTGTTCCCAACAACACAAACACATCTGTATGGTTTGAGTATGGGACAACGCAGGCTTTTGGTCTTGCAACGCCAAATATGAATTATGGAAACACAACAAGCTTCAGCGGCTATATTTCTGGCTTGAACCCAAACACCACCTACTACTTCCGTGCTATGGCAAGTGGCGCTACTCCGGGGAATACACTTTCATTTACCACAACCGGAACAGTGGCATCAGTTCCTATTGTAACAACCAGCAGCGCAAGCTCTGTGTCGCAGAACTCTGCAACACTCAATGGGTACGTTGTTCCCAATGGCGTCAATACTAACGCCTACTTCGAGTATGGTACAACGCAATCGTTTGGCAACGTTACTTCGAGCGTGTATGTGAATTCTTCAGGAACGGGCTACACGAGTTCAATTTCTGGTTTGAATCCAAACACTACGTACTATTACCGCGCTATGGCAAACAACGCGCAAGGAAATACCACCCCAGGCAACACACTTTCGTTTACCACGAATGCACAAGTGATTGTAAATACTGGAGCAGTGCCAACCGTAACGACACTTCTTGCAACAGAACGTACGGGGGTTACCGCAAGATTGAACGGGCTTGTTTTTGCTACAGGAAACCAGACAGCCAACGCTTGGTTTGAATGGGGGACAGATTCGAGTATGTCCAACAAGACACAAGTTTCTAATGTGGGCGCTCTTCCCACCGTGAAGCATTCAGACTACATTACTGGTCTTGTGCAGGGACAGAAATATTACTACCGCATTGTTGCTGAAAATTCGTATGGCAAAGTGTATGGGGAAATGAACACTTTTGTTTCAGAAGTAAGTGTTGCTCCAGCGCCTGTCACAATAACTCCTAGCCAACCAAAACCAGCAGTATTGAAGCCCGTGACTGTCGCGGTAACAAGCACAGGAAACTCTGCTCAATCGCTTGTGTCGCTCATCCTCGAAGGTGGAGAGGATACGATAAGCGTCGGTGAAAAACGCGTGTACCATGTATCATGGAAAAATGAGAGTAAGCAGACACTTAAGAACGTGGTGCTTCGTGTAACATTTCCATCGCAGATGAATGTCGAAAGTGCAACAAAAGGAGAATTTTCAAGCGCGGACAATTCAGTTGTTGTTGACTTGGGAACTCTCGTGGCGAGCGGTAATGGAGAAACATTCATCTTTGCATCGCCTGTGCGTGGTGTGGGGACTGGGCAACTTCTCGTCGTAACTGCCAATATGGTTTACACCGAAGAAAAGGGAGTTCAAGGAGATGTTCTCGCGTATGCGACACATACAACAGAAGAGACCCAGGGCACTCCTAGTCTCGGCGCGAACGTGTTCGGAGCGGGGGACTTCCTTCCTGTGACGGTCCTTGGATGGGTACTCCTCATTATCTCGATACTCGTCCTTGTGATTTTGGGAAACCACTTGTACGGAAGGTTTGCGGACAATGAGTAATTAATGTAAAAAGGGCGGCACTGAAAGTGCCGCCCTTTTTACATGCTTCAAACTCCAGATTCCATATTCGTCTTCCAAAATGGTAAGATGAGGAAATGACAAAGGAGGTTAAAAGTCTTGAGGATTTGCGCACGACAGCAGAAGGATTTTTGCAGGCTCTTTTGCGAGAGCCTGCAAAAAATACGGCAACCGTTATAGGGCTCACTGGCGACCTAGGGTCAGGTAAAACCGCGTTTACGAAGTGCACCGCAAGCGTGCTCGGCATTACGGAGGTGGTAACAAGCCCCACGTTTATCCTCGAAAAAATATACACTATTCCAGAAAGATCGATTGTTGGTGACCGTTTTACAAAATTTATTCATATCGACGCGTACAGGTTGCATTCAGCAAATGAGATGCGCGCGCTTGATTGGGGGAGGATTCTTCAAGATAATCATAATCTCATTTTTATCGAATGGCCCGAGCAAGTTTCGAGCGCGATGCCGAACGACATGCTCAAGCTTTCGTTTGAGCATGTGAATGAAAAAGTGCGACGAATAACGGGAAACTTAATTTAATATGGCAAAAAAAGCATCACAAGAAAATAGTAAAAAGACATTAGTACTTCTCGATGCGCATGCTATTCTTCATCGTGCGTATCACGCGCTTCCGGAATTTTCATCAAGCAAGGGTGAACCCACAGGCGCGCTTTATGGTTTGTCGGCAATGATTATGAAAATCATTAAAGATTTGAAACCTGATTACATTGTGGGGTGTTTTGATTTACCACAGCCAACATTTCGCCATGAAGCATACGAAGCATACAAGCTTGGGCGTGCAAAAGCCGAAGATGATTTGGTGCATCAGATTAAACGCTCACGTGATGTTTTTGCAGCGCTCGGTATCCCCGCGTACGAGCTCCCTGGCTTTGAAGCGGACGACCTACTCGCGACCATTGTTGAAAAAACAAAAGAAGAAAAAAACTTGCGCGTCATCATTGCGTCGGGCGACATGGACACGCTCCAGCTTGTCGATGACGACCGCGTCCTCGTATATACATTAAAGAAGGGAATCAATGACACCATTTTATACAATGAAAAAGCGGTGGTGGAACGTTTTGGTTTCAAACCATTACTTCTCCCCGACTACAAAGGGCTTCGTGGCGACCCGTCTGACAATATCATCGGGATCAAAGGTATTGGCGAAAAAACAGCAACGACGCTCATCACAAAATTTGGATCGATTGAAGAGATCTATAAGAAGATTAAAAAAGACGCCCACGATGAATATAAGACATTTAGGGAAGCAGGGCTCACCCCGCGCATCATAAAGCTTCTTGAAGACGGCGAAGAAGAGGCGCTCTTTTCAAAAACACTTGCGACGGTGCGTCGTGATGCGCCGATAGAATTTTATCTTCCAGAAAAAGTATGGCGGGAAAGTTTTGAGCCTGCAAAAGCAGAAGCACTTTTCGCCGATCTCGATTTTCGAGGGCTTCGCGGGAGGCTTCACGATCTTTTAGGTATTGCGCATGCGCCAGTTGCTGAGGAAGAACCTAAGCAGGAAGAAGAAATAGACTCTACACTTTTTAAACATGCACAGATTGCTTTGTGGCTTTTAAACTCCGAACTCACCACGCCATCTATTGAGGATATGCTCCATTTTACAAAAAAGAATAACTTTGCGGAGGCGTTTGAAATACTAGAAGCAGAGATTGGGAAGCAGGGGCTTGGCGGGGTGTATCGTGATATTGAAATCCCGATTATTCCTCTGATTGAATCTGCGCAAAACTATGGAATCACTATTGATAAAAAATATCTCGACGGGCTTTCTAAAAAATACCATATTGAACTAGATCTTATTACTGCGCGTATTTATGGGCATGCGGGGGGAGAGTTTAATATGAATTCGCCAAAACAATTGGGGGAGATACTTTTTGATAAGCTCGGGCTTGCAACAAAAGGACTTAAAAAAACCGAAGGCGGTGCGCGTTCGACACGCGAGTCTGAGCTGGTGAAGCTTCGCGATGTGCATCCTATTATTGCGGATATCCTTTTGTATCGGGAACTTCAAAAACTTCTTTCGACATATATCGACAATCTTCCGCAACTCGTCGCGGAGGATGGGCGCTTGCACACGACACTCAACCAAGCAGGAACCACGACAGGCAGAATGTCATCATCAAATCCAAACCTCCAAAACATTCCCGTACGCGGGGAAATGGGGACGGCGATACGCGATGCGTTTGTTGCAGGAGAAGGCTCGACGTTTCTTGCTTTCGATTATTCACAAATCGAAATGCGCGTCCTTGCGGCACTCTCTGAAGATGAACATTTGATAGAGGTTTTTCGTAGTGGGGCCGATGTGCATACTTCTGTTGCTGCGCGCGTGTTTAAGGTTGAAGAAAAAGATGTTACGCTAGAAATGCGTCGTCGCGCGAAGGTGATCAACTTTGGAATCGTGTATGGCATGGGAGTGAATGCGCTCAAAGACAATCTTGGCTCAACACGAGCAGAGGCGCAGACTTTTTATGATAATTACTTTTTGACGTTCCCTAAGATTGCCGCCTATTTTGAAGAGGTGAAATCTCGCGCAAAAAAGGACGGATTTACCACGACCTATTTTGGGAGACACCGTTTTTTTGCGGGACTGAAGTCGCCCATTCCTTTTATCCGCGCAAGCGCCGAGCGTATGGCGATGAACGCACCGCTTCAGGGTACCGCTGCCGATATTATAAAAATCGCAATGAAACGCGCGCATGATGGACTAGAGAAGGCGGGGCTACTCTCGGAGGTTCATTTGTTACTACAAATTCACGATGAACTTTTGTATGAGGTAAAAGAAGTTGCGGTTGAAAAAGCGCGCGAGGTAATAGAAGAAGCGATGGAACATGCCGTAGAATTTCCTGTGCCCGTTACGGTGTCTGTGGCGCAGGGACCACGCTGGGGAACAATGGAGGAAGTTAAATAATCTATTTTTGTATGTTGCAAATTATTTATGGTAAAGATAGAGAGAAGGCGCGCGCGCGATTTGGCGTGCTTCGTGCTGAGCTCGGCAAAAGATATAAAGAAGAACGTGTTGTTCTTGAAAGTGAAATGTCCGAGGAATTTTTGTGCGAGATGACTGCTTCGAGGGGGCTCTTTGGGGAGACGACACTTTTTGTTTTAGATTGTGTTTTTGATAGAAAAGAAGAGCAAGAAGTTTTACTTGCTCATGCAAATAATCTTGCTTCGTCGGAAAATGTGTTTTTAATTTTCGAACCGCTCCTTGAGAAAAGTATTGCAGAGGCATTAAAAGATACCACGGCAACGATAGAAGAATTTAGCGCAAAAAAAACCGATACTCGCCCCGATTTCAATATTTTTTCTTTGGGTGACGCGCTGGGGAAACGGAACAAAAAAGAGCTTTGGGTTTTGTACCAAGAGGCGCTTGGTGCAGGGTTGGCGCCTGAGGAAATCTGCAATACGATTTTTTGGGCAGTAAAAAATATTGCGCTTATGAAAATTGCGAAGGCGGGAGATGACTGCGGGCTGAATCCATTTGTTGCGAAAAAAACGCGGGAGTTTGCAAAAAATTATTCTTTTGAAGAAATTAAAAATCTTTCGCACGCACTCGTTACTGTTTATCACGAAGCGCATCGCGGTGGGGAACCGATGGACATTGCGCTCGAGAGGTTTATTCTTAGCTTGTAAACTTTCCTCACTTCCCCACCCTATGCGTATTTTATACTATAGTATAAAATACGCATAGGGTAAAAAAAGGAGGGGAAAGTTAATATAAAAGAAAAAAACTGTACCAGGGTACAGTTTTTTATTTTTTTTGGTGCCTATCTGAGAGGCGGATGTGCAAAAAGAACAATCTAATTTCGGCGCAATATAAGTTTGCGCAAGGTACTATTTGTTTGGTGTTTGTGCAGGAGTTCCTTTTTTGTAGACTAGTAAGTTAGCCGAACTTGGACTGTGCGAATCACCTAATTTGTTTCTGTGTTAATTGTACTCGCTCCATTCTCTTGGTACAAGGGCAGGGTTGTGGATAACTCAAAGATAGTCAAAAGTTTATAAAGTCCATAAAGTCAAAAGAGATTAAAAAATTTGAAAAAACCAGTATTTGTGGTAGTATTTCCCCGTTACGGTGTCTAGTATAAATGCGCCCATAGCTCAGTCGGTAGAGCAGCTCCCTTTTAAGGAGACGGTCGTAGGTTCGATTCCTACTGGGCGCACAGGCAGAAAAAAGCGAGATACGTTCTCGCTTTTTTTCTGCCTGTAACGCGACCAGTAGGAATCGAACCGTAGGCCCACCATTTTAAAAGAGCGAAGCGACTATTAAAATGGATGGAAAGGCGGAACATGTTGCGAAGCAACCGTGAGCCGGGGTTGCGAGTACTTATGAGCGGAGCTGAATCAGCAGGTTCACGTCTTGGACGCTAATTAGTAACTCGGGACCGAAACTACTGGGCGCACAACGTAAAGAAAAACAGTGCCTGTGAACCGCACCCCCCGAAAAGTAGACTCGAAAAAGTGAAGATAATTTATGCTTGGTTGACTCTGCATTTCAGAAGTGATACGATATCGTCATAGATATGAAATACCGAGAGGTTATAATTGAACAGCTAAAAGCTCAGCCTTACTTCACAAAACAGGCGTTTTTTCAGCTAGCAAATGGGTATTCAATCAAAGACTCTACCTTAAATACTTACATCACCCGTTCTATTATTCGCAAGGATATCATTCAGCTTAGACGAGGTTTGTATGTAACAACAGATTTTTATACAAAGAATAAGGCAGATACAACATATCTTTTCTATCTTGCGAATGTGCTACGTGGACCATCGTATGTTAGCTCTTGGACTGCATTACAGTATTACAATTTAACCACTGAGATTATTAGTACGGTCACCTCTGTTACGGAAAAGGTAACTCGTGACTATGAAACCAAAGTTGGCACTTTTTCGTACTATTCTATTCACAAAAAACATTTTACTGATTTCTCTTTGGTAAAAGGGAAATTTGAATTTTTTATTGCATCACCATCAAAAGCTTTGTTTGACCTCCTATACTTCAAGACAAATCAACTCCGAGGAGTCACTTTTGAAATGATTGACCCGCTTGTTGAGAGTTTGCGCATTGATATTGAAGAAATGGACGATGATGAAAGAGAAAAGTTTTATTCATTGGTTAAAAAACAACTCAAACATGAATAATCATATTATATTAAAACTAAAGAAGAAAATTGAAGATACTGTTGCGGTTGGTTCTGTTGACGTTGAGACGCTACGTAATGCCCTAAAAGAGGATTTACAGTACTATGTTCTCAATTTTATCTATCATCATTCTGAATACAGCAACTGGAAGATGTATGGAGGTTCTGCTCTGCGTATTTGTCATGGGCTCGACCGAATGTCTGTAGATCTGGATTTTGAGATAGATACCCCGTGTACAGAGGGCTTCCTTGCAGAGCTTAAGGAGGAAATTCAAGCGCATTTTTCAAAGACATATGGCACCGACGAAAACTTTCTTTCCGTAAAAATATCTGGCAGTCGTGGTTTGCGACTGAACTTTCGTATTGGAGATAAACTTGGGCTCGGGCATGCATCAGATCAGGTACACGTAAAGGTAGACCTCAACTGTTTTACGGCGCCCAAAACAGTAACCGAGAGAATCCCGATTAACCGTGACCAGTTGTCGTTTGTTATCAAGACATACAATATGTCGGCGCTTATGGCGAGCAAAATCGCCGCAATCTTTCTAAGAGGAACTCGTGGTGTTGGTGCGGCAATATATGAAGAAAAGGGTCGTGATATTTACGACCTACTTTGGTATATGCAGAAAAAAATTATTCCTGACCTTGATTATCTTGTCGCAAAAAATATTGATGTTTCCAATCTGCACAACTTGTTTGACCAGCTTACGATTCGGATGAATAAAGTAGATGATGAAAACCTCAAGCAGGACCTCAAACCACTTTTCCTTGATTCGGGGTACATTACCAATTGGCTTGCGAGCTGGAGAGAGAATTATTTGCGATTATTGCGAGAATATACTATTTATACCGTAACAACACTGCGCGAGATGGTGGTACATCAGGATTTCCACACCGATGTTTATTCTTTTGTGTATTATTATGATACGGTTGAGGGCAAACAGATACGCATTGTTTATAAGTTGAGCGACTACTGGATAGAGGACGAGACTTTGTCTGGAGTAATAGACGAGGAGCTGGTCAAGCATATAAAGTTTTCAAGCAATGGTTTGAGTAGTCGCTCAGCATCACAAGAACAGCTTAAGCAGTACGCAACGCTGTTTTATAAAAAGAATGAGGCATACTTTTTGAAAACCAAGCGCGAGATCTTAAGTGATTTGATCGCAACAAAAGTTATTCGAACGACGGCTGATAATCTGAATAGGAACGAACAGATGGTGCTCAATAAATCTGCGCTCCTATCGTGCGAGCTTGACGACTTGCTAAAATAATCCATGGACCTCACAATAGCGACGCTTAACGTACATCGAGTGAAGCGAGTCGGTGTTTTTTCGTTATACCATTTCCAAATAACTCTTCCACAAAGAATTCAAAAATTTTGAGCGAGTCGAAGTAAAAATACTGAGGAATATCGAGATATTTCGAAGGATTTTTGCAAAGGCGTAGCCTAAATTTTTGGATTATTGTGGATAGGTTAGTTGGGGATGGTATTAGTACTACACCCCCAAAAGTGCTAGACTTTAGGCACTTATGACAACAAAAGGCGTAGAAAAGGTGACAAAAACCTCGGAAAATATGGAGAATGAGAACTTGCGGAAAATGCAGGAGGTCTTTCCGTTGTTTGTGAAGGACGGGGAAATTGATTTTGATGCGCTCAAAGCGTTTTTTGATAAGGAGGGGACATTGGCTGGGACGGAAAAGTACGGGCTCAACTGGGCGGGCAAGGGCAATGCTTTCAGAGCTATCCGCACGCCATCGACAGGCACGCTCGCCCCACAAGAAAAGGAAAGCAAAAACTTTGATACTACCGAAAATATTTTCATCGAGGGCGACAACTTGGAAGTGTTGAAACTTTTACAAAAGCACTATCGTGAGCAGATAAAAATGATTTACATTGACCCGCCCTACAACACGGGCAAGGATTTTATTTATACCGACAACTTTACCGAAAACAAAAACGACTACTACGAGCGCACAGGGCAGAGCTGCGACGGTATCAAGCTCACGAGCAACCCCGAGTCCAATGGTCGCTATCACAGCGACTGGCTCACGATGATGTACCCGAGACTTTTCCTTGCACGGAGCCTCATGCGCAATGACGGCGTGATTTTTGTATCTATCGATGACCACGAGGTTGCGAACTTGCGCATGATTATGGATGAGATTTTTGGTGAGGAGAATTTTGTGGCAAGTATCATTTGGGAGAAAAAATATAGCCCGCAAAACGATGCTACTTATTTTTCTGATATGCACGACTATGTTATTTGTTATGCAAAAAATGTTCGTGAAAACAAAAACTCAGTTGATGGTTTTATATTGAATCTACTTCAACGAACTGACGAGCAAAATGCCAGGTATCAAAACCCCGACAATGACCCTAGGGGTGACTGGAAATCTGGAGACATGTCGGTGAAGACCTATTCATTAAACTATGATTTTGAAATAGTTACTCCAACTGGAAGAATCGTTAAACCACCCAAAAGCAGGTGTTGGGTCTTCGGAAGGGAAAAATATCAGGAAATGCTTGCAGATAATAGAATCTGGTTTGGAGCAGATGGAAATGGTATTCCGTCAGTTAAGCGTTTCCTGTCTGAGGTTCAGCAAGGCATTGTTCCTTCAACATTATGGTTTCGTGAGGACGTCGGAGACAATCAAGAGGCTGCAAAAGAGATACGAGATTTGTTTGATACTGCACCATTTGATACACCAAAGCCAACCAGACTTATTAAAAGAATGCTTGAGTTGTCGACAGGCAGAGAGGGAGGTGGCATCATTCTCGACTTCTTTGCTGGTTCTGGCACAACTGCACACGCTGTTATGGATTTGAATGCAGAAGATGGTGGAAATAGAAAATTGATTTGTGTACAGATTCCTGAGGGAACAAATGCAGACAGCGAGGCATGCAAGGCTGGGTACTTAAATATTGCGCAGATTTCTCGCGAGCGTATTCGCCGCGCAGGAGAGAAAATCCTCCAAGGAGCGACCTTAAATCCCCAAAAAGGTCGTTCCTTGGAGGATTTGGACGTAGGATTCAAAGCATTCTCACTTTCTCCATCGAGTTATTCCGAGTGGAACGCTTTGACCGACAAAGACAGCAATGAAGCCCTCGATAAGCAATCAAAACTTTTCCTTACTCAACCCCTCATCACAGGCTTCAACGAAAGGTCTGTCGTCTACGAAATTCTCTTGAAAGAAGGTTTTGACTTGAATGCACACGTCAAAGCACCAGAGGCGGGCGATAAATTCCCCATTTGGTCTGTCGTTAATACAGGTGAACGTTCAAGGAAAA
>Ga0209541_10016719_pt1 | contig 10816 bp, 6 predicted proteins | sample RifCSPlowO2_01_FD_184027 | JGI IMG/M metagenome (GOLD analysis project Ga0209541, IMG submission 184027) | Groundwater microbial communities from Rifle, Colorado - Rifle CSP2_plank lowO2_0.1 (SPAdes) (version 2) | ecosystem: Environmental > Aquatic > Deep subsurface > Groundwater | place: Rifle... | reverse complement strand
TTAAAAGACATGGAATTGCACAATGTGAATCAGAAGAGAGGTGGCAGAACAGATGAAGAAATTATCAATTTTATTAATATCAATTATTCTATTGTCAATAGAAATAGGTTTGCATTAGTAATTTCCACTTGTGATAATAAAGCTTAAATAGTAATTGTATTATAAATAATACATATGTATAATAAAATAAACATAACAGAAAATGGTTTACAAATAATTTCGTTATTTACAAACGGCTTTGATAGAGAATATTATATAAGAGAAGTTGAAAAATTGCTTAAAATAAGTCCGAGAACAGCACAATTAATTCTTGAAGATTTAGAAAATAAAGGGATAATAGAATCAAAATTAAAAGGTAAAATAAAGTTTTATAAAATAAAAATAAATGAATTAAGCAAAAGATATTTTACATTTATAGAACAATACAAATCAATAGCATTCCTAGAAAAAAATCTTCTGGTGAAAGAGGTTATAGGCAAAATAAGCTATTTTATTGATGGCGTTGGCATTGTATTTGGGAGTTATGCAAAAGGAACATTCAACAAAGAATCAGATCTAGACATTTTTATAGCTGGAAATTATAATAAAGAAGAAGTTAAAAAAATTTCAAGAAATTTTGGTATAGAAATAAATATAAAATGTTATCCATTAATTACATTCGAAAAAAACTTAAAAAACGATATATTATTAAAAGAAATATTAAAAAATCATATAGTTTTTATGAATAGTGAACAATTTATAGGAAAAATTTTAAAAAATGGATAAAATAATATGGTGTGCAGGAAAGAAAGAGGGTTTAAGTTTAATAGAACAAAATTCAGATCTCGCAGAAGCATATACAAAAAAAGCTGAAGAAGCACTTGAATCAATGAGAGTAAATATAATAAAAGATTGGAAGATCTCGACTGCTTATTATACATTATACTTTTCACTTTACTCAATTTTGACAAAGATAGGTATAAAATGCGAAATTCATTCTTGTACAATTGAATTCACAAAAAGATTTCTTGGAGAATTTTTCAGCAAAGAAGAAGTTGATTTTATAGAAGATTCTCTGAAAGCAAGGATAGACTCTCAATATTATATTAATAGGACAGTTCCAGATAAACAATATAATGATATGTTAAATAAAGCTCCAGAATTCTTAGTAAGATGTAAATCAATATTAATTAAGCTCAATGAAAAAAAGATAAATGAAATTAGAAAAGAGTTCCAAAAGGTATTAATTAGAAAAAAATAAGCAGAAAGTAAAGTTTATATGTTTAATCTACTAAATAAAGTTTTTTAAAAAGATTTATAATCTTGTTTTAATAATGATTGTAATGATATTTAAGAAAAAAAGTAAATTAATTTTTATTAGTATGGTTTTCCTTATTTTTCTAGCAGCTTTATTTTTGTTTTCAAATGAAGACAATCTTACTGGATTTGCTGTTGGTGACAATATTACAAATGTTCCTCCTACTAATTGTTTTTTTGTTAAGTCTTGGGGTTCTAGAGGTAATGGTGATGGTCAATTTAACGCTTCTTTTGGTATTGATGTTGATTCTAATCATAATGTTTACGTTAGTGATTCTAATAATAATCGTGTCCAGGTTTTTGATTCTGAGGGTAATTTTTTAAGAAAATGGGGTTCTTTAGGTAGTAGTAATGGACAATTTAGGTCTCCTAAAGGTTTGGCTATTGATTCTTCTAATAATGTTTATGTAATTGATTCTCATACTGTTCAAAAGTTTGATTTTAATAGTAGGTTTTTAGGTAGATATAATAATATTTACAATAGTTTGGATGTTGTTTTAGGTTCTTCAAATGATTTTTATGTATCGACATTTTCCCCAGAAGATGTTAGAATAGTTAACTATAAGATTAGTGATGGTTCTATAATAAATGATGATTTTGCTGTTCTTACTCTTAGGTTCAGATATATTCGTGGTTTGGCTTTTGATAATATTAATAATAGGTTATTTGCTGCTACTTATTATAACATCCTTAGGTTTGATCAATTTGCTAATAATAGGGATATAATTATTGGTTCTGAAGGTTTAGGTAATGGACAATTAAATTCTGTTATGGGATTGGATATTGATTACAATAATAATTATCTTTATGTAGCTGATTATAATAATTATCGTGTACAGATTTTTACATTAGATGGTAGGTATGTAAGTCAGTTTGGTAATACAGGTCCAGCTAATACTAGAACTATTAATCCTAGAGATGTTGCTTATGATTTTGATAATGGTAATCATTTTGTATATATTAGTGATTTAGATAAAGTTTTCAAATTTAATTGTTCATTTTCTTATCCACCGCCAGTTTTAGATACAAGGACTAGCAGGCCGGAATTGCCTTTAATTAATACAACAGTTCAGCCAGGTCAAGTTTTGTGTTCAGATTCAGATGGAAATAATCCAAGAGTATTTGGAAGAGTAACTTCTAGAACTGAAAACTCAGTAGAGCAATATAATGATAAATGTATTAGAAATTCTAATTTCTTATGGGAGTATACTTGCAGTAATAATGGATTGTGGAAAGAAAACTGTTATAAATGTGCTTCCTGCTATAATGGTAGGTGTTTAAACTCCTTTAAAAGGCATGGAATTGCACAATGTGAATCAGAAGAGAGGTGGCAGAACAGATGAAGAAATTATCAATTTTATTAATATCAATTATTCTATTGTCAATATTATTATCACAAATAGCATTTGCATTTGATTTCAAAAATCTATTGCCTAAAAAAATAAGTTCATTAATAGGAAAAGAGTCTTGCAGTGATTCTGATAATGGTTTAAATTATAATGAATACGGATTTGTGTCTAAAGGCCAAGAAAAAGTCTTTGATTCATGTCTATCCACACCTTCATTAGGTCTATCCAGTGGTTTAGGTTCTTCAGGACTTAAGAATTATTTGCAAATTGGAGAGCATGAAGGAAAACATCATACAATTTTAAATGAAAAATATTGTGGTATAAAATTAGATAAAAAAGAAAAGCAAATATTATCAAAAGAATATAACTGTAATGAAAAAGATTTCAAAAGTTGTCTAAATGGCACATGTTTTTCTCCTAATTGTTTTACTCAACCAGGATTTATTGAATATAAGGGATTGGCAACTGATATTTTTGGAAATGGGAATTATTATTCAGCAACAGAACAATATGAAAATTATTGTAAAAATGATAACACTTTAGTTTCCTATTCTTGCAAGACAAGGTCAAAAACATCTGCAAAATATGAAATCTTAGATTCAAATATCTATAATCATAAATTTATTATAAACCGTGGCCAGGAATATCCCAATATGCAGGAAAAAAGATGCGGTTCTGGAAAGATAAAATTATGTCCAATTCTGGGAGTTACTGCAGAAGTTGAATTATCTGGTTGTTTATCGGGTGGAGGATTTGCAATCTGTGCAGATGACCTTCCAAAATTATCAAGATCCCAATTAGATGCTTTTTGCAATCCGGAAAATGATAGAACAGATATAGATCCAACTGAAACAGAAGGCGAAATCACAATATGTAGAGATTCTGATTTAATTGAAGGTGAACCAAATAGTATAAACCCAAATTTAAAAGGAATTTTGCAATTAATGCAGAATAATGAAATTATTGAAAGTAAGGAAGATTATTGTACAAGTGAAAATACATTAAAAGAATGGTATTGCAGGTCTGGAGAAAAAGGATTTAGAGAAATAACTTGTGAAAACTCTTGTATGTCTGGGGCATGCTAATAATTCTTTTCTATTTAGTTTTTACTACTGAATAGTAAGGCTTAAGAAACTTTTTATATTCAATTTTTTAATGGAAGATCACCCTTATGCAGAAGAAGTAAGAGAAAACTCTTTTGAAAGCATAGTTGGAAGTACTCCTATTATGAAAAAAATATATGAAAAAATCATAAAAGTATCAAGAAATGATGCTTCTGTTAATATTATAGGAGAAAGTGGAACAGGAAAAGAATTAGTTGCAAGGGCTATACACAAATTAAGCGGTAAAGAAAAATTCTATGCTGTAAATTGCGCAAGTTATAGAGATGATGATGGTTTATTACGTTCTGAATTATTTGGAATAGGCAAAGGAAAAGCAACCAATGTTTATGAAGATAAAGGTATTTTATCTTATGTAGGAACAGGAACTTTATTCTTAGATGAAATTGCCGATATGACTGGAAGAATGCAGGATTTATTATTAAGGGTTTTACAAGAGAGAAAATTTTCAAGAATTGGTGAACAAACATTGCATAATTTTGATGGAAGAATAATAACTGCAGCAAGTAAAAATCTTGCAGATTGTGTAAATTCTAAAAACTTTAGACAGGATTTATACTATCGAATAAATGTAGTTCCAATTTATCTTCCGCCATTAAGAGAAAGAAACGGCGATATTGATATAATTGCAAAAGCTATTTGTGTAAGACTGTCTGAAAGATATGGAATGTTTATATTAGATAAAAAAACATTTGGATATCTCCAGGAATATAATTGGCCGGGAAATGTAAGAGAGCTGGAACAAAAAATTAAAGGAGCAATTTCTTTACATGACGACGAAAATTCAATTTTATATCCTAAAGATTTTATCGAGTTAGATGATACAGGAGAAACTATGGGTTCTGCAGAATTAGAAAATTCTTTTGAAACTGGGACAATCTCCGAATTCGAAAAAAGATTGATAAAAAGGAGATTAATAAGTAATTGTTATATTATAACAGAAACTGCAAGAAGTCTTGGAATATCGCGTAGTACTTTATATAAAAAAATGCATAAATATGGATTAGAAATAGATTCTGAATAAATTTATAAATTAAATGAACTAATGCTTTGTATGGTATTATTCAAAAAAAAGACAAAGCCGGGTGAGCATGAAGTATTAAGAGAAGGGCAGGAAGAAATCCTCCATATTAATTATGAAGAATATCCAAGAATTCCTTCAATAGAAGAAGATTCAATAGTTATGTCTGCAGTTATAGAAAAACTTTCTCAATCATCATCAGTTTCAAGAATAATCTTCCATCAAAAAAAGAAATATGAATATCCATACAATCAAACAAATTTATTAATAGAAATTGCACAAATTTATAGTTATTTTATAAGACAAAAGAAAATTTTAACTCAGGCAGCTTTAGAAATTTTTGGTCCAATTCAAGATGCTTCAATGCGTATAAAAAATTTACAATATGTAATATTAACATTATTAAGAACTGATCCTGTAGGTGCCTTTGTTGAAACTAAAAGATTGCTAAGAGATGAAAGAATAAATTTAAACAAGATTCAATCTGAAGAAGAAAAATTGCAAATACAGCCTTATTTATCTATATTAACTGAAATATATTCTTTATTGAATAATACTAAACTAATAAATCAATCAAAAAATTATTTAGACGGTTATTCTTTAGGCAACAGAGAAGTTTACAAATCTATTTTCCGTCCAACAATAACTCCTGATTTTATGTATACAAGATTAATATCTACGCCCCCTTTAGATGGAGAAGAAATAGATTCATATTCAATTGATAAAAATACAGAAGTTCAGATTTTTAACATTAAAGAAACAATTAAACCATTATATCATTTAATACCTCCTGAATTTAAAATTGATGAAGACAAATATGAATTATTAGATTTAGCTAGAAAAGTTTTAGCAGAGCATCAGCCAAAATCAGAAGAATTCTTAGATCCAGAAAAAATGCGTGATACATTTTTCAATATTGGAAAAGACTTATTGGGAGAACTTGCAGATCATAAAAATTTAAGCATCCCTTATGAAGAAATAGAGGAAATGGCAAGAATTTTAGTTAGATATACAGTTGGATTTGGATTAATAGAAATTCTACTTCAGGATGAAGAAATTCAGGATATATCAATTAACAGTCCTGCAGGAATTACAAATGTTTTTGTAGTTCATGGAAAATATGGTGAATGTATTACAAATATTATTCCTTCAATAGAAGATGTAGATGGTTGGGCATCAAAATTTCGCTTAGTCTCTGCAAGACCATTAGATGAAGCTAATCCGGTTTTAGATACAGAATTAAATATTCCGGGAGCAAGAGCAAGAGTTGCAATTATTTCAAAACCACTAAATCCTACAGGAATAGCATTTTCAATAAGAAGACATAGAGATCAGCCTTGGACTTTGCCATTATTTATTAAAAATAAAATGATTAATGATTTAGCAGCAGGTTTATTATCATTTTTAATAGACGGTTCTAGAACTTTGCTTGTCGCTGGGACTAGGGGATCTGGAAAATGTGTTTCTGGAGATACTTTAATTCAATTAAGTAATGGATCAATTAGAATGATAAAAGATTTAGAAATGAAAGATCCCATTAAAATTAGCGACGGTAATATGGCCTTTTCTAATACTTATGATATTCTTTCTTTGTCAGGATATAATATAAAACAAGATAAAGCTGTTGTTCAGTGGAAAAGGGAAGCACCAATAAGATTAATTAAAGTCAAAACTAAGTCTGGAAGAGAAATAATTACTACTCCAGAACATATATATTTTTCTTACATCTCACACAATATCATAGAAAAAAAAGCAGAAGATTTGAAGAGTAATGATTTTATTGCAATTCCAAGAAAAATAAAAGTTAATGCCAAAAATCAAGATATTGTAATCCCAATTGGTTTTAATCCAAAAGAAACTGAAAGAAATTATTTAATAAAAGGTAAGACAAATTCTCAAACTGTAACAATTCCTAAAATAATTGATGAGAAATTTGCAGAATTTTTGGGATATGTTATCGGTGATGGTCATATTGATAAAGAAGAAGTAATATTCTTTAATTCTAATAAAAAACTACGTGATCACTATAAAACTTTGTTAAATCAATTTAAAGTAAAATTTTCAGAAAGAGAAGACAAAACAACTTGGCACATTAAAGTCAATTCGAGAATATTTTCAAAATTTTTAAATGAAGTTTTTGAAATTCCTATGGGTAAGAAAGCAAAAATAGTAAAAATACCTGAAAAAATTTTATTGTCTGAAGATATTGTTCTTGCCGGATTTATAAGAGCCTATTTTGACTGTGATTCGCATATGCCAGGAGACTCACGTGATTTAGAATTTTCCTCAGCAAGTCATTTTATTGTTAAGCAATTGGAAATGTGTTTATTAAGATTTGGAATTATCGGATTTACCAATACTAAAATTGTTAAGGGTGTAATTTATCACAGACTATATATTAGAGGAGAGTTCTTGGAAAAATACAATGAATTAATAGGATATAACCATCCAGACAAGAAAAATAATTTAAATAAAATTATTGAGAAAAATATAAAATCAAATACAAATGTAGACTGCATCCCTTTTGGAAATAAGCTTGTTGAGCAATTAAGGGTAAAATTAAGGATATCACCACAAACACAAAAATTAAATACTAAAATTAACTATTGGAACTATAAGGCAGAAAAAAATAATATTTCTAGAAATTCTCTTAAAAAACTTATGCCTTATTATTCTTTAAGATTTGATAAATTAAAACAATTTGAAGATAGGATAAACATATTAAGCAAATATTTAGACCTGTTTGAAGAAAATACAATTATAAATTTAGAAAAGATTAGGAAATTTTTTAAAATTAGTTACGTGGGGTTGGGAAATGCAACAGGACTCAGTGAAGGCGGCATTAGGAGGGCATTAAATAAAAATAGATTGCCACAAAGTTTTATTGATAATTTATCAAAAGTACTGGACATTTTTGAAAACAAATTAGTAGAATATGAAAGTGTTAAAGACATACGGGATTTAGTTAATAAAAAAATTATAACTTATACCGAACTATCAAAATCATTGGGTATTCCTGAATCCACTTTAAAATATTGCTTTTATAAAAAAACTAAACCAAATCATAAAAATATAATTATCAATAATTTCTTGCAAAAAAAATATCAAAATATAAATGAAGAATTAAAAATAATAAAAACCGAATTAAAAAAACTAAATGATTATAAAGGGGTTAATACTAAAGAAATAAATAAAATAATATTAGATTTAAAAATATTATTAAATATTAATAGTACTGAACTAATTTCTGAAAATATATCTATTGGAACAATACGGAATATCTCAAATTCGGTTTATAAAAAAATACACAATTGGAGTCATGTCAATTTAGCTAAAAATATTATAAAAGTATATAGAGAAACAGTTGGAGAATATAATGCATTTCTTTTAGAAGAAGGGACTAAGTTAGCCAATTCAGAATTATTTTGGGACAGAATAGAAAAGATAGAAGATTTAATTGATCATAATGAAGAATTTGTTTATGATTTCACTGTAGAAAATTCACACAACTTTATTGCGAATGGCTTAATGGCACACAATACTTCTTTTCTGGGTTCAGTTCTTGTTGAAATTATGAGAAAAGTTAGAATAATTGTGGTAGAAGACACTATGGAACTTCCAATTCAAGTATTATCAAAATTAGGTTATAATATTCAGCCAATGAAAGTAAGATCTGCATTATTAAAATCAGGATCTGAATTATCTGCAGATGAAGGTATAAGAACAAGCTTGAGGATGGGAGATTCAGCACTAATTGTTGGAGAAGTTAGAAGTTCTATTAGGGGCAACGAAGAAGTTTTAATTATAGAAAGAGGCATTACTAAGAGAATTCAAATAAAAGAATTGGACGGAAAAGATATTTCAAATATTTTTGTACCATCAATGGATTTTGATTTAAAATTTAAACTTAAAAAACTAACAAGTTTTATTAAACACCCAAAAAGAGACAGGTTATTAGAAGTTACAACTAAAACAGGTAGAAGGGTCACAGTCACACCAGATCACAGTTTATTTACTAATAATAATTTTAAAATAACACCTATTGAATGTCAAAATCTTAAAGAAAGAACTAAAATAATAATTCCAGAAAGATTGCCTTGTAACTATAATAACATTCAATCAGTTAATTTATTAGAATTGCTGGAAGATGAAGGATGTAGGATTGAGGGATATGAAGAAGACCTTAAAAAGATAATTAAGGTATTGGGTTATAAAAAAGCAAGTAAATTAACTCATTGTAATAATGATATATACCAATATTTGAGAATAGGCAGTCAGCATACAAATATTCTAATTAAAGATTTTAAAAATTTATGTATTGAGGCCAACCATAATTTGGATTTACAAATCCTTCAAATTAAGAAAGGGACAAGCAAAACTTTACCAGCTCAATTAGAAATATCAAAAGATTTTTGTAGATTTTTGGGATATTATGTCTCAGAAGGATGGACAGATACAAATGGAGATGTTAATTTTTCAAATGATGATGATTCAATAGTTGATGATATGATATGTTTGTCAAGGAAATTATTTAATGTTATTCCAATAGTAAGAGAAACTGAAGGATTGGAAATATGCAGACATTTAAATTTAAATAATAAAATATTGGGTTTTTTAATTAAGAACCTGGGGTGTGGTAGAGTTGCCCTAGAAAAAAGAGTACCTGCTATAATTTTTGGCCTTTCAGAAGAAAAGATATTTGAATTTTTAAAAGGATATTTTGATGGTGATGGTTCACAAACTTCTAAATTATCTTCCGGTAATAGGATTTCTTGTAGCACCATTTCTAGAGAATTAGCTAATGATTTATTATATTTATTTTTAAATCTAGGCATAGTTGCTCGATTGTATGAAAAGGAACCAAATGGTATTGGAAAACATAAGCTATATATAGTTGAATTTAAAGAGAGAAGATTTGTCGAATATTTTATACAAAATATAGGTTTTAAAAAATATAAAAAAGATTTAATAAATAGGGCATTTTCTCATACCAAATTTAATACTGTAAATTATGATCCTAGAATATTAGAAAAGCACGTTAAATTAAAAAGAAAGTTTAGGCATCTAAGAAGATATAATTCTTGTGGTAAATTATACTTAAAAAAAGTTGTTGAAGAATGTAAAGGTGATAAAATTATAACAAACTTTATAAATGGAAATTTCTTTTTAGATGAAGTAAAAAGTATAAAAGAAATTAATCTAGAAGAAGGTGAATATGTATATGACTTGTCTGTAGAACCATGTCAAAATTTTGTAGGGGGATTTGGAGGTATAATGTTGCATAATACTGAATCTCTGGCATTGTATGAAGCAATGAGAACTGGAGCATTAGCAAACACAGTTGCAGGAACAATACATGGAGATTCTCCTTACGGTGTATTCGATAGAGTTGTTAACGATCTTGGAGTTCCAAAAACAAGCTTTAAAGCAACAGATATAATTATAGTAGCTAATCCAGTTCGTTCACCAGATGGTTTACATAGTTTTAGAAGAGTAACACAAATAACAGAAGTTCGTAAAGAATGGGAGAATGATCCTTTAAGAGAAAATGGCTTTGTAGATTTAATGAAATATGATAGTAAAACAGATTGTTTAATTCCAACTTATGAATTAATTAATGGTGATTCTGAAATAATTAAATCTATAGGTGCACAAGTAAAGGAATGGGCAGGCTCTTGGGATGCAATATGGGAAAATATTTTACTAAGAGCAAAAATAAAAAAAACTATGGTTGAATATTCAATACAGACAAATAATCCCAATTTATTAGAAGCAAAAGATGTAATTGCAATGAATGATGAATTTCACAAAATTTCTGAAAGAATCAGGTCTCAAACTGGTAACTTAGATAGCAAACAAATATTTTTCGAATGGGAAGAAGCTTTAAAAAGGTATATTAAACTAAATTATTAATAACTACACAATAGTAACAAATAGAAAGGTTTATAAACTTTAAATATTTCTAAAATTTATGGCAATAACAGCAGAATTCAAAGGAAGACCAACAATAGACTTATCTGGGGTTCCAA
>Ga0209541_10016718_pt1 | contig 10817 bp, 10 predicted proteins | sample RifCSPlowO2_01_FD_184027 | JGI IMG/M metagenome (GOLD analysis project Ga0209541, IMG submission 184027) | Groundwater microbial communities from Rifle, Colorado - Rifle CSP2_plank lowO2_0.1 (SPAdes) (version 2) | ecosystem: Environmental > Aquatic > Deep subsurface > Groundwater | place... | reverse complement strand
AAAAGAACGAATAGTAGATTTAGTCTTGAATTCCAAAAAGTTTAGTTTTTTAAAGTATAATAATTGGCAATCAGATTATAATGGTGTTGAAAAATATATTGATGATTTATTTAATAGCCACTTCTTCAAAAGTCCTGAAACTTTTTTTTCAAAGATAGAAAGCACGCGCCATTCCGTCCCACACCCAGACGGCGCAAACTTAAATCTCCAAAATAGCATAAATCGGATAATGATCTGATGCCTTTTCTGTCAATTCATTTTTTATTATTCCTGAATCAACCACCTTAAAGTTTTTTGAACAGAAGATATAATCTATTCTTATTCCTGAAGACTTATCTTTTGATAAAAAGTCTGTGGGAATGCTAAAGTCAAATTTAGTATTCTTTGATTTGTAAGTATCTATAAGACCTTTGGATAAAACAAATATCACTGCATCTCTTTTTAACATTTCTCCCATTACTTCTTTTGCGTTCTTCTCAAACTTGCTCCAAGCATTTATCATTTCATTTTCATCATAATTGTCTTGCGAAGATAGTGAATTAAAATCCCCTGTCAAAATATAGTTTTCTTTTTTATCTTTCAAAATTTTCTTAACAAAAGACTCTTGTTTTTTATTGCTTAAATAAGGAATTGGAGAAATATGCACGATATCCAAATTTATAGTCTTACCTCTAATTTTAATTTTTGTTCTAAATAAACCTGCAAGTCCTTTGCTTTTATTTAAAGATTCAATAATAGGGTATTTGGATAAAAGAGCATGACCCCAAAAAGGGCTTAAATCCCTTTTATAATTTCCATGTACATAAAATGAAAATCCAAATATTTTCTGATAGTCCATAAAAATTCCTGATTTGTTTTTGCTTTCAAAATAAGCTTCATTTAGAATAAGGACATCTGGGTTTTCTTTTTTAATAACTTGTTTTGCAAAATCTATTCTGTTTTCCTCATAGTCATAAGGTTTCTCAGTTTTTCTAAAACCAGTTCTTATATTATATTGCATAACCTTTATTTTCATATTTGTGAAAAAGAATGCTGATTTATTAAACTATCACTCGCGCCCCCCACAAAATAAGCAATCACGACTCCTTCGCCTTTGGCTCGGTCACATTGCATTCTCACTTCTGATGAAGTTCGGACGACTTAACAGCGATTAAGTTCAATCGTCGTGTAAATTGATAATTAGGGTTGCCGCCTTGTTCCTTCGGGACATTGCATTAAAAATGAATCCCTAAAGAGAGAAACCAACAACCATTACAATTACACTATAGTCTTAAAGAAATATTTAAATATACCTAAAAAGAATTAATTCTATGGATTATAAGAAATTGGGTTTTAAATGTGGTTTAGAAATTCACCAGAGACTAAACTCCCATAAATTATTCTGCAGTTGCCCGTCAGCTTTAAGAGATGATCCTCCAGATATCATAATCAAAAGAAAATTACGGGCAGTAGCCGGTGAAACGGGAATGGTAGACATTGCGGCTAAACATGCTATGGAAAAATCTCAAGAGTTTATTTATGAAGGATATTCTGATACAAATTGTTTAGTTGAATTTGACGATGAACCTCCACATAAATTAAATGAAGAAGCTCTAAATATAGTTTTAGAAGTAGCTCTTTTATTAAAATGTGAAATTGTTGATGAACTTCACTTTATGAGAAAAACAATTATTGATGGTTCAAACACATCAGGATTTCAAAGAACAGCTTTACTAGCAAGAAATGGGTTTATAGAAACATCAAAAGGAAATGTAATAATCGGCTCAATTTACTTAGAAGAAGAGTCAGCAAAAAATGTCAAAGAATCTAGTGATAACAGAACTTGGCGTTTAGATAGGTTAGGAATTCCTTTGATAGAAATTCAAACTGAAGCAGATATCCTAGATGAAAAGCATGCTAAAGAAACAGCTGAAAAAATTGGCATGATTTTAAGAAGCACAAATAAAGTTATGCGTGGCATTGGGAGTATTAGACAAGATGTTAACATTTCTATAAAGGGCCATCCAAGAGTTGAAATTAAAGGATTCCAAGATATAAGATTAATGGAAAATGTGATTAAGAATGAAGTTGAACGTCAATTAGAATCATTAAAAACTAAAAAGGATTTATTCGGCCATGTAAGAAATGTTAAAATAGATGGATCAACAGAATTCTTAAGACCACTTCCAGGATCTTCTAGAATGTATCCTGAAACAGATGTTCCAATATTTCCCATTCTAAAAGAAAGAGTTAAATCAATTATATTGCCAGAAATAATAACAGAAAAAGCTATAAGATTCGAAAAACAATATAATTTAAGTCCAGAAATTGCAAATTTAATAATAAAGGAAAATCCTTCTTTATTTGAAAATTTCGTTAATAGATTCAAAAATTTAGAACCTTCTTTAATCGCTAAAACAATGACATTAACATTAAGCGATTTAAAATCTAGACAAAATTTAGACATTTCAAGAATTAAAGACCAAGATGTAGAAGAATTATTTTCATATTTAAATTCTAAAAAAATAGATCAAAGTTTAATAAATCAATATTTAAAAGATAAAATAGAAGAAAAAAATATAAATTTAGAAAATTATAAAGTCATAGATCAAAAAGAAGTTGAAAAGATTGTTCAAGAAGCAATTAATCAAAACAAAAGTTCATCTGCAAACGCAATTATGGGTATTGTAATGACAAGGATAAAAGGTCGCGCAGATGGTCGTAAAGTTATGGAAATTATTAAAAAATACACAAGAAATTAATTATTTTCAGATATTAACGCTAATTTTCTTCTTCACTAATAACTTCACTGGACACACTGGACAAGTGTGCGAATAATCTTTATAAAGTAAGTAAATTCTGTGACAAATGATGTCCTCAGCTTTCGCAAGGTTAACAATTAAAGGTAGGGGTTTATTGAAGAAGGCAAGAATAGAAAGATTTTGATTTTGAATTATAACAAAGATTCCAATTCACTTCTTCTTAATCTTTGGTCTTCTGGTAATAATTCCATTACAATGCCATTTTCATTTGCCCTATGGGAATAAATCTCTTCTGAACCAAATGTCGGATTTGAAGTTCTTATGAATGCAAATGGAGGAAATCGTATTTTTGCCCCGGGTTCATAATGTGCAGTGCCTTCGTAATGGCCACATCTAGGTAAATCACACCACCAATTCTGGCCATGGGGAAAACCATCATCTACATAAATAATATAACTATGTTTACAATCTACTCTGTTACCCTCAGCAATTATGTCTGCTTCTAAAATTGTCATTGTTTTTGAATTAAACTTGAATCTTTTAAAAATTTTTCTGCAATGAGTAATACATCTTTAGGAATAAAAGTATAGAAAACTATTTAAAATCTATTAAAGCTCAGAAAGTCCGATGGAAGATTTAGTTGAATTTGCTTTAAAAGAGCTTGAAAAAAATAAGGTAACTTATGCAGAAGTTAGATATACCCATTCTATTGGTAATGGAATTATTTTAAAAAACCAAGTTCCACAAGTTGGTAGTTTTGAGGAAAATGAAGGTATTGGTATTAGATATATTTTAAATAATGCATTAGGATTTCTATCTACAAATGAATTAGAAAAAAACAAAATAAAAGAGTTAATTGAAAGAAATTTAAGTAAGGTAGCTTCTAACAAAAAAATAAATGATATAATTAATATAGAATCTGATAAAACATACAAAGAAAATTATGAAGTCAAACAAAAAATAAAATTAGTTGATGTAGATTTTTCTGAAAAAACAAAACTCCTTTTAGACGCAGAAAAACAAATGAGGTCTCAAGGAGTTAAGATAACAGGAAGTTTTATAGCTCTGGGAGATTCAACTACAACTCAACATTTTGAGAATACAGAAGGATCCAAAATAAAAAGTATCATTCCAAGGATATCATTCTGGTATCAAATTGGAATTCTAGAAAATAATAAAGTAATGCAAAGATATTGGCCATGGGGTGCTTCTGCTGGTTTCGAAATTGTAAAAGAATGGGACATCCCTAAAATTCTTACAGATGAAGTAAAAACAATGGCAAATAATTTAAGAAATGGAATTGAGCCCCCTAAAGACTATACTGATTTAGTTGTTGCCCCTCAAGTTGTTGGGATAATGTGTCATGAAAGTGTAGGTCACCCATATGAAGCAGATAGAATCTTAGGAAGAGAGGCAGCTCAAGCAGGAGAAAGTTTTGTCTCTAAAGAAATGCTAAACACAAGAATTGGATCTGACGTTGTAAATGTAATAGATGATCCAACAATAGAAAATAGCTTTGGATATTATAAATATGATGATGAAGGTGTAAAAGCAAAAAAAAGAATTTTAATAAAAGAGGGATTAGTAAACGAATTTCTTCATAACAGAGAAACAGCCTATGTTTTCAAAATAAAAAGCAATGGGAGTGCTAGAGCCTCAGATTTCGATAAAGAACCTTTAATTAGGATGGGCAATACAGTTTTAGAAGAAGGAGACTTTAAAGAAGAAGAGTTATTTGAAGATATTAAAAAAGGAGTTTTTGTAAAAAATTTTATGGAATGGAATATTGATGATAAAAGGTTTAACCAAAAATATGTGGGTGCTGATGCATATTTAATTGAAAATGGTAAAATAACTAAACCAGTAATCAAGCCAATTATAGAAATTACAACACCCAAACTATGGGGTTCTGTTGATGCTGTAGCAAATAATACTGAATACCATGCAGGAAATTGCGGTAAAGGTGAGCCTATGCAAGCCTGTCCCGTATGGTTCGGAGGACCCTCAATGCGTATTAGAAATATTAAACTTGGATAAAATGATAGACACTAAAATTCCAAAAAATATTTTAAATAAATTAAAAAAAGAAGTAGACGATGCTGTGATAATTTCAAGAACTACTGACTCTAATCAAGTTAAATTCTCAAATAATAAGGTAAGTATAACTCAAACTTGGGTAAATAATTCCATAGCAATATTTGTAGCTAAGGACAAAAAAATAGTTACTACAACAATTCAAGATTTTAGAAATGCCAGTATTGAAAAAAGTATAAGCCTAATTAAAAAAAATTTGTCTTTAATGAATCCAAATGATGAATATCTAGGAATCGCCGAAGGACCTTTTAAATATAAAAAAGTTGAGGACTTATATGATAAAGAAATAGTTAACTATGATTTTAGTGACAAATTGGAGGCAGGAATTAATAAAACTTTAGAAGTTGGAGCAAAAAGAACTTCTGGACTTTTAGAAGCTTCGGAAGCTGAATATTTACTATTAACCTCAAACAATGTAGAAGCAATAGACAAATCTTCCCTAGTCCACTTCTCAGTAAGGTCTTTTTTTGATAATGAAGCCTCTGGCCACATAACAAATTCATCAAGAATCTTAAAAAATTTTCATATTGAAAAAAGTTGTCAAGAAGCATCTGAAATTGCAGTACAATCAAAAAATCCACAAATAGGAAAAAAGGGAGCGTTTGATATTATTTTTAGTCCTCTAGCTTTTGCCCCACTGCTCGATAGAATTGGAGATGCAACCTCTTCATTTAATGTAGATGCTCGTTTATCATTTCTAGTAGATAAATTAAATCACAATATTGCAGATGAGAATATTGTTCTAAGAGATGACGCAACTATAAAAAATGGTATAGGTTCAACTAAATTTGACTCAGAAGGAGTTCCTACGCAAAATAATATAATAATAGACAAAGGAATACTTAAGACATATTTGCATAATTCTTCAACAGCAAAGAAATTCAACGTAGAAACAACCGCAAATGCAGGATTAATTGCACCACAACCTTGGAATTTAGTTCTTGAATCCATTTATCCCTTATCTAAAGAAAAACTATTCAAGGAAATAAAAAATGGTCTGTATGTTACAAACATTTGGTATACAAGATTTCAAAATCAAGAAACAGGAGAATTTTCTACAATCCCTAGAGATGCCATATTTGTTATTAAAAATGGAGAAATCAATGGTTGTGTTAAAGGAATAAGAATAAGCGATTCAATGCTAAGAATTCTTCAAAATATAGTATTAACAGCTAATGATCCAAAACAGATTAGAAGTTGGGAAGCAGAAATTCCATGCGTATTACCCCATATCTTAGTAAGAAACGTTAATATAACAACATCTACAAGTTAAACTTTGTATTATTAATTTTAATTTCTAAAATAATATCTTCTACTTTTTTTAAATTCCATTTAATAGAATCATATTTTTTTCTCATCTCACCATTTCTAAAATCAAACATTAACATTTCTCCATATAATTGATCAATAAATTCTCTAATTTTTATAACTTCTTCTGCATTCTTATTAATTGCAGAATTAACTGCTTTTCTTACCAGCTCTCCAGTTAAATCACACAATCCACATAAATAAGGTTCTATTTCAGTTTTAAGTTCTTTTCTAGTAGGTATTTTATTGTTTTTAATAAATTCTAGAAATGCAACAGCTTCAACATATTCTTGCATAGCAACATTATTCATAGTTGTATCATAAGAATTTGTTGATAATGTGAGAACTTTCTTTTTTATTAGCCTATTTAATTCTTCAGCCTTTTTAATATCATCTCTATGAATAGAATAAATAATTTGTTTACTTAAAGTTATAATCTCTCTTGATTTTTGTATTAATAATTCTCTTTCTTCTTCAAACTTCTTAAGTTCTTTCCCTATATCTTTAAATTCTTGTTTATTTATCACATAAATGATATACTAGAGTCATTTATATTATTTTCTAAATAGAGATTAAAAAACTTTATAAATAGAAAATCTAAGAGTTCTTAGCGTGAAAAACAAAACAGGATATTACAAATTAAAAAAAGAGCTTAATCTATTTAGTATGACTCTATACGGAGTCGGTATAATTCTGGGAGCAGGAATTTATGCTTTAATTGGTGTGGGGGCAGGAACAGCCGGAAATATGCTCTGGCTTTCTTTTGTAATAGCAGCATTCCTTGCTATATTCTCAGGTTTAAGTTACGCAGAATTAAGTGGAATGTTTCCAAAAGAAGCAGCAGAATATAATTACACTAAAAAAGCTTTTAATAAAGAAACTCTAAGTTTTATTGTTGGCTGGATTCTCGTTATAGCAAGTATAATTGCAGCAGCGACAGTTTCTTTAGGTTTTGCAGGTTACTTTTCTCATATTTTTGGAGGAGACGTAAGAATAATTGCAATTGGTCTTATCCTAGTTTTGTCATTAATAAACTACTTTGGAATTAAAAACTCAGCAAGATTTAACAACATAGCATCATTGATTGAAGTTGCTGGTTTATTATTAGTGGTTTTTGTTGGAATATTTTTCTTTAATGATATAGATGTAAATTTCTTTGAAATGCCTCCTGGAGGTTTTCCAGCAATTATTTCAACAGTCGCTTTAATTTTCTTTGCTTATATAGGTTTTGAAGATATTGTAAATGTCTCAGAAGAAGTAAAAAATGCAAAAAAAGTAGTTCCTAAAGCCTTAATATTTTCTTTAATAATTTCAACAGTTCTTTACATTTTAGTTTCAACCATTGCCATAGGGGTTGTAGGTTGGGAAACTTTAGCATCATCTAAAGCTCCGTTAACTGAAGTTGTTGCTATGAAAATTCCACAAGCTGGATTATTAATGAGTATAATAGCATTATTTGCAACTTCTAATACAGTATTAATCTTACTTATTGTTGGTTCAAGAATATTATATGGGATGTCAAAGCAAAAAACTCTCCCTAAATCTTTTGCAAAAATTGGAAGAACTGGAACTCCTTATATAGGAGTTATTTTAGTTGCCATAGCTACTATTATAGCTGCTTCTATTGGGAATTTAGGATTTGTAGCTTCTCTAACAGACCTAGGAATATTTATTGCTTATTTCTTTGTTAACATGTCATTATTAAAGTTAAGATACTCCAAAACAAAATATAAAAGAACATTTAAAAGTCCAAGCATTGGAAATTTCCCAATTCTAGCAGTCTTAGGAGCAATAACATGTGTAATTATGTTCTTTTATTTTGAACTAAAAGTTTGGTTAATAGAAATTGGAGCTTTATTATTGGGATATTTAATTTATAAATTTTATAATAAAAAATAATTATTTTTTAGGTTTTCTTTTATACTTCCCCCTTAAAGAAACAAGATCTAATCTTTTAACAACCTTTTCAAAGTTATTAGAACTGCTATATCCATTTAAGAATTCTTCAAAAGCTAAAGTAGAAATTCTAGAATGCTTACTTTCTAAAGCTTGCTTTAATACTCTTAAATCTACTGCCTTGTCTTCAACTTTTTCACTAATAAAACCTAAACCAAAATCAATTATGTAAACCTTATTGTCTTTTAATATAAAATTTGCAGTTGTTAAATCCCCATGAATTATATTTCCATCATGTAATTTCGCAACTTCTTCTCCAATTTCATAAAATATCTTTATAGTTTCTTTCTCATTTAGATTATCTATATAATCTCTAACAATTTTTCCATCTATATAGCTTAAATATAACTTAAACTCTTTTTCATCAACTTTATTTACAGATGGAACATTAACACCTAATCTTTTAGCTTTTTGAAGTAATTTTGCTTCAATCCTTGTAGGATATTTTCTTTTTTTAATATCAATTTCTTCAATTCTATAATTTTTCTTAATTCTATGTTTAATTATTTCATTATTTTCTAAGTAAATTATACTTTCGGCTCCTTGCTTGAAAATTTTCATCATAACCTATATTATACTTTCCTGTTAAGTGAGGACTTATAATAATTTTTCTAATTAGGCCCTATAATTATAAGTTGAGGACACATCTTCAAATGATTTCTTAGAGATGACACCGCCTTGGCTAATATTCTTGAATTAATTATTTTTTCCTTCCCTTCCCAAGTGTCAAAAATTCTGTACTTACTTCCAATTTTATCTAACAATGTAATCCAGTGGGGGTAATGGTAAACTTTATTAAAATAGAAGGAATCAACTAGCAAAATTGGTTGCCTATCCAAGATTTTATTTATTAAGTTTAAACCAATTTTATTCACACACATTTTGGTATTCGGAACAGACTTTAATTTCTTTAGATAACTAAAGAAATATTGATTATCAAAGATCCTTTCGATGTTTACATTAAATTTTTTACTAATGAAGTCCAGATGTCCGATAACAAAATCATCTTTGCTAAATTTCAATGAATGAATTAGGCAATTTAGCTCAAGCCTTTGAGTTAATTTAATTCCTTTTATTCTATTAACAGCTTGCAATAAACAAACTGCCAAACAAGTTTCATAAGTTGTTTGAGTGTATTTCTGAATCATATAATGCACTTCTAATAAGCCATCCTCATTCCTTTACCTTTAAACTTCTTCATAAGTTTATTAATATCAGTATCTTTAGAACTTCCTTTAAATAATTTCATCATTTTCTTACTTTGCTTATATTGTTTTAATAATTCTCTAACTTCTCTTGCAGTAGTCCCACTTCCATTTGCAATTCTATCAATTCTAGTTCTTGTAATAATATCTGGATTTTCTAATTCTTCTTTAGTACAAGAATTCATAATAAACTTCCATTTCTTTAATTTCTCTTCTTGAACATTTAGCATCTCTTTAGGAATGTTCATATTTCCCATTCCAGGAATTAAATCAACAATCTTATTTAAAGGCCCCATTTTTTGCATAGCTTCCATTTGTTCATATAAATCAATAAAGTTAAATTCCCCACCAATCATTCTTTTTCCTAATTTTTCTGCTTGTTCATCATCAATTGCTTCTCTTGTTTTTTCTAATAAAGCTTTTAAATCACCCATCCCAAGTAATCTAGAAACAAAACCATCTGGATTAAATTCTTCTATATCTTCAATTTTTTCTCCAACACCAATAAACTTTACAGGAGCTTGTGTTGCAGCACAGGCAGACATTGCACCCCCACCTTTAGCAGTCCCATCCATTTTTGTAATTAAAACTCCAGTTATATTACAGGTTTCATGAAACTTTACAGCTTGTTCTTGCGCAGTCTGTCCAATATCAGCACTAATAACTAAAATTCTTTCTTCTGGTTTAATCTCATTATTGATGTCATTAATTTCCTCAATTAAATCTTCAGAAAGAGCATCTCTTCCAGCAGTATCAATTAAAATTATATCAAATTTATTTAAATCATCTTTAAATTTCTTATAAATATTTAATGCTTTTTTTTCTTTTTTGTCAATAAACACAGGAACATTAATTTGATTTCCTAACTGCTCAATTTGTGCCATAGCAGCAGGTCTATGTATATCTAGTCCTATTACACCAACCTTGTATCCCCTTTTACTATAATATTTTGCAACTTTGAAAATTGACGTTGTCTTTCCTGCGCCGAAGAGCCCAACAAACATAATTTTAAAAGGTTTTTTAGCTAAAATATTAATCCCTTTTTGTTCACTTCCTAAGAATTTAACTAGTTCTTCATAAACTATTCTTACTAAATGTTCCTTTTGATTTATTGAACTTGGAGTTTTTTCTTCCAAAGCTCTTTTCTTAATCTTATTAGTTAATTCTAAAACTAATTTAACATTAACATCACTTTTTAATAGAGCTTTTTGAATATCTTTAACTAACTCATTAATTAGAGTTTCATCTACAAAAATTGCCTTAGTTATCTTCTTTAAGGTCTCCTTTAATGAATTACTTAAACCCTCTAAAACCATAGAATTAACTGTAAAAGATACTTTAAAAATCTTTGGAATGAGAATAATGCTTATACGATCTTGACCCTTTATTCCCTATAAGAAGAATACTTCTCTAAAAATTCGACGATTTCTTTCTTCTTATTAGGATTTAAAGAAATGTGAATTTCTCCAGTTGAACCTTTAGAAATTATAAATTCTAGTCTATAAAGTTCTTT
>Ga0209541_10016717_pt1 | contig 10818 bp, 13 predicted proteins | sample RifCSPlowO2_01_FD_184027 | JGI IMG/M metagenome (GOLD analysis project Ga0209541, IMG submission 184027) | Groundwater microbial communities from Rifle, Colorado - Rifle CSP2_plank lowO2_0.1 (SPAdes) (version 2) | ecosystem: Environmental > Aquatic > Deep subsurface > Groundwater | place... | reverse complement strand
TAAATAAAATATTATAGAATAAATTAATTCCTTTAAATAGTTCAAATTATATAATTAATATATCAGAAATAATCAACTATTATGATAAAAAGCAGGCCAAAACTAATTATTTTTTTACTTTTATCTATAGTAATTTTTTTAGTAATTTCTTACGCAAGAGGATATCGTTTTGATTTTAAAGACAAAAAAATATCTTCAACTGGGATTCTTGCGATTAGTTCTTCGCCAAAAGCAGCAAAAGTATTTATAAATAAACATTTAAAAGGTGTTACCGACCTAAACGTAACATTACATCCTGGAAATTATGATATTGAAATTATAAAAGATGGATATATATCTTATAAAAAAAGCATTTCACTTAAGGGGGAAATTGTAGAAACTGTTGATCCAATTTTATTTCCTATAAACCCATCTCTTTCCCCTCTTAGTAATCTAGGCATTGTAAATGCTTTTAGAGTAGATCAAACGGATAATTTAATACTAGTTTCTGAAAATGGAACAGATACTGATGGAATTTATTTTTTTGATGCTTCAAATAAGCCAATAACAATATTTGCGCCTTTAAAAATCTTATTACTAAAAAGTAAACTGCCAGAAGGCTCTAATTTAGAAAAGTCTTCTATTCTTTTTTCCCACGATTATAAACAAGCAATTATTGAAATCCCAATCGAAAATATTAGCAATTCATATTTACTGTCATTAAACACAGAAAATCAAGAAGCTTTTGATGTAACGTCATCAAAATCAAGTTTAATAGATGCCTGGAAAAATGAAAAAAATAAAGAAATTGTAAAGGTACTTGAAACTTTTCCTAGCAATATTCAAAAAATAGCTAGTGATTCATTTGATATAGTTTCATTTTCACCCGAACAAACAAAAATTTTATATAAATCTTTAACTAATGAGAGTATTCCAATGATAATTAAACCATCATTAATCGCTTCTAATCAATCTAAAGAAGAAAGAAATATAAAAACTGGAGGCCTTTATGTGTATGATAAAAAAGAAGATAAAAATTATAAAATAAGCGACGGCAATTTGAGTATTGACAATATTATTTGGTATTCAGATTCTAAAAGGCTTATTTATAAGGAAACAGATAGGATTTCAATCTCATCGTACGATGGTTCAAACAGGCAGACTGTTTATTCAGGGCCATTTGACTACAAATTTTATTCTGTAAATTCTGATGGAAAATTATTGATACTTGCAAATTTAAATCCAAAATCAAATAAATTGCCTGATCTCTATGTCGTTGGAATAAGATAAAATTTATTCCTCTTCTCGTGCTGCAAAAACAAGAAGTCTCTTCAAAGTCGTGCCTGGAGGCCAGCATGTTTGAAGCGTTAGAAACTCTTTATTACTCTTTCTTCTAATATATTCAACCTGCGAAGGGTCAACAATTTGACTTCCAATAACTTTATAAATAAATCTTTTACCATTATAAACGAGACTTATTTCATCGTTTTTTTCTAACTTATATAAAAGGTAGAAAACAGCATTATAATTTCCAATATTCCAAAAGTAATCTGTTGAATGAGCGAATAAAAATATATGTCCTTTTTCCCCTGGAAATGCAGTTCCTAAAGTATGTGCTACTCCTTTTTGTAATGCTTGTAAATAAATGCCACTATCTGCGGCATTAATATTTGGTAAAATTCTTGCATTTGCCCCAATTTTTGGAATTACTACTGAAAAATTAGGGTCTTCAGGAACGATTGTTTCGACTTTATTTTTTTCAAATAAATCAACGAGCGTAGTTTTTTTATCAACTTTAACGTCTGAGATAATATACTTCTTATTTGTTGTCTTATCAATTAAATATCTAATTTCTTCACGTACAGGTTGATAAAACGTCTTTACTATCATAAATAAAGACGAGAAAATCAAAAAATTCCCAATTGTTCTTAAAATAAAGACTTTTAAATATTCTGGTTTTTTAAAATTTTCTTTTATCTTTTTCATATTGCTTGGCGCGGTGCCGCTGAAGAGAATCGAACTCCCATCTAACCCTTAGGACGGGCTTGCTCTATCCATTGAGCTACAGCGGCTATAAAACAAATAGGTAGAATTATTATAACATTAAGGAAGTATTTTACCCTATCACATCTTCATCAACTCTTTTGTATTTAACAAGCTCTGAAGGTTCAAACCATAATGGGATTTCGTAATCTGCCTCTTCTATCGAACCAGATGCGTGGACTAGGTTTTTTATGGCTCGTTTAGCTGTATTTGCAAGAAGTGATGAATCATAAGAATAATCCCCTCGAATTGTACCTGGTGCAGAATCTAAAGGTAGAGTGTGACCAACAATTTTTCGAACCAAATCAACTGCGTGAGGACCTTCAAATACAACAGCTAAGACTGGACCTGATGTAATATACTCTAACAACCAAACTCTAGCCATTTTGCCAATTTCTTTTGGGTCGTCTGTACCAAGAAGCTTTTTTACATCTGCTTCTAGTTTCTTATAATTAGCTAGTGTTTTATGACCAATTTGTTCAATCCATTCATGCCTGTCTGATGGATAATGTTTTTCAGCTAATTCTTTTGAGACATTAACCATCTTTGCGCCAATTAGTTTTAATCCTGCTTTTTCAAATCTTGATAAAATTTCAGATCCAACGCCTCGAAGAATTGCATCTGGCTTTAATACTACTAAAGTTTTTTCCATCTAATTTGAGAAAGATGGTATCACAAAAAGGCTTAGTTTGTCAATAAAAAAGACACAAAAAGTGCCTATAACTATAAATGGACCAAATGCTATTTTGCTCTTTATTTTCTTTTTTTTAAAAAAAATCAAAAATAAAGAAATGATTGCGCCAAGCACAAAAGCAATATATAAAGCAGCGAGTCCGTTCCAAAGACCGAATAATAAACCGACAACAAAAGAAAGTTTTACATCTCCAAATCCCATTGCTCTACCTTTTGAAAAAGCATAAAGAATAAAAATTGGCAAAGCTACAATTAATGAATCAAGTAATCTTTTAATTATTATTGGCGAGTTTGGACTACTTTGTAAAAAGGAAAATACACCCAAAATACCTATTAAAATCAGCATTTGATCAGGAATAATCTGATATTTAAGATCAGCAAAAAAAACTACAATTAAGCCAGAAATTAAAGCTAATTCGACGACTTTAGTAATGAGACTAGCTGTTGGAAAATAAATAAAATATATTAAAAATAAAATTCCTGTTATCACCTCAACTATTGGATATCTAAAATTAATTTTTTTATTACAAAATCTGCATTTTCCTTTTAGAAAAAAGTAGGAAAAAATCGGAATAAGATCTATTGATTTAAGCTGTTTTTTACAATTATCGCAATAAGATCTGCCTAATATACTCTCATCATTTGAAAGCCGATCTATCAATACATTTAAGAAAGAACCAACACATAGACCGATTATAAAAATGTAGAACAAAAGCATAAAATTAGTATACAAGAAAATTGAACTAATTAACCTAATTACTCTAATTGACCTAATAAATACACAATAACCAAATACTAATTAACAATTGTGAATTGAGTATTGATACTTGGTACTTGATTAGATCAATTAGTGCAATTAGAAATTAGAAATTTATATTGTTAGGAGATTCTCGATTTCTTTTGATTCTTTAACAGGACCAATTAAGGCTAAATTAAGGTTTTCAGCTTTAAATGTTTCTTGTGCAATTTCCATCACATCATCCATATTAACTTTTTCTAATGACTTTATATAATCTTCAGGATGAGTTATCTCACCTTCAAGTAAGAGTTTTTCTCCATAATAATTTGCTACTTCAAAAGAGTCTTCGAGGCTTAACAAAAATCTACCTTTAATAATTTCTTTAGCTCGAACTAACTCCTCTTCTTTAATATCACCGTCTAATATTTTTTTATGCTCTTTTAAAATAACATCAATTGCTGTTTTTGTTTTTTCTAAATCAATAGTAACACCCGCTCTTGTATAAATATTTCCAACATCATTATATAAAGACCTTGAAGTTGAAATATAATAACAAAGCCCCCTTCTTTCTCTAACTTCTTTAAATAATCTCGTTGACATTCCTCCACCTAAAATTGCAGAGAGCACAGCGAGAGCATATTTTTTATTATTTAATCTTGAAATTGATCGAAATCCCAATACAAAATGTGATTGTTCAGTTTTTTTATATTGAATAATTAAATTTGGTTTTTTTTGATCTTCAGTTACTTTTAAATAATCTTTTTTTTCACCTTTTTTCCAATTTTTAAATTTATCTGATATTAAATCAACCATTGCTTTTTTTGATACGTTCGTAGAATTTACGCCTCCAGCAACTACAAAAACAGCGTTATTTGGTTGATAAAATGCATCCATATAGTCTATGAATGTTTTTCTTGTAAATTTTGTGACTGTTTCTCTTGATCCGCCTATTTCAAGTCCTAATGGGTTTCCGTCATACAATAATGTTTCAAAAATATCATTAACTTTTTGATAAGGAGTGTCGTTATACAAATTCAATTCTTCAACAATAACACCTTTTTCTTTTTCAATTTCTTCAGGAAGTAAAAATGAATTTAAAACCATGTCAGATATTACATCTGTGACCCTTTCAAAGTGTTCACTTGTTGATTTGATCCAATATCCTGTATGATCTTTGTTCGTAAAAGCATTAAATATACCACCTGCGCCTTCAACTTCTGCAGCTATTATATGTGAATTTGGGTATTTTTTTGAGCCTTTAAAAGCCATGTGTTCAAAAAAATGTGCTACTCCATTATTGACTTTATTTTCATATCTTGAGCCTGCTCCAACTAAAAGAATCGTAGTTAATGTAGGAAACGCATCTGTGTCTACAAACACAACTTTGAGGCCATTTTCAAGCGTAATTATGTCTGTTTTCATCCGAGTATTGTACTTAAAAAAGATTAACTAAGCAAACTCTGATTTATACTTCAGAAATGATTGGGTCTTTAGGGGAAAGATTGAATTCAAGTCCTTGACGAACTTTAAATAGCACAAAAAAAGCACACAATAGAAAGAAAGAACCCATTAAAAAAGGAGCATAAACTTTCCAATTAAATAATGCACCTGCTACAAATGGAGAAATTCCAGCTGCTAAAGATATTATTGAAGCAGAAATACCTAAAATTTCGCCCCTTCGATCAGGTGATGATTTTGAAATTAATTGTCCATTCATAACAACTCGAAGAACTGATTGTCCAAAAGTTATCATTAGCAAACCAATTATTAAAAAGAAATTAAATGGAATCGAAAGCATAATATATCCTGTACAAAAAACTAAAAGCATAAATAACTCTAACGTTGGTTCTTTAAATTTCTTTAACCAAAATTTTCTCATGACAAAAATTTGATTTATTGCAATAATAACTCCCATTGTTGCAAATATTAAACCTGTTACAAATTCTCTGTACCCAAAAACACGATTAAGATATAAAGAAAATACAGATTGTGTCCCAGCAATTGCTAAGCCAAATAAAAATAAAGCAAGATAATTTGGACGCAGTGTTTTATCTTTTATAGAGCGTGTTATTGGTGTAAATGGATTAAATGAAAATTGTTTTTTTATATTTGATGACGTTATTTTACGAGTTTCAGGAAGAAAAAAATAAGCCCCAATAAAATTTAGAGTTGCCAAAAATCCAACAAACCAAAATGGTAAATTATGAGAAATATGCCCTAATGCTCCTCCAATAAAAGGTCCAATTATAAAACCTATGCCAAATACAGCTCCAATTAATCCAAGATTTGCTGTTCTATCTCTATCATTTTTTGCTATGTCAACAAGGGAAGATTGTGCAACAGGAAGATTTCCAGCTGCAAGGCCATCAATTATTCTACCTAAATATAAAACCCAAACAAAATGTGCAGATGCAAAAATAAACCAACCAATTGCAGTTGATGCAATACTTACTAGAAATGCTGGCCTACGACCATATTTATCTGATAATCCTCCAATTAGAGGCGACGATAAAAATGAACAAATCGCAAAAACTGCAAAAAGTGATGTAATTGTAAGTGGTGATCCTGAAAATTTTTCAACATAAAAAGGAAGTACTGGAATAACAATTCCAAGACCAATAATATCTATAAAAACAGTAAGAAGTACCAAAAATTTTATCTTTCTCTCACTCATAAGAATATGTTACATTTATATCGTTAGATTTCTTTTGCCATTTTCCATCTTTGTTCAAACATTTCGCTCATTAATTTTGCATAAGGAACATAGTTAAAGCGCAAACCTATAGCTTCTTCTTTACGTTCTGGTTTATATGAAGTAAAATAAATAATCTTCTTGTCAAATATAAATATTCGAGCTTCCATGTTAGGATAGTATTTAACCAACAAACCTATTTTCCTCCAAGTATGAAAAACTCTCTCGTTTGTATAATCTAATCGTTGTACAAGCGCTCTTATTTTCACACCTCGTTCAATTGCCTGTTTGTATATTAAAACTGTTTCTGCTGGTACTTCCAGTCCCGAAACAATAAAATCCAGAGTGTCTTTAGCTGTTTTCACATCGTTATCTGTACTTTCACGTAAATCTTCACGACTTTTGATAAAAGAAATGTCTAGAATTTTTTTACCATTCGTCTTTTTTTGAGGAAATGTTGTTTGGAAGTACTGACGAATGGTCGCTGAATAGAAATCCAAAGCCTCTGTTTCAGGAATGGCTTTGTACTTAACAGGGTAATTTTCAGTCTTGTGAACGAAACCTAATCTTAAAAGATGTTTTACAACTCTATATACTGCATTAGGAAGAATATCTAGTTTCTCAGCAATTTCTTTTGCTGTTGACTCTTTTTTTCCTAATAGTAAACGGTATATATTTGCTGTTTGGGGAGAAAAAATCTTCAGCGGACTGTTTTCCATAACCTTATTTTAACAGATTTTGGTTAAAGTTATGTTACCTGTTATATTAGTAGGATATGCAGAAAAAGCCCGTAGAGAAAGGCCAAAAGAAACAATACAAATACCTTGATCTTATTTTATGTCTAGCTGTTGCTATGATAATAATTAGTAATACTACTGCGGCAAAGATAACCCAACTCTCAATTTTTACCGTTTCTGTTACTGTTCTTTACTTTCCTTTTACTTATATTTTTGGAGATTTGCTGACTGAAGTATATGGTTACAAACAAGCACGGAGAGCTACTTGGATACTTATTTTTGTTCAACTTTTAACCGCTATAATTTATCAGCTAGTTGTTTTTCTGCCTCCTGCGTCCGGATTTAATGGCAATGAAGCATTTGCTCTTGTCTTTGGGCAAGCTCCAAGAATAGTTATAGGAGGATTAATCGCTTTGTTTACCGGGCAATTTGTAAATGACTTCATCATGGCGAAAATGAAACTAGTAACAAATGGTAAGTATTTATGGACAAGAACTATTGGGTCAACTATCGCAGGGCAATTTTTTGACACAACACTCTTTTATACAATTGCTTTATCAAATGTCATCCCAACAGGTTTGCTGATTCAAGCTGTTCTTTCTGGTTGGTTTCTTAAATCTCTTGTTGAAACCGTCATGACACCCGCTACTTATATTGTGGTTAGAAAATTAAAGAAGATAGAAAATGAAGATTACTACGACCGTGATACAAACTTTAATCCTCTCATCTTTCAAGTAAAATAATTTTTAGTGCTGAGCGGGTCGGTCTAGACCCAAATAATATTACAACTTTTTTAATAATTTTAGATCTCTTTTTATTAAAGCTTCTTTTTTTACTCTTGTCCAACCTTTTAGTTGTTTCTCTCTTCTCATAACCTCTAATCTTGTTTTATATTCTTCATAATATACAAGCTTAAATTCTTTGCCGTCTTTTATAAATTTCGCTGCTTTTTGAGTTTTTCTTACCTGTTGTTTTTCTCTACTATTAAGATTATTTGTTTGTCCGATATAAAGATTGTTTTGGGTATCTCTGAGTATATAAACAAAAAATAGCATAAATATTTCTTCGACTCACTTCGTTCGCTCAGAACATTCGACTCTTAAATGGCTATAGCCATGAGCGAGTCCCGAGTGAAATCGAGGGACGAGTCGAATGGCTGCCCAGCTTGGATTCCCCACTTCGCTCAAAGAGCTTCGAGGGGCAAGTGAACCAACTAAATTGTTGCCCAGGAACGATTCGAACGTTCATATGCAGATCCAGAATCTGCAGTCCTACCGTTAGACGACCGGGCAAATAGATTGTTCATATTTTATCAGATCGTATAAATTGCACACCGGGAGTGACTTTTTTTATAAAGCAACTTTCTTCAGGTCTAAAAATGGAGTGATAAACTTTGGTCGGGCTTCTCCTTTTTTATATGGTCTTGTTTCTTCTCTTGATATTTCGTTTAATTTCTTTTTAAACGTTTTCCCTAAAAAATTATATTTTATCTGGCCTCCTTTATCTAAATAATTTTTAAGAATTTCATTTTCTTTTTTTAAGAAAATCAATTTACAATAAGCTACAAGGTCAAGAGATTTTTCATCTACAGCTTTAATTGTTATGAATAGATACTCTGCAAATTGGAAATATAAACTAATTAAATTTTCATCAACTTTATTATTTTTTTTATCTTCTGATATAACAGAAACTATTTGATTTATATAATCAATATCATTATTTATTGTTTCAAATTGGCCAGAAACCTCTGCGTATAAATTAATAAGCTTGAGATTTAGTAGTTTTAGGCTTAAATTAGAGCTTAATCTTAGTTTATAAAATCTCAAAATAATTCGTTTATTAAATTTATTTGTATTCTTTATTGATTCATCAAGTGAATTAAGATTTCTTGAGATATTTATTCTTGCTGGTAATAGTTCATGCTCAATTTGAACAATTGTATTCCTATGGTTATAATATTTATCACGTCTTTTATCCGATATCCTACGTTTCACTTCAAAATAATTTGAAAAAAGGCCTGCAAATAAACCTCCAAAAAATGCTGCTAAGATTAGTTGAAAATAAATCATCGTTGAGTGTATTTTATCACTTGTATTTATAAAGTGTGGCAACCTCCGAGGTTGGTCATTTTGGTTCTTCCAGTTAAAAAGTTAACTAGTTAACTGATGTTTTTATATCTTAAGATAATTATCCTTGGAGAGATTGGATAGTGTCAAAAATCATATTTGCTGCTGCAGTTGGCTCATCTTTTACTGTATCAATAATCATCTCATATCCAGCTATGTCTATATTCCCATGTTTTTCCATAGACGCTAATAGTTCGTTTGCTTTTCCAGCGTATCTACCCGGTATTTGAGGTCTGGTCTCGACTCTTTGCACTAATGTTTCTTTTGGTGCTTTTAAGAAGACGGTTAAGACTTTATATCTGGAATCTTGTTGCTGCTCTGCAAAAGAATTAAAAAGATTGCTCCTCGCATTTTCATCCATTAAAACATGATGGCCAGTTTCTAAAGCTTTCTGAAGAAGTTTATTGCGCGCCGCAGATACTGTATGGATAAAAATATCTGAAAAAGAGATCTTTTCAAATAATTTACTTCTTATTTCGTCGGGAGAAATGACTATAAGGGAACCGTTTGCACTTTGTTGAAGTTCGTTTATTACCGTTGTTTTACCAGATCCTTGGAATCCCCCAAAAAGTACTAGAGTAGGCACAGCAGGCTTATCGCCCTCTGTTATCCAAGATAAAGAGATTTCTCTAACTAATTCCTCAACTAACTTAGGATCTGCTCTGTCGCCCAATTCTACCTGAAGCGGTGATTTCCTATACTCTTCTATTTCTTCTTCGTACGCCATAAGAATATTTTAATTAATATTTTCTGTATTTATCATGGGAACCTATATCTATAAAAATGGCTGTTAATTTATCCCCCCACATAAAGAAAATTCTATTACTCTTATCAATTCTTAAAGTCCAAACTTTACTTACTCCGAGTTTTTCTAAATTTAAGGACGGATGATTAGGATTTTTTTTGAATTTTCTTATAGTTTTTATAACTTTTTTAAGAAGTTGAGGACTATTTCTTAAGAATTTTTTTCGTGCAAATAGGTATCTAGGAGAGTATTCAATATTCATTTAGAAAGCCCTGCTTCTTTTTTCATCTCTTCGAAGTCTGCTTCTAATTCTTCCAGATTAGAGATTGATTTAGTTCTGCCCTCTCGGTAGTCTTTTAATACTTCTTCAGCTACGGCATTCAGTCTAATCTCTTCGAGTTGATCGAGTCCAATAACCGCTCCTTGTAACTTATTATTTGCAATTACTACAATAGGCTCTTTAGATCTATTCGCCTTTTTAAGCACTTTTTTATATTCTCTTTGTAATTGCCTTGCCGATACGGTTAACATATGTTTTAGTATATTGGAAATTTGTTTGTATGTCAAGTTGACATAAGAATATTAACTTTGATATAATTTCTGAATGAAGAATGCGTTAATATTGCATGGAACCGGTGGATCACCATATATATATTGGTTTCAGTGGCTGAAAAAAGAACTTGAAAAGTTAGGTTACGAAGTTTGGGTTCCACAACTTCCTAAATCAGACAAGCCAAATATTGCAAGATACAATAAATTTCTTCTTTCAAAAGACTTTGATTTCAACAAAGAAACAATAATAATCGGCCACTCTTCAGGCGCCGTTGCTATACTTGGACTTCTAGAAGATCTACCAAAAGGTATAAAAATAAACAGTGTATATCTAATTGCAGCATTTATTGATAGCTTGGGATGGGAGAGTTTAAACGAATTATTTGCAAAACCTTTTAACTACAATTTAATAAAAACAAGAGCTAAAAAATTTATATATTTTCACTCCGATAATAATCCTTATATACCACTTAAACAAGCAAAATATCTTGTGTTAAAAACTAGCGGAAAAC
>Ga0209541_10016715_pt1 | contig 10818 bp, 11 predicted proteins | sample RifCSPlowO2_01_FD_184027 | JGI IMG/M metagenome (GOLD analysis project Ga0209541, IMG submission 184027) | Groundwater microbial communities from Rifle, Colorado - Rifle CSP2_plank lowO2_0.1 (SPAdes) (version 2) | ecosystem: Environmental > Aquatic > Deep subsurface > Groundwater | place... | reverse complement strand
GATATTGGGCGGGGCAAAATTAGATAAGGTGGAATTGATCAATCAAGCTTTGAACCAGGCAGACTATCTGTTGATAGGGGGCGCCTTAGCTTTCCCTTTCCTGAAAGCCCAGGGAATTTCAGTGGGAATGTCTAAAACGGATGCTACCTCGGTCGAAGTAGCCCGAAAAATACTCTCCAGGAACAAAAAGAAAATAATCTTGCCCCTTGACTTCGTAGTGGCCGAGAGTTTCTCGATGAAGGCAAAGACAGAGATAGTGCCAGCAAATAAGATTCAGCTACAGCAGATAGCGCTGGATCTCGGTCCAGCAACCATCGGATTGTTTAAGAGCCATTTGCGTCAAGCGCTTACCATAGTCTGGAACGGACCCTTGGGCTATTATGAATGGTCACAATTTGCGACGGCAACCAGGGAAATAGGCAGCTATTTGGGCCATCTTACAGCGACCAGCATCGTGGGCGGGGGGGAAACGGCTGATGCCCTGCACAAATTCCGGTTGGAGCACTGCGTAACACATCTTTCTACTGGCGGTGGGGCTGCACTTGCTTTTTTATCAGGAAAAGAATTGCCGGCGCTGAAGGCGCTGGAAGAGAATTGGAAGGAGTGGAGGAAGAAAATCACATTGTAATGTTTATCTCCTCCCCCAGCGACACCTTCACCAGATTCCGGAAAAATTCCGTCTCCCTTTGCCGCAACCGGGTCACTTCATTCACATCCTCCTGCACCCGCTCGATTTCTTCTTTCAATCGCCGCGACTGCTTCCGGAAATGATCCAGGCGGTATTCAAGGTCTTCCAACTTTAATAATAATTCTTTATCGCCGACGGCTTTGCCTAGGGCATCCAGGCGCTGCTTCATCTCAAAACGCTCCTGGAAATTATCATTGTTTTCAATCTGCATCATCAGCTTGGCCCGCTGGTCTTTAATCACCAAGAAATTCGGATACGCCGGGTTCTGCTGCAATGATTGCAGTTCCGCCTCTTTCTCCTGCTCTTTGCTCTGCACCAAAGTCTGCTTTTCCCGGAACACTTTCAACTGCTGCTGCATCTGGTAGAGGCGGTCGCTGTGGCTGTCGATATGGATTGATTTTTCGGTCAACGTTCTTATTTTATGGTAACCGCTGTTAGCTACTTTCTGCTTAAACTGCTGCAGCAGTGCGTGCAAATCCTGTAATTCCTGCGCTATTGGATTCGTGGGAGAAGAGCTTCCTTCCGGCAGAATCATCGCAAAATTATCCTTGAAGAAACTATTTTCAATCTGATGAGTGATTGGCTCGATGAGAGTGTCAACTTTTTCGTGCAGGGCCAAAACTGAATTTATTCCATTTTTCTCCTCGGGGAAACGCAGCAGCTCCACTACTTTTCTTATTTCCGCCAGCAATAAGCCCACTTCCGTATTTCGGGCTTGCTTCGCGTTCTGCTGCCATTCATCTAATTTATTATCTAAAACCCAGTGCTTATCTTTCAGCAGATTGACCTGCTGGAGTGTTTCTTCCTCTAATTTATGGGCGGCTATGATTTCTGTGGTTTTCTGCTCCACCCAGTCCGCTATTTCGTTGATGTGGATGCTCGCAGGGCTTATCTCTACCGGGCCTGCTTTCTGGAACCAGCCGAGGATCTTGGTGAGCATACGGGAACGAAATAGAGGGTCTTTTTAATGATTTCTGTTGGGGAGAGGTAGTTTATGATTTTCTTCCAGCCACACCACCTTTTCGGGATAATTGATGATTAATTTAAATTCCGATAATAATTCTTTAAATCCAAGGATCAACGGTGTTTTGTCGTTAGGTGATAAAAAGCACAAAAAGCCATATTCTTTTGAGTTATTCAGAATATCCACAAAAAATCCCGAAACTTCTCCTATTTTAACCTCTAATTTTGTATTGGGTACTAAACCAGCGATATAATGATCCCCTAAAACTAGATGGTGTGACTGTTGCCAAATTCTTGCCGGGTATAACAGAGGTATGCGCTCCAGCATCTATTATTGCCAGATAGGGGCCAATAAATCCAGTAGGCGTCCTAAACTTTACGTTGCAGTAAATTCTAATCACCTTGCTTCTGCCTTTAATTTTCAAATATAACTCTTCATCCAAGAACGTTTCAAAGAAAGCATTTATCTTTGCTATCAGTTAGTATATATGAGCACCACATTCAACAAAAAAGACGGGGATCTCTTCTTTGCCGGTTTTTTGTTTTGCTTCCGTTTCTACCTTTCCTAAATCCACACCAGCGCTCACTACCTGCTTGTTTACAATGGCGATCCACTGGTCTTTATATTTCCTAATTAGTTCTGGATGGTGCTGGAATCCCCACTGCTGGTCGTCCCAGAATTCTTTAGATATGGTTAAAGCCATTTTATTTTTCTGAAGTAAATGAAGTTTATAAATCTTCTTTTCAAAAACCAGTTTATTTCTCTTTCGCCATTGCTCCGAAACCATCAAAATACGCTTGGTAGCTTTTGACTGTTTCTTCATCTCCCACTCACAATCTCAATCACATCCCGATGCTTCAATACATAATCTTTCCCCACTGTTTTCTTGGTCTTCACATCTTTGGCACAGATGAAATTCTGGCCTAAATCGGTGTGCAGCTTGTACGCAAAATCCAAGGCAGTGCTTTTCGCCGGCATCAGGAAGCAATCGGGCAGCACTCGTCCCTCTGAATCTTCCAACTTGCTTACTCCACCAGGGTAGATTGCCACATATCCTAACAAATCAAACACGGCCTTATCGAGTACTTGTTGAACGCCGGAACTTCCAAATTTTTGCAGCACATTCACGCGGATGAATTCCAACGCTTTCTGCTGCCGCTCATTTAATTTCTCTGGATGGATAAGAGTAAAATCCTTCTCGCCCGGCAGGTACTCAATCAATCCTGCCTTCGCTGCCTCTTTCAGTGCCAATTCGCTATCACTAGAGCAGGGAAGGAATTGATACTGCGGAAATTTCTCCCGCAATCGTGCGACATTTTGCTGCGCCACCGGTACATCAACTTTATTGCAGGCAATGATGATGGGTTTTGTTCTCTTCCGCAATTCCTGCGCCAAGCCATTCAATTCTGCTTCTGTCCATTGAATGGGCTTTTCTTTGTTTAGATTTAGTTTGGCGATAGCCTCTTCCACTAAAGGAGCAGTAACATGAAGACCAGATAATTGGTTTGCTAACGCCGATTGAATTTCTTTTTTTTCCTGCACCACTGTTCGAGAGAATTTCTCCCAGCCTTTCTTTAAGATGCCCAGATACCACATATCCAATTCCACTTCCAAGAATTCAACATCGTTGCAGGGATCATAACTTCCGGCAGGAATACTCTCACCTTTCTCGTTGGTGGTGCCAGCTGCATCAATAATATGAATAAGAACATCGGCTGGTCGCAAATCATCCAGAAATTGATTGCCCATGCCCTTGCCTTCATGTGCACCAGGTACTAATCCGGCAACATCCAGCAATTGCACTGGAACAAAGCGCCATCCTTTGGTACAATACCCAGTTCGGGGATTGCACTGCCGTCCGAGATTTTTATCGACACAATCAACTTTTACAAAACTTATTCCACTATTCGGGCGGATCGTGGTGAAAGGATAGCTGGCAATTTCGGCTTCCGCCAGCGTGGCTGCTTTGAAAAAAGTTGACTTCCCGGTGCTAGGCTTGCCCACGATCCCTATTAACATCTTTCATTCAGATTCCATCACTTTTATAAATCTTCACTCTACAAAGTAAGATATGTTTGCTTTTACACATCTAATCTTCGCCTGGTTAGTCGGAAAAGGATATGAGAAGATTGGGAAGAAAGAATTGCCCCGCACCGCCTGGTTTTTACTTCTTTTTGGAAGCCTGATTTCAGATGCAGACTTTCTTATCGATTGGACACTGAGGACGGAAGTGCACCGGACTTTGACGCATAGCCTGTTGTTTGTCTTTATCGGATTTGCTATTATCTGCGGTATTTTCTATGTCCGAAAAAATCCAGAGAGAAAGATCATAGCTGGTGCTTTTGCGCTCGGCATCTGCACTCATTTATTTCTGGATATGTTTCTATCGCAGGGAGTTCCCTTATTCTGGCCGAGCCTATGGCATTTTTCATTTCAGGGAATAGGATATTATGATCCGGCCACGCCTTCATTTCTAAACCTTGGCTATGAGCATCTGCGCAGAGCGATGAAAATAGCAATCGTGGATATGGCCCTGGGAACGGCGTGGATATTGTGGCTGGTGTGGAGAAGGAAGGTGAAATTTTGAAAAAAATTAAAAACAAGAGAAGAGGAAGAACACGTCCCCTTCCCCTGCAAGTCCCCCCTCCCAGATTTTCATGCTTCTATTTTGAACCGGGGATCCCTCGGTCCCAGCTATCTCTCCGTCATCCACAGCATAATGCTTTGTCGAGTAGCGATATTATCTCTGGCCTGTAGTTTTTGCTACACACAGCCGAGTGTTCTAGACCGTTGTTCCTCATCTCAGTTAAGATTTGAGTCTAAACTAAGGGGGGATTATTGTTCCAGAAACCATTAATTTATTAACCTTTTGGCTCAAATCGGGCTCGGCGGAAGCAAAAGCCTTTTAAACCAGAAAGGTTTACTAGGCTGTTAAGAGGTGATAGTTAAATATGGCAAAAGCAAAATCAGCTGTTTCATCAGCAAGCGGGAGATCGGCATTGTTAGGAAGCTGGTCTTTCCTTATTGGTGTGGTATTGGCAGTGATTCTGGGCTTGGGGCTGGGAGGAGCATACAGCACTACTCTGCTCTGGATATTGTTCCTGCTAGGGGTTATAGTGGGATTGGTGAACATTACCCACAATGAGACTGGCAGTTTCCTGACCAGTGGAACGATTTTAGTGTTGGTGTCCTTCTTGGGCGCCTCGGTGATTGAGAGCGTAGCTGTGCCCTTTGTGTCCATGGCCAATCTGCTGAAAGGAATCCTGACCCTCTTCGTGCCGGCAACCATTATCGTGGCACTGAAGTCGGTGTTTGTCCTGGCCCGCAGGTAAGGGCTTTTTTTCTTTTTATTTATTATGTTATTTAGCAATAAGCTTTATTAATAATTAGCTTTCTTGAAGGTCTAACGCGGTAGTAGTATAGTGGTCAGAGATCATTAAAATCGACCAATATGCGGCCTTGCCAATAGCGACACTCCAATACGGTGGAAAGTAGCTACGTGAAGAGGCTGTGACCGGGGTTCGAAAGAAAAAGTTACTGGTGTAAAATCCAATTGGTTGACGCTCTGCGTCCGTAAAACTTGTCTCGAAAGTCCCCGCTACCGCATATTTTATTTTATGACTGAAACAAACGATACGAAATAGAGTAAATACGCTCGTGAAGGACTTCTTACTAACGCTTATATTGGCCTTGCCTGTTGTATAGGTGGCCTTTATGGCGAGGGATTTCAGAACACCAATGGTAATTATTACAACACTTGGCTCACCGGACATTTATCTGATTTTTGGGGTAGTGCTTCATTTACTTCTTTAGGATTGATGCTCACTGGAACAAGAAAAAACCTGCAAAAGGCGGTTCCAATCATTGTTGCTGGTGGGTTTAGATGAATATGTTCACTTACTTAATTCTCACCATAACGTAACTGATATCCAAGACGTCTTCTGCTATGCGGTGGGAGCATCGGTTGATATGAATTATTCAAAGCAGTTGAAAAAAGCATAAAAATATTTGATTATAGAGGACTTTGAATAACCCCCTCAATTAAATAAATAGTGGGGTTTTCCAAAGTCATCTGCCAGAGTTCTGAACTAAAAAGATAGGTTATTCAAAACTCTCTATAGTTTTCTTGAAAGAGCAATACCAAAGACACTTTAATAAAATAAAAAACTGGCCCCACCGGGACAATCACCGCATATTTCTGTATGCAGATTTGAACCCAGGACATCTGCCTGACTTCTGGATGCTTTTGTCAAGAACGCACCCGTATAAGAGCAGCGCTCCAGATCCCACCGACAGTATTTGCTGCCTTGTTCCAGGCTGAGCTATGGGGCCATTACAGCCTAAAGAATCTAATTTCTTTAAAAGCCTTTCTTACGCAAAATGACCACAAAACACCAAATTTATCGGTTTGATTTATAAATAAGCCCCCTTTTTGCTTTTACCTACCCTTAAATTACTACAAACATATATAAAGCCGGAAAAAGAGATTTCTTTTCAATGAATTTAAATCAGGTCAAAAAGATGATGGAGCGGAAAAAGACCGCCCATAAGGGAGAGAACGGGTACCTGCTGATCATCGGGGGTTCGGAAGAGTATGTGGGGGCGGTCATCTTGGCCGGGATAGCTGCCCTGCGGGCCGGCTGTGACAGCGTGACCATCGCCGCTCCGGAAAAAGTGGCCTGGGCCATCAACCGCTATTCTCCGGACTTAATTACTTACAAGATTAAAGGGCCGGCCTTCAGCATCAAGAATGCCAAGGAGATGGTCAAACTGGCGGAAAAGTACGACGCCGTATTGATTGGGACCGGCATAACCAGAAGGGCCGAGAAATTCTGCCAGTATTTCGTCAGGAAATCTCCCAAGCCGAAAGTGATAGATGCTGATGCGCTGAAAGCATTATCTTTCAAGGAATTCAACAATGCTATCCTCACGCCCCATGAAAAAGAACTGGAGGCCATGCTGGTCAACAGCTCCAAGGAATTTTTGCTGCCTAAGCTGAAAGAAGCCAACGCCAAGGAAAAAGCCGAGGTCCTGCAGGGCAACCTGCGCTATTTCCTGCAGAACAACAACGTTTTGCTGGTGAAGGGGGCGACTGACATCATCATATCCCGGAATAAGATCGCCTTTAACCGTACCGGGAACCAGGGCATGACTAAAGCCGGCACCGGAGACGTGTTAGCCGGGTTAACCGGCGGATTTCTGGCCAAAACCAGGGATCTGTTCAAAAGTGCGGTGGCCGGTTCCTATATCAACGGATATGTGGGCGATGTCTTGCTCAAGAGGAAAAAAGGCTATACTTTCATCGCTTCGGACATTTCCGCAGATATTGCCAAAATAAACCGGACCATCAGGAAAAGGTAAGCGGGGTCAGCCAGTATTATTAATTTAGTCCTGCCCGATAGTTAAAAAAGCTTAATAACGTTCCCATACTGCCGGCTACGATAATGGAATTTAACATCTACCGTAAAGAGAACGAGAATGTTCATCGTTATCCTACCGCCGATCTTAAGACGGCGCAGCAGTTTGCCCAAAAACTGAAAAATGAGCTGGGCGACTTCATGCTTTCGGCCATCATGTTCGGCAGTTCGGTGCGCCGGGAGACCACCGCCGAAAGCGATGTTGATGTCCTGGTTATCAGTGATGATACTTCTTTCCATATCAACGACCCTTTGGTAGAAGCGTACCGCCTTATTGTTGAGCGTAGCATCGGGGAAGTATCCCCTAAGCTGCATATAACTTCCATGACCTATACCTCCTTTTGGGAATATGCCAAAGCCGGCGATCCGGTAGTGGTTAACATCTTACGGGACGGCGTAGCGCTTATTGACACTGGTTTTTTTGAGCCTTTGCAGCGATTGTTGAAGATGGGCCGCATCCGGCCGAGTGAAGAGAGTGTCTGGCGCTATTTCGGACGGGCACCGCGCACCTTATTAAATTCCCGCTGGCATGTGCTGCAAGCTACTTTGGATTTGTATTGGGCGGTTATTGATTCCGCGCATGCTGCACTTATGCGTAAAAATGAAGTCCCCCCCACGCCGGAGCACGTGGCGGACATGCTGGAAAAGATATTTGTGAAGCATAAGCAACTGGAGCCACGCTATGTGGAGATCATGCGCAAATTCTACAAGTTGAGCAAGATGATCACCCACCGGGAAATTCGGGAAATTAAAGGGCATGAATACGAGAACTATTACCGGGAAGCGGATGAGTTTGTGCGCCGGATGAAGAGGTTGGTGGAGAGGGGGAAGTTTTGAGGGGCAAATCTGATTGGTAAATTCTGGATTGGATCCGGGTTGGATCTGAAAAAGCACATAATTCAGGATGAGAATTTTACCCCGCAAATTTTATATATAATGCCCTCTTTAAAGATTAAAAAAGAGGTTGGTAGGACGAGAAAGGCAATTCAGCAAGTTCTGCAAAAAAGAAGGAAAAAAGGCCTGTACCTAGTTCTGGGGCTCATGCTGTTGATTCCGCTCTGGCTCTTTATCATTGCTCCATCTTTGCTGGCTATCCCGGCTGATTTCAGGTATGAGGCCCGGATCCACGCTCTGGATAATTTCTATAATGAAGAGCTGGGGCGCTTTGAAGGGGAGAAAATCTCCAAAACCATTTTCTCTTATGAGGTAGCCGGACGGGAAGGGGAAAATCTGCTTATCAAGAATGTGTTCTATGTCCGCACGCCGGAAGGAGAAAAAATATTTTCCGCGCAGCGGCTGTATGGCATTGATTCCAAAACAGGAAAACACGTTATGGGCTATGGTGATAAATCCAGGGAAGGGTATTTATTTTCTCCCCGGCACCTGCAGCCGGGACAGAATTTCACCTACTGGCATGTGAATTATGATGCTCCCGCCCTGATGCAGTTCCAGGAAGAAGAGAGTATCAATGGGCTGAAAGTATATCGCTATGAAAGCAATTATCATGCGGACCAAACGGTTAATTTGAGACATCTGCCCGGAGTGCCGGAAGAACGGGGTGTTGATGTCGATATTAATCTCCAGCTCTGGATCGAGCCGCGGTCAGGGTATTTGGTCAAGTATGAAGACCGGGCTACGGCTTATTATTACAGCATCACCACTGGAGAGCGCCTCCATCCCTGGAACCAGTTCCATAACCAGTACTTGTTATCGAGCATCGATGAGCATGTGGCAATCGCAAAAAATGCCCAGAGAAAAATAATCCAAGTCCAGCTTTTAATTCCGCTGCTGCTGGGATTTATGGGGGTGCTCTTGCTGATATACTCGCTCAGCCCGAAATTAAAGAGTCGAAGAACGAACTAAGTATTTTCATAAATAATTCTTTTGCACCAAAAGGCCTCATCTTCTCAGGAAAGAATCCTTCAGATCATTAAACTTCCCTTTCAGTTTGTCCAGCATCACCACTTCTCCCCGTTCTAATTCCCGGTCCGGCAAGGATATTTCTGCTGATATTTCGGCGGATGATGGTGATTTCTGCGTCGACGAAGGGGTGGTGGAAGAAGCGTAAGAAGAAATTTTCCTTCTGCTTTCTTTCTGGGCACCCCTGCTGCCGGCCAGGGTGCGGCGATGCTTCTGGTGCATGTGCTGATGCATGAACCTGACCAGCAAGATTATCCCTCCTAGGGAAACAATAAATACTATACCCAGCATTATTAAGATTGTCGCATCCCAGATTCCTCCGTAGATATTCCACCGGCCGGGAACATAAACTTCCGGGAAGACAATTTCCGCCACCTTAAACGTATCATAGGCATAGATAGTTATATTATCATATTTCATCTCTCCCAGCAGTAAATATTCTTTCGGAGCAATGGTCGCCGGAAGCTGCAGCTCGCGCACGATAGTATCTTCGCCTTTGATGCCCACCACTTCCTGAAAAGATTCCACAATCGATTTTTTCTGATGATCCACCACTTTCAGCACCAGCTGGACATCAGTAGGTGCCTCGGGAGCACCGATATTGGTAAAACTGATGGAACTTACCAGTTTGCTATTGGGCAAAACCACTTTATATTTTGGCAGCAGCCGGACCGTAAAATCAAAGAGGCTGTCGGCCCTTTTGACTTCCAATGCCACCATGGTAGAATCTGAAAATGAATTTCTTTCGGTTGCGGAGGAAACTTTAATCTCTCCGGTGTATATGCCTGGCCCTATATCATCGCTGATGTAGAAGCTTATCTTGACCAGCCGTTCTTCCCCAGGCAGCAAGGTAAATGAACGATCGCTGATGACTACATACTTTGACAGGCTTCCGCTGACAGAGACAGCAAATTGGGCCCGCGCATCCCGGTTCTGGATGAGCAGATATTGCACGCTTTGCTCTCCTGGTGATAAAAATGCTTCCATTACATCCGGAGAGATGGAAAATCCTAGATTGAGATGTTCCGCCAATTCCCCGGCGCCGCCGCCACCTCCTCCCCCGGCGGCTGCTCCTCCTCCCCCGGCGCTTCCTCCCGCTCCGCCTGCCGCGGGCTTTTCACCGATGATGAATTTAGAGAAATGGGTCGTGGCCGCATAAAATAAGGCATCAGTTGAATTCTCCAGTTCGATAGTCGTGCTCAGCTCGCTCCAGCTGTCACCACTGGTTTCATAGGCAAACAGGCGCACCTCATCAGCATCGACGCCGGCAGCACTCAGATTGGACTGGCTCACCCGGAAATAAATCCGGTACGTCCCGGTAGATTCATTATCAACAGTTAAATCAAGGTAATCAAACTCGGTGCCAATTTCCGCCGTGGTGGGGGCACGTTCCGTCCACTGCGGGGGGAAAAGGTCATCCCGGGTGAAGAGCGTTACATTAGCGCTCCAACTGGCATTCAGGCCGGTCACTTTCGCAACGACCACTTGGATAACCGGATCCTGGAAGGTGATTTCACCAGAGGAGTTTGCTGGCTGCTCTTTCTCCTCTCGGCTATGCTGCGCAACAATGGTTATGGCAGCACTTAATGATTGCTGAGCTAACCCCCCTTCCAGCCCCGATGATCGGAGTTGCCTAAGTTCGGGATGAGCAGCGAAAAAAAGGAGCGCGACAGTTAGTCCCGCCAGCATTAAAAAAGTAGTTTCTGTTTTCATCCGTATGGCCTGCCACGTTTCTTATCTCTTCTATCTTTATATCCTTTGCGTATGCCGGGCGTTATTGAAAAGTGTGGGAGCACCAATAGCGGAGACCGATCCAAATCCATATCTAG
>Ga0209541_10016714_pt1 | contig 10818 bp, 11 predicted proteins | sample RifCSPlowO2_01_FD_184027 | JGI IMG/M metagenome (GOLD analysis project Ga0209541, IMG submission 184027) | Groundwater microbial communities from Rifle, Colorado - Rifle CSP2_plank lowO2_0.1 (SPAdes) (version 2) | ecosystem: Environmental > Aquatic > Deep subsurface > Groundwater | place... | reverse complement strand
CAAGTAGGAAATATAAGAAATATAAAATTCAAGGAGATAAAATCATAAGAGAAAAAAGTTGTCCAAGATGTGGTCCTGGAATTTTTTTATCAGTAGGTCAAAATAGGGCTTATTGTGGTCGATGTCATTTTACTGAATTTGCAAGCTCTTCTCAAAAATAGAATAAAGATAAGAAGAGTTTGTGAATGAGTCGAGTTTTCGAGCTCAACATAAAAATAAAGAAGGAAATTTTAAAAACATAAATTTTTAAACTAGCATTTTTAATATCTCGGTTATAAAGGGGTAAAAAGAATAATAAAATGCTCTCATCACTTTTTATTAAATTCTTAGTTATTTTTGTCTTATCTTTTTTATTTGGACTTGAAAGACAGATTACTAAGAAGTCAGTTGGTTTTGGCACTTTTATCTTTGTTTCAGTTGGATCTTGTGCCTTAGGAGTTATTACAATAGATTTCTCACCAGAAAATTCTCTTCCTTTACTTGGGCAATTGTAACTGGTATAGGTTTTTTAGGTGCAGGAGCGTTAATTAAAAATGCCGATAAAATATTTGGGTTCACAAATGCCACAAGTATATGGATCTTTTCCATAATCGGTCTTTTAATAGGAATTGGAGAGTATAAAGAAGCAATGGTTACTTATACTATTGTCTGGGTTGTGATATCTTTTGATGTTTATCTAGAGTCAAAAGGAATAGGAAACTATAATAAGAAGATTATGATTAAAACAAAAAGAATTGTTAACAAATCAAAAATAATTTCCTTATTTAAAGAAAGGAAATGGAAACTTCTTGATTTATCTATAGATAAAAAAGAAAAAAAGATTATAAGTTAATTATACCAAGAATAGAAGTTAGAAGTAAAAAGAGTGATTCTCATTTAGGTCATGTTTTTAGCGACGGACCAAAGCCAACAGGGAAAAGATACTGTATGAATTCAGCTTCTCTTAAATTTATTCCAAAAGATAAATTAAAAAAAGAAGGATACGAGAGATATGTTAAGTTATTTAAATAACTTAAGATTTTAGTTTTATCTACGAAAAATTTAAATAGACTATTAATTACCTATATAAATGGAAATAAAAAGAGTGCTAAGGATAATTCTATTTTTTTTAATATTTTATCTTTTACTTGGAATAATTAGCCTGGCAGTAGAATCTTATCTTTTATTTAGAATCGGAACCGGTTATGGGCTTTGGATTTGGTGGCCTGGATTTGAAAACTTGATTGGGTGGCTATTTGAGATAATTATTTCAATTGCGTGGGGAAGAGGATTAATTGGATTATTTTTTGGATTCCTAGTTGCTTTAATTTTAATTGCATTTCTAATATGGTTGTCTTATTTTATTGATAAAAAGTTATTTCCTAAAAAGTAAAATAAAAGATCAAACAACAATTTATCATAATCCAAATTGCACTAAATCAAGGCGAAATTTAGAATTACTAAAATCAAAAGAAATTGAACCAAAAGTAGTTGAATATCTGAAATTTCCATATACAAAAGAACAATTAAAAGATATTTTAAAAAAATGGGATAAAGAAAAGAGGGTAATATCTTCATTGCCTTAAACATATTGTTTATCTTAGGTCTTATATGATAATTATTTACAAAGTAAATTATAACCCTAGGAGATGCGATAAAGCGTTCAATTAGATGCCTTATCGCTCTCTCCTGGGGAAAAAGAGGTGATATCATAAGTAAGTACAGCTCCTTTATAAACTTTTTGGTTTGTTGTAATTTCTTAGTGACATCATAAAATGACATCACAAAATAAACTGTTCAGTAACCTTTATTAAACTTTTTATCTGAACTTTGTGATGGAAAGAGATGGGAATTATCTTGAAAAAGAAGATAAAATTGATCAAAACCAATTTTTCGATCTTATCTCGGGAGAAGAACTTAGTTGGCAATCTATTATTTATGATTTAATAAATAGCGAACAGCTTGATCCATGGGATATAGACATAGGTGTTTTAGCGGATAGGTATGTTGAAACAATTCAGGGATTAGAAGAAGCAGACTTTTTTGTTTCTTCAAAGATTCTTCTTGCATGTTCACTACTTTTAAGATTAAAATCAGAGATACTAATTAATAGTTTCATTAAAGATTTAGATGATGCTCTTTTTGGAAAAAAAGATGACAAAAAATATGAAATTGAAAGGATTGAACTAGAAGAAGGAGAACTACCAACTTTAGTTCCAAGAACTCCAATGTCTAGGCACAGAAAAGTGACTCTCCAGGAATTAATGATCTCTTTAAACAAAGCAATAGATACAGAGAATAGGAGAATTAAAAAGGAAATAAGGTCTCGTCAGGCAGAAAAAGATGTTCTAATAGTAATGCCAAAAGGAACACATATTCCACTAAAAGTAAGAGTAAAAAGCATATTTGGAGTTTTAAGTAAACACCTAAATGATGGAAATTCCCATATGAAATTCTCACAGTTAGCAGAAAGTAAAGAAGAAAAGTTAGCAAGTTTTGTTCCAATACTTCATCTATCAAATGAATCTAGGGTGCATTTAAGGCAGATTGTTCACTTTGAAGAAATCCATATGAAACTAACCCCCCACGAAGAAGAACTTAAAGAATTAGAAAGTGAATTAGGTTTGTATGACGGAACAGAAGAGCAAGAAGCAAGTATAGAAGAAAATATTATTGACGGAGAGGTTGATAAAAATATACAAGAGTAGTTAATATTAATAATTTCTTGATTTTTTAAATATGACTTACAGATTTATTATCTATTAAAGAAATTATTTATATTTTAGTATAGATTTATCATTATCTTATAAAAATCTCAATTAAAGTTTTTGATAATCTTTTGTATTATTTTGGAAGTTGACAATATGAATTCTCTAATGTAGGTATTGCAGAGAATGGATATACACCAAATCTCCCTCCAAGATTAGAACATTCTTCTTCTGTCAATCCCTGAGCCAAATGAGAGTCAGAATTTCCCCCATACAATTCTAGTATTTCGTCTCTTATATTAGGATTGTTTAAATTAATAATACTTGATTTATTGGCTTCTAAAATGTAAAATATAGATATACTTGTTGAAATTATTAACAAAATACTTAGGATGATTATAATCACGTTCTTCTTTTTCATTTTAATAACTATACAATATTATTTAAGTATGTTTGTATAAACTAATGAACTAGTAAATTATTTATCTTTAAATATTTCAATAATCTCCTTCTCATTCATTAATTTTTCCTTTCCACTTTCCATATCTTTTACTTTAAACTTTTTTTCTTTAACTTCATCTTTTCCAACAAAGATTACTTTTTTTATTCCTTTAGAATTTGCATAATCAAGCGCCTTTCCAATAGTTTTGTCAAGAATTAATATTATAGAAATACTTTCTTTTCTTAAAGATTCTGCTAGCCTAATAGAAGCTTCATCTTCATTAATAGAGATTATTTCTACATCAATATTCTTTCCTTTCACTTCGCTAATTAAGTATATTGGTTCAAGTCCAAAAGTTATTCCTGTTGACTGAGTTTTATCTATTAGATAACTGCCTCCACCACAAATAGAAACATTTAATTTTTCAGACCAAATTTCAAAAACAGAACCATTATAGTATGAAAGCCCTCTAGCTAAGAAAGGTTTAAATTCCACTTCAACACTATATAATTTGCAAAATTTCTTTAGTTCCTTAATTTCTTTATAATAAGAATATTTTTCAAATTCTCTTTCTTCTTTATCAAATGTCTTAATTAGTTTTTCTGCCCCATACTTTCTTAAATTATCAGCAACTTCTTTTTTTGATAATTTATCAAGTTTATCAAGTTCTCTTATAACTTGATTCATATCTCTTTCTTTAATATTTTCATTAACAAGTATTTCATTTGTTAGTTTTCTGTTATTTATGTAAATTTTAATAGGAATTTTTAATTCTTCAAATATTTTTTTTGCCATAGCTAAAATTTCTGCCTCATTTTTTATATTACTCCCAATAATATCTGCATCAAGTTGCATAAATTGTCTTGTTCTCCCCTCTCTGATTGGCTCATCTCTAAAAACATCTCCTATCTGATATCTCTTATATGGGAGTTTTTGATTTTTTGCAATTCTTTTTAGCTGAAAAGTAAATTCATATCTAAGAGCGAGCTTTCTTTCTCCTCTATCTTTTAATTTAAAAATATCTCTTACAGCTTGGTCCTTTTCATTATTTCCAGTTGTAAACTCTTCTTGCTCAATTATTGGAGTCTCCGCAGGTTCAAAGCCATAAAACTCAAACTGCTTCTTAATAATTTCTTTTATCTTTTCTCTCTTGGTTGCATCAGCCCCAAGATAATCAGAAAATCCCTTTACATTGTTTATATTTACCATTTTTTACCTCCAAGGGTGGAAGGGGAGAATCGAACTCCCGTCTCAAGGACCACAACCTTGCATTCTACCATTGAACTACAACCACCATTATATTTAGTTGAGAATTTGATATAAAAAGTTTAGTATTGGAGTTAAAACTATAAAAATCTCTTAGACAATCAATGCCGAAAACTTTTTATACTTTCCATAGAAAGATTTATAAACAACTGTTTTTAAACTTTTTTAAAATCAAAAACAAGAAGTTTAATGATTTTTACCTATTTAATAACAAATAAGATGGAAGAGAGAAATGAAGAAGAATCGGTATATAAGAAAAAAGAGAAAGTCAAGAATCTTATTAGCATCAGCTATACTTGGAGGAATTTTAGGAGCTAATTCTTGTTTGAATATACCAAAAGTATTCTATAAAGAACCAATAAAAAGAGAAGTTGTAAAGAATATCTGGCATTATTCTTTAAGAGATATGGAAATAAGACTTCAAACATCTCCACCTCTGGTTTTATATGGTCCGTCTAAAAAAGAAGCCTTTGTAAAAGAAGGAAAATTAGAAGAAAAAGCTAAAAATCTCTCTTTAGAAGAGGTGGCATATGGAGGAATTTGTAAAGCAACTATAGGAGATTACTTTACGCCTACTCCCATTCAAGAAAAAAATTTAAATCCAACACCTCATTTTGATTATACTAGAAGAGATATAACTATGCTTGCAAAATTATTGTTTGGAGAAGGAAGAGGGGCAAACGACAATACTTTAGCTGCAATAGCTTATAGTGCAGTTCATAGAACAATTGATGGCAGGTGGCAAGACAGTTTACAAAAAGTTATAACAAGTCCAAGACAATATACAAGCTTCAACTATGATAATCCAAATTTTAGATTAATAAATAGTAATCCAGGAGATTATGAAAAAACTAATAGAGTTGAGTGGAAGAGAGCATTAAGAATTGCAGAGGGAGTACTCTCTGGAAAAATCAAAGATCCAACAAAATTAATTGGAGGAGCAACAAGTTATCGAGACAGTTCTATACCAGAGGTTTATCAGCCTTTTGTAAGAAAGCATAAAAAAAGAGGTAGATTAATTATTATTCCAACAGGAAAAGATCCAAGAACGGGTGCAGAATATATAGCTTATGCTAGAGATTAAAAATTAAGTCAGTGGAATAACCACTAACGACTTAAAAATAAAAATCTCTATAAAGATTAAGCTATCTCTTCATCATCAGAGTCAGCTTCTTCCTCTTCAGAATCTTCCTCTTCACCTAAATCAAACTCTTTATCATCAGAGTCAGCTTCTTCCTCTTCAGAATCTTTCATATCTTTTTTCATTAGTTATGTTATATAAATTTATTTATAAAGATATTGGTAATCTAAGAAATCAATAATTTTATTTATAATAATAAGTTAGATAATTATGGACATTTAATATAAAATAATTGATTTCTTGGAGGAACAACCCAACAATCTTTTACTTTATAATCATCCCTAAAAGGATTATATTGGGCATATTGTAATTTAACACCTCTATTTCTATAATAATAGTTTTCATCATAACTTAGATGAACAATTCTTGGGTGATTTCTTTTAAATTCATCAGTTCTTCTATAAGTATACCCATGCCTATAATTATAAACAGAGTATCTATCTTCATTATCATAGTTCCAATCAACTTCGGAATAAATATTGTTTCTTCTTTCATCAAAATGTCTAGTGTCTGCTCTTCTATAATCATCATGATAATCTTCCAAGTATATTACTTCCGGTCTATATATAGAATCGTAGTAAGAGTCATGTGCAGAAATAAGACTAATTAGAAAAAATCCTAATAATATTATCAATAATATTTTTTTCATAAAAAGTAAATAATTAGGGATTATTTAAGAATTGTTGTAATAGATAAATAGTTTCAAAAAAAATTGGAGCTTAAAAAGTGTTTAAATACCAGCATTTTCTAATACCTATATGGAAAAAAATTTTGATATAATAGATATGGCTGATGAAGATACAAATAAATTTGCAAAAGCAATGTCAAGTGAAACTACAAAGAAAGTTTTTAATTATTTAAAAAAACATAAAGCAACAATTTCAGAAATTTCTAAAGCATTAAAGCTCCCGATTTCAACAATACAATATAGCATTCAAAAATTACAAAAAGCAAACTTGATAAAAATTCATGATTATCACTGGAGTCCGAAAGGAAACAAAGTTTTTACCTATACGATGTCTAATAAAATAATGGTTTTTACTCCAGAAAAATCTCCTGAGCTTGAATTAAAAATAAGGGCTATGATATTTGTTCTCGTAGCTTTAATTGGGCTGACAGCAGTAATATACTCTTTATACACTTTTGAAGATGGTTATTCTAATGGAGAATTTTCAAAATTTAGTTCAGAAAAAGAACTATTAGAAGCACTTGAAAGCGCAAGAAACCAAAGGAGTATAGAATACTCTGCCAAAGGAGGAGTTGCAGTCTTGGAATCAGCAGCAGAAGATTCTGCATCACTAAAATCTTCAGATTATTCAGATACAAATATTCAAGTTTTAGGAGTTGATGAAGCAGATATAATAAAAACAGATGGAGAGTATATTTATTTATTATCAAACAATAAGCTAATAATAGCTAAAGCTTATCCTTCAGATGAAGCAGAAATATTAGCAAATTATGAGTTTAAAGAAGGATTTTATCCTTCAGAGATCTTCGTAGATGAAGAAAGATTGCTTGTTTTTGGATCATCAAATAATTATGTTTATTATGGTAAAGAAGTTTTTGTAGGAGATTCGGCAAGATTATCAATTTTCCCTTTTAGTGGCGCAACACAGGTCATGTTATTTGACATAAGCGAAAAAAGTATTCCAAGTTTATTAAGAACAATAGAATTTGAAGGTTCTTATTTAAGTTCCAGGAAAATAGATTCAAATGTATATTTTGTAATTAATTCTTATCCATCATATGAAACTTTTGATTGTCTGGATGTAATCCCCGCTTATACAGAATCTTATGGTGAAGAAGAAACAAGTGTAGATAGCTTAAGTCCAATAGTTAATTGTACAGAAGTAGGCTATGTAAAAGATGCTCCTTCTTCAAATTTCTTAACAATTGTCTCAATAGATATGGAAGATGAAAACAAGAAGATTGAAAAAGAAGTAATTCTTGGAAATGGCCAAAATATATACGCTTCAACCTCTTGGGAAAGAGAAGAAAAAACTTATATAACTAAATTTAACTTAGATAATGGGAAGATAATTTTTGATTCAAGTGGAGAGGTCCCAGGATATATATTAAATCAATTTTCTATGGATGAACATGAAGGATATTTTAGAATAGCAACAACAAAAGGGCAAGTGTGGGAAACAAATGAGAAATCAACAAATAATTTGTATATCTTAAATGAGAATTTAGAAATAGTTGGAAGTATAGAAGGTTTAGCTCCCGGAGAAAGTATCTATTCAGTTAGATTTATGGGAGATAAAGGATATGTTGTGACTTTTAAAAGAGTTGATCCTTTATTTGTTTTAGATTTAAAAGATCCAACTAATCCTGTTATTCTTGGAAAATTAAAGATTCCGGGATATTCTGATTATTTACATCCTTATGATGAAAATCACTTAATTGGAATAGGAAAAGAAGTAGATGAAGGTATAGACTCAGACAAGGTTCATGAAGATGATGCAGTTTATTATACAGCAATTCAAGGAATAAAAATCTCAATATTTGATGTTAGTGATTTAGAAAATCCAAAAGAGATACATAAAGTAGTAATTGGGGATAGAGGAACCGAATCTTTAGCAACTTATGAGCATAAAGCATTTTTATTTGATAAAGAAAAAGGACTTTTAGTTATTCCAATAAATGTTGTGGAATTTAAAGAGGGACAATCAATTGAAGACCAAGGAGAATATACCTTCCAAGGAGCCTATGTTTATAATATTAATCTAGAAGAGGGGCTCGATTTAAGAGGAAGAGTAAGTCATATTGATGGAGAAGAAGTATATGATAAATATGGTTACTATCCAGATTATAATTTTGATATTAGAAGAAGTTTATACATTGAAGATGTTTTATATACACTATCAAATAACAGGTTACAATTAAGTGATTTAGAAACATTAGATAAAATAAAATCTTTTGACTTTATTTAGATTTTCTTATATAAAATCCAATAGAAAAGATTACTAAGAAAAATATTAACATAATAGAATTAGCGAGATAATTAAATTTAGTAAAGGTATCTAAAACTAAAAATCCTGTTATCTTAAAAGAGCTAAGGATTATAGAGTAAATTATGCCTGTTAATCCAACTAACATCAATTTAATTCCTTTTTCGGAGAGTAATTTTTCTAATTTGCTGGATAGATCATCTAGTTTTCCTTTTACTTCTTCAATTGAATGGCTTGTATCAAGATGTCTTTTTTCTTGAACATAGGATCTTCTTGATTTTAATGCAGTTATTGCTCCAAAAGCAGAAGCCCCAACAGCAGTTCCAGTAGAAACAGGATATCTATGAAAAACTCTAAATGGAAACGATAATAAACTTCTTCTACTTATCTTTTCTTCTGGCTGATTATATCTTCTAGTTTTCTCTTCTTTGGTAGTATCTTCACTTTTATAAGGCTTGCCATATAATCTTTCTAAAGTTCCATAAAATCTCTCTCTAAATCTTTTTGTTCCATTTTCAATTTTTTCAGCAGCATTACCAACACTTTCTAAATAAGGATTTATTTCTTCATTATAAAAGTCTCTTCCTGCTCTATATCCTCTTCCAAATATATTACCTATAGTCCCCCCAACTGCAGCGCCAACACCAATTTTTCCAGAATATTTTAAGAAGTCTCTCCTAGTAAGATTTTTCCCTCTTTTTCCCATAGTATAATCTGTATTTATTTGTTTATAAATCTTAATCTCTTAAAAGAACTAATAAGTTACCCAACATTTTTATATTACAATTTCTACAAACTTATGAGGTGAAGATGAAAAACTTAAAAGATATAGCAAGTATTTTAAGAAGAGATTCAATTAAGATGACTAGTGAAGCTGGATCAGGTCATCCAACATCTTGTCTTTCTTGTGCAGAAATAATATCTGTTCTATTTTTTAATGAAATGTCTTATGATATAACTAATCCAAACAATCCTGATAATGATGAATTTGTTTTATCAAAAGGCCATGCAGCGCCAATTTTATATTCAGCACTTTATAGGGCCGGATGTATAAAGGATAATTTATTATCTCTTAGAAAAATTAATTCAAGATTAGAAGGACATCCCATTCCAAGATCTCTTCCATGGATAAAAGTAGCGACAGGTTCCCTCGGTCAGGGTTTAGGAGTGGGAGTTGGTTTTGCTTTAGCAGCAAAATTACAAAGTAGGAAATTTAGAACATATGTTTTACTTGGAGATTCAGAAATTGCTGAAGGTTCAATTTATGAGGCAATTGAGTTAGCTGTAAAAAATAAGTTAGAAAATTTAGTTGCAATAATTGATATAAACAGATTGGGTCAAAGAGGAGAAACTATTTTAGGACACGATATCAAGTCTTATAAAAAAAGATTCAGAGGTTTTGGTGCAAAAATAATCTCTATTGATGGACATAACATAAAGCAAATAAAAAGGGCACTAAAAAAAGCAAGAAAGTCAAAGATTCCAACAATAATATTAGCAAAAACATACAAGGGATATGGTGTCTCTTTTTTGAATAATAAAGAAGGCTGGCATGGAAAATCTATACCAATTGAAGACTTAGAGAGATCTTTAAGCGAAATTCCTAATCTTGAAATGCCAAAAATAAAAATAAAAAAGCCAGATAAAATAAATTATAAGTCAAAAAAAGAGAATATATCATTAAGAAGGTATTCTGAAAGTGTCTCAACAAGAAAAGTTTATGGAGAAACTTTAGCTTCTCTTGGGAATTCTAATTCAGATATTTTAGATTTAGATGCAGAGGTTTCAAATTCCACTTATTCTGAAGAATTAAAAAAAACAAAGCCACAGCAGTTTATTGAATGTTACATTGCTGAACAAAATATGGTAAGTATGGCTCTTGGTCTCTCAAAGAAAGGATTTAATACATTTTCTTCAAGTTTTGCTGCTTTTTTATCTCGTGCACATGATCAGATAAGAATGTCTGCTCTTTCAAGTGCAGATATGACATTTTGTGGAAGTCACAGCGGTGTTTCAATTGGAGAAGATGGGGCTTCCCAAATGGGACTTGAAGATATATCAATGTTTAGGTCTCTTCCAAATTCATATGTTTTCTATCCCTGTGATGCAGTTTCTACACAAAAATTAACTCTTCTTTCTTCAAAACTAAAAGGAATAAAATATATTAGGACTACAAGAGAAAAAACTCCTTTAGTCTACGATAATTTTGAGAGATTTTCATTAGGAGATTTTAAAGTGTTAAAAAAATCAAATAAAGATTCTGCAGTTTTAATTGGAGCCGGGATTACAACCCATGAAGCTTTGAATGCTTATGAAAAGTTAAAGAAT
>Ga0209541_10016713_pt1 | contig 10818 bp, 12 predicted proteins | sample RifCSPlowO2_01_FD_184027 | JGI IMG/M metagenome (GOLD analysis project Ga0209541, IMG submission 184027) | Groundwater microbial communities from Rifle, Colorado - Rifle CSP2_plank lowO2_0.1 (SPAdes) (version 2) | ecosystem: Environmental > Aquatic > Deep subsurface > Groundwater | place... | reverse complement strand
CTGGAAACGTAATTGCTAAGACTTCTGAAATATTAAAGACACAACCAGAGTATTTAGTTAAAACTGTGGAAAGATTTTTGAAAGAACTAAATTAATATTTACATAAAAAATTGCGGATGAAATTTTCTTCTAAGATTATCAAGTACTATATCCACTAATCTTTCTAGGGCATCCTCTCCACTCACAATGTGTATCATATTAACTTGTTCTATTCCTAAACCCCTATCTATTGAATCGTTAGGAGTTTCTTTTATATAATAAATTATTTTTCCATTTCTTTTTAATATGCCAAATTTAGTATTACTTGTCGTATTTAATGCAAGGTCTTTTGCATCATAAACCTCCCATTTATGCACTCTTGTATCTTTTTGTCTAAAATCGTATTTAGAATAAGACATAGGGTTATATCTTATACCTTCTTTTATTGGAAGCCCACTAAATACTCTATCAATAAATCTTTCGTCACATCCTTGCCTAGCATAATATCTTCTATGACCTATTCTTTGTATATCTAATACTCCAGTTCTTGGTTCGGTTGCATTTAGAATAGTCCTTCTTATTTCATCTACCGGCATAGATTTACCACAAAAAACTATTCCACCAACAGCAGATTGATATATCCATGTATCTTTTGTCATAAAATTTAGTTAATAGAAATTATTATAGGGCTTACTATTAATTTCTCCTAATAGATATTTCCTTCTTTTCTTTTCATCAAATTTTTCTATTGAATATCTTAACATAGTTCTAGGCATTGTTTTGTAATGGATTCTTAAAAAATCCTCTTCTATTTTCAAATCTCTTTTTCCTGTTTCTCTTAACATCCAACCAACTGCCTTATGAATCAAATCATGTTTATCATTTAATAATAATTCAGAAATCTTTAAAGTATCTTTGAAATCATTATTTTTAATAAAATAAAATGTGGAAATTATAGCAATTCTTCTCTCCCATAAATTATCAGATCTGGCCAATTTAAATAATAAATCTCTAGGTTTATCAAATAAATATTTCCCTACTATTTTATCAGCAGATAAATCAACAAGATCCCAATTATTGATAAATTGTACATTATCCAAGTAAAAATAAAAAATATTTTTATCATTGTTTTTTTTAAAATTTTCAACTAAAATTAATAAGGCGCATAATCTTTCTTCATGAATTTTAGATGATAATAATTCTTTAATATTATCAAGATTTAACTCATAATATTTTTTAGCAATACTCCTGACTATTGGCACGGTAACACCAAGGAAAATATCCCCCTCTCCGTATTCCCCTTTTCCTGTTTTAAAAAACTTTTTGAGAATAGTAGCTTGTTTTTTATCTGAAATAGTCTTAAGTTCTTTTATTAAACTTTTTAGCATAATTTAATAAGAATGTATTATTAATTAAACTTTGCTAATTATCTTCTGCTAAAACTAACATTAAATCAAATAATATGCTTAGAGGATTATATAGAAAATTATTATCCTAACCCTACTTTTAAACTGCGGAAATTTATATCTTACACCCATTTGACTGTGTATTATTAGAAATACTATTCAGCCTATTTGTCTCCTAAAAAACTATTAATTATTATGCAGTCTGCTCATTAATCTTTTCTTTCTTAGGAAAAATTTCATCTAAAGGTTTAGAACCTGCAGAAAGAACTTTAAGGTTAACTTGAACAATATCACTGTTAATTAAATTTCCTACAACAGTTTTTCTTATTCTCAAACCTTTTATATTAAGTTTTATACACGGACCTGAAGATAATAATGCTTTTTTCTTGCCAAAACCATTCATGTCATAGCGTATAGGACAGCCTGATTTATCTGAACCGCCCCTAATTTCTAACTTATATCCATCCAACCCTATATCTGAACCTTCAACTTGATCTTTAACTTTTTTATTGTTATAGGGATTATCTTCCATAACTTTCTGATAACTTTTTCCAGTTTTAGGATCACTTATTACAAATTTTATTTCAGCCATATTTAATACAAAAATATTATGTTTATAAATGTTTTTATTGTCATGTTATGTGTAGTATCTCATAATTAGATTACTTATTTGGTTAATATTTTTATATATTTTTTAAGATTACGAATTATTTTATAAGTTTTTTAATGCAGTTTTTATTACATTATATGACCTTTTTAACATCTCATTTTCAGTTGAATCAAGTTCTATTTTAATAACTCCATCAATGCCTTTAGAGTTGATTATGCATGGGACACTTAAGCAAACACCGGACAGTCCATGATAGTTATTTAACATCGTTGATACAGGCAATATGCGATTTGAATTGTGATCAATAGCTTTTATTATATTGCATATATCTAATGCAATTGCATAATAAGTTGCACCTTTTTTTGAAATAACTTCATATGCAGCATTTTTAGTTTTAGAAAATACTTTATCTAAAACTTTTTTATTCACTTTATCAAAATGTTTTATATTTGTTCCGCTAATAGATGCATTACTCCAGACAGGGAATGAAGAATCGCCATGTTCCCCTAAAACATATGCATGAATATTTAAGGGCGATATATTAATCTCATTGCCTAAGAAACATCTTAATCTAGCAGTATCTAAAGAAGTACCAGTGCCAAAAACTCTTTCTTTAGGATATTTAGAATATTTTAAAGCAAGATAAGTCATAATATCAACAGGATTAGTTACAATAATCATAATTGCTTTTTTATTATACTGGGTTATCTTAGGAATTATGTTTTTGAATATCTTTGCATTTTTTGAAATTAAATCAAGTCTTGTTTCTTTTTTTTCCTGATGAGCTCCGGCTGTAATTACAATAATATCACATTCTTTAGCTAATTTATAATCACTGCCGAATATAACCTTTGAAGATTCCATAAATTCCATGCCTTCTTTTAAATCTAAAGCATGACCCATAACTTCATCCTTATCTCTATTAATTAATACTAATTCAGAAGCCAATCCTTCTAATAATAATGTATAAGCAGTTGTAGAACCAACAAAACCACAGCCTATAACAGCAATTTTAAGACCACACCTCATTTTAACATACTAGATTAATTCTTATATATAAGTCTTGCTTATACTAGAATCTATTCATTATTTTGCTATTTCTATAAATTTTAGTAGTCTGTATTTGTCTTCTAAGTTTTTGTTTATTATGCTGTTTTAACTTATGGATTAATCAGCGGAACAATTGAAGGTGTTGATAAATAAAAGGAAAAAATGAGTGAGTGATATTTTGGTTTGAATTAAATTAGTATCTAAAAGTAAAATTTTTCCGGATACTAACTGGGATTTTCAGCGAGAAGCTTGTCTAAACAGTAAATTTTTTGTCAATAAAAAAAACTTTGAAAAAATATTTTTTTAGAAAATTTTATGTAATAAAAACATAAAACAATCATGTCTCATAATAAAAAACCATAAAAATAGAATTATTCAAAATTTCTCTTAACAACAATGTTTAAAAACCAATAATTCTTTAATTATATCATGAAAGAAATTATTTATAAATATGTTTTATATAACGCAGTTATGTATAATGGAAAAGCTAATGCTAAAGCAATTATAGGAAAAGTTATTGCAGAAAACCCTAAACTAAAAAATAATATGAATAAACTTGGAAAAGAAATTTCTGATATTGTCAAAAAAGTCAATGTTATGCCGGCTGAAACTCAATTATTGGAATTACAAAAACTTGCACCAGAATTACTTGAAGAAAAAAAAGAAAAAGAAAAAGTTCTTAAAAACTTGCATGGTGCTGTTAAAGGAAATATTATAACACGTATGCCTCCTGAACCTTCTAAATATGCCCACTTAGGTCATGCCTTAAGTTTTTTGATTAATTATGTTTATGCTAAGAAATATGAAGGAAAATGTGTTTTAAGATATGAAGATACAAATTCTGATAAAGTTACTTCAGAATATGTTGATGCAATGGAATTTGATATTAAAGAATATTTAGAAATAAAACCTGATTCAACGAGATTTGTTTCTGATGATATGGCTATTCTTATTGATTATGCAAAAAAACTTCTTAATAAAGAAAATGCTTATGTTTGTTTTTGTAATAGAGAAGATATGCAGAATCTTAGACATAAAGGCCAGGAATGTGTTTGTAGAAATAAAGCTATTGAAAAAAATATTGATGATTGGGAGCGTATGATTGATGGCGGTTTCAAAGAAGGAGAATGCACTTTAAGATTAAAAGCTGATATGTCTTCTGATAATCATGTAATGCGCGATCCTGTTATTTTTAGAATAAATAAAACTTCCCATTACAGGCAAGGAAAAAAATATTCTGCATGGCCACTATATGATTTTTATAACCCAATTGAAGATGAACTTTGTGGTGTTACATATATACTAAGAAGCAATGAATTTGGATCTATGAGAAATGAATTGCATAATTATTTAAGAAAATTATTAGGTTTTAAAATTCCGGAAGTATTTGAATATGGCAGATTTAATGTTACAGATAAAATAAGTCAGGGCCGCGAAGTTCGCGACCTTATTGAACAAAAAAAAGTTAAGGGATGGGATGATCCAAGACTTATTACCTTGAAAGCCTTGCGTAGGCGGGGTATTATTAAAGAGACTTATTATGAACTTGTCAAAGAAGTAGGATTATCTAAAACTCAGACTAACATTGATTTTGAAGTTATTGGTGCAATTAATAGAAAACTTTTAGATAAAAGATGTAATAGATATTTCTTCATTAATAATGCGGTTAAAGTTGATATTAAAAATTCTCCAAATAAAGAAGTTAAACTGCCATTGCATCCTGAGATTAAGGATAAAGGTTTCAGAAAAATAGAAACTGGTTCTAAATTTTATATAGAAAAGTCAGACTATAATAAAATTATTGATGGAAAATTAAACAGACTCATGGATTGTTTGAATTTTATTAAGAAAAATGATGATTTTATTTTTGATTCTGAGGATTATATAAATTTTAAAAATTCAGAAAATAAAGGATTGATTATGCATTATCTTCCAGTATCTAAAACTCTTATTAAATCTGAAATTTTAATGGATAACGGGGATTATATTAAGGGTTTTGCTGAACCATCTATAAGCACTCTTGTAGAAGGAGATATTATTCAATTTGAAAGGTTTGGATTCGTGAGATTGGAAACTATAAAGTCTAATATACTGAGATTTGTTTTTGCTCATAAGTAACTTAAAAATTTGTGATTGGGTTTTATAATCTCAAAATAATTCATTAGCATCAAAACTTTTTTGTCTTGTTAGATTTCCTTTTATTATCATAAACCTATTTCTTAAATGTTGTATTTCTTGATTTAATTGCGGTATTGTAAATTTTAATTTAAGTTTTATATCAGGGTAACTAGAATCCATTTTGTACATCTGATAAAGTTCTTCAGTCATTTTTATAAAATTACCTGCATGAGATATGGGTGCATCAAACTGTATGCTTGGCAATCCCTGAGGATTATGAATACTTTTTATTTTTTTTAAAGAATCATGTAAAGGTTTTGCCTTTTTCAATAAATTGGATTCTAGTTTATCCATTACCCATATTCTATTTGAAAATACTCTGTCTGCTTGTTTTCCTTTATAATATCCTATTATGTTGTTAAATTCTGCTTCAAGTTTTCTTAGCATTTCTTCAGTATCCAAAATAAGGCTGTTCATGTTATATAATCTACCATTTCATATATTTAAAGATTATTATAGGTTGTTGTATACTTTTATTTATGTAATTTTATGATATTTAAGAAAAAAAAGAATATTTATTTATTATCTTCTACAAACTTTTTGATATCTTCAATATTTTCAAGTATCAGTTTTGCTTTCTTTAATCCAAATGAAAATGGATATTTCTCTGAAGTATCGCTATCATCACTTAAAATTAGTGTTTTATGTCCTTTGAATTCTCCAACTTTTGCTGCCATTTTTTTCCCTCCAAAAAAAGTTATAAAAAAGTGCGTAATATGTTTTTTATAAACTTATGTTTTGATTAATAACTATGATTCAATAGCTTTTAGTAACATAAACTATATTTTTAGCTTCTTTTCCACAAATAACACATTTTTGTCCTTTTACAATTTTTTCAGATTTTGGATATAATACGCCGCATATATCGCCGCCTTCAGTTGCTTCTTTTAGGATATTGGCGCATTCTTCTCCTTGTTTTTCCATTGTACAAAAAGGTATTTTAACAAATCCTTTTTTTTGTTTTAGTGTTATTTTTAGTTCATTTAAAGTGCCTGCATTATAAGTATTATTTTTAAAATAATTTTTAGCTTTTGATTCTATGTCTTCATCAATTTTTTTTGCTGTTATCTTTATTTCTTTGAGTAAAGTAATTAAATTAATTTGTTTTTTATTGCTATTTCTCGGAGATATGGTTGCTTTTTTTTCTTTTACTTCTTTTGGACCTATTTCTAATCTTATAGGAACTCCTTTCATTTCCCATTGATTAAATTTGTAACCTGGTGTTTCTGTTCCAGTATCTAATTTTACTTTATATCCTTCATTTCTTATTTTTTCTTCAATTTCTTTGCATATTTTAATTACTTTTAAATCATCATCACCTTTTAGTATTGGGACTATTACTATTTGTATTGGAGCCATATCAAATGGGAGTATTAGCCCTTTATTATCTCCATGAATAGCGATTAAAGCAGCCATTATTCTCCAAATTCCAGGACCAAAACATGTTTGATAAACATAATGTTCTTTTTCATCTTCTCCTGCAACTTTTATTTCATATGCTTTTGAAAAATTTTGTCCTAAATCATGTGTTGAAGCAAGTTGTATTCTCTTCCCATCAGGCATTAATGTATCTGGTGTAAATGTATTATCTGCACCCTTAAATTTATCCCACTGTGGCCTTATAAAATAATAAAATGGTATTTTTATTTTATCTCTTATTACTTTTTCGCATGTTTCTATGTCTTTTTCTATTTGGTTTATAGCTTCATCATGAGTATAGAAGACATCATGTGATTCAAAAAACATAAATTCTCTGCCTCTTATAAACGGTCTTGTTGTCATCTCATTTCTAAATACTGTTATTCTGCTTTGATATCCAAGAAATGGAAGTTCTTTATAACTTCTGAACCATAATGAGTACATCGGATATATCTGTGCTTCACCTGTAGGCCTTAATGCAAACTTTTCCTCTATCTTTTTGTCACCTGCTTCTGAAACCCAAAATACATTTGGAGTAAATCCTGCATGTTCTTTTTCTTTTTTCAAACTATCTTCTTTTACTGCTATTGGAAATAAATATGCTTGGTGGCCTTGTTGTTCTATTTCTTGCTCTAAATATTCATATATTTTTTTTATTATATAAAATCCCCATGGTCTATGGACAATAAATCCCTGTATTCCAAATCTTATATCTGCAAGTTCTGCTTTTTGCACAATTTGACTGTACCACTCTGAGAAGTTTTCATCTTTTTTTACAGTTATACCTTTTTCATCTTTTTGCATTAGTTTTTTGTGTTTATTTTAGTTTATATAGATTTTGATGAATGTATATTAAGATATAATAATATTTTTAAAGATAAAACTAAGATAACTTATTTATGAACAAATCTATTTATGTTGCATGTTTAGCTGCTGTATTTTCCGCTTGTGCCTCATCTAGTCTTAAAAAAAATACAAAAAAAGATTTAGAATCAATAATATGTAATGGATCAAATGTTCATGTTGATGATGGTGATACAATTGTATGTAATGGTAGAAATATAAGAATTTTGGGTATTGATACTCCAGAAATTAAACATCCTGAACACTGTATTATGGAAGATCAGCCTTATGGTCGCGAAGCAGCAGATTATGCTGAAAGGATTTTTAAAAATGCTAAGGAAATTAAAGTATTTACCATGGGAAAAGATACGTACGGAAGGGATTTAGGTCATGTTTTTGTTGATGGGGAGTTATATGCAATTGGTGTTTTAAGAAATGGTTTTGCTTACGAAGTAATTAGTTTTTACGGAGATGGAGGTTTTCCTATTATTGCTGCTCAGATTCTTGAGGAAAGTCAAAAAATGCCTGAACTTAAATTTGAACCGCCATACAATTTTAGGGGTAGAATGAAAGCATTGTATGTAAAAGATGAAAATGGGATTTGTGTAGTTAAACCATAAGTTCGCATTCACCTATTTTTCTCGTATTTTTCAAATAATTTAATTACATCTTCATCGCTTGTTCCATAAATCCTGCCATTTTTTTCTAGGTATATTGTCTTTAAAGATTATTGAGAAGAAAAGTATATTCTTTTCAGTGAAAAAAGAAACGTTTAAATATGAAATCATTCCTTAATATATTGAGGTGACTAAAATAGTTTCGCAACTGCAAAAAACAAGTAAGTTTAAGGGATTCTTGGATAAAAATATTTCTTCTGAGATTATAAATGATTGCGGAGTTATATTTATATGCAGCCTTGAAGGTAATGTTCTTTTTTGGAATTTAAATGCTGAAAAACTATTTGGATATAAAAGTATTGATATTCTTGGTTCACAACTTCCCTTTATAACACAACATTCTGAATTTGAACTTGAGCATGAAGTTAGCAATAATAAAAAAATTGTGTTTAGAACTCAAAAATCTTCAGTTGATGGAAATATTCTTGATTTGGTTATGTCTGTTTTTCCTGTAAAATCAGAATCAAAAATAACTGGTTTTTGTGTTTTCGTTAATGAGTATTCTGATATAAAAAGTGTGTGTTATATTCCGTTATTGGATAATAGCATTATAAGAGAACAAAAAAGAACATTTATACAATTAAGAAATATTATAATTGCCACTTTAAGCAGTAGCAAGAAAACAATTAATCAAATCGCAAATGATTCAGGAATTAATTGGAAGACTGTGGAAAAACATTTAACACATCTTATAGGAAAAAAACTTGTTGATGAAGTTTTTAGTTCAGAATATGTTAGAATATTTGAGCTTACTAATATCGGAAGAACACATCTTGAATTATTAAGATTTGAAGAAGAAAAAAAGTATATTACTAGGATTTAGTTTTTTATGGTGAAAGAAATGAATGGCGATTTAAAAAGTGTTTCAAAAGAATCCATATTGGAACTATGTAATGGATTCAAGGTTAAGAATATTATAGAATTACATTCTGCGGTTGGTAAAATGGCTAATAAAGATTTTAGCCACCATATTAACGGAGAAAAAAATGATTTTTATTTATGGGCAAAAGATGTATTAAAAGATAAAGAACTTGCTGATGACCTTTTTGAATGTTCAACAAAGGAAGCTATTAAGTTTTGTCTTTCATGCAAAATAGATTCAGAAAATATTGCTGCAAAAGCAGATGGTCCAAAAGAATATGATAGGGAAAATGATAAATTTATTGAACTTCCAAGAGGATATCATCCTAAATTTGGCGCAAAAGATATTTCAGGTTGTGAAAATAAACTTGACATTGGAAGAAATTTAACAGGAGGATCTTTAGTAACATTAATAAACCTAAACGAAATTAAAAATAATACTCTTGGTTTAAATAGGAATATAAAAAATCCAAAATTATTGTTTAGTCATTCAGAGGTTATTTCAAATTTGGATTCGGGAGTATTTACAAAGACAGGAAAAGAAAAAATAAATAATATAATTGAACAATTAAAAGAGGTGTTTAAAGTTGAGTAAGTGTAAAACAATTGGCATAATATCTATTAAAGGTGGTGTTGGAAAAACAACAGCTGTGATTAATCTTGCAAGTTCTTTAGCAAAAAATTATAGAAAAAATGTTCTTGTTATTGATGCTAATTTTTCAAGTCCTAATATTGGTTTGCATATAGGAAGTGTTAATCATAATACCACAATTCATGATGTTCTTCGGGGAAAAAGTCATATAAACAAAGCAATTTATTCTACAGATCTTGGGTTCCACTACATACCTGCTTCATTTGACGGAGGTAATAATATAAGTTATGGAAAATTAAAAAGTAAAATTTCTTCATTAAAGAAGCATTATGATTATATCTTCCTTGATTCAAGCCCTAGTATAAATGAAGAATTAGGAGCTGCTATTTCCGCTTCTGATGAATTATTTGTAATAAGCAGTCCTGATCTTCCAACATTAAGTACAACTTTAAGAGCTGTTCGTCTTGCTAAAGATAAAGGAATGCAGATTCGTGGAGTTATTCTTAATAAAGTGCGTGGTAAAAAATATGAATTAACTTCTTCTGATATGTCAAGACTTACTGGAATTCCCGTTGTATCTATTTTAAAGGATAATATAAAAGTTTTAGAAGCATTAAGTCATGTTAGGCCTGTTATATTTCATAGTCCTTATTCTCCTGTAGCCCTCGGATATAAAAAATTAGCTGCTTTAATTTCTGGAGAAAATTATGCTGAACCTAGTTTTTTTAGAAAAGTTTATGGTTATTTAGTTGACGATTTTAATAATTTTAAATATCATAAGTTTTCTAATGGATTTAAATATTATTAAGGAATAGAAAAGCATATAAACTTAAGTAAATATGTATTAACTATGGTAAATATACATAAATTTAAGTTAACAAAGTTACAACAAGAGATATTAAGGCTGTTATTTATTAGGGCCGGATCTCAATTAAATCAACGACAAATAGCAAATGCCATAAAAGTTTCTCAACCCGCAATTATGAAAGCAATACCTTATTTAGAAAAAGAGAATATAATATCTATAAATAAAGATAAAGAATCTAATAGGTGGGCAATAGAATTAAATAAAAATAATAATTTAATAAAACAATTAAAGAGAGTAGATAACTTAAAACAGATTTATGAAACTGGATTAGTTGATTTTCTTGAAGAGAAATTTGCCGGGGGAATTATAATATTATTTGGAAGTTACTCAAGAGG
>Ga0209541_10016711_pt1 | contig 10819 bp, 14 predicted proteins | sample RifCSPlowO2_01_FD_184027 | JGI IMG/M metagenome (GOLD analysis project Ga0209541, IMG submission 184027) | Groundwater microbial communities from Rifle, Colorado - Rifle CSP2_plank lowO2_0.1 (SPAdes) (version 2) | ecosystem: Environmental > Aquatic > Deep subsurface > Groundwater | place... | reverse complement strand
CTATTTTTATGGTTTGTGGAACCAGGAAACGCAGACTGTTAAAGGGTTTGAACCGCTTTGGGAAACCCTCCAAGAGTTTGCAAAGACTGGAGGAGAGGTTTATTTTATTGGGGCAAGAGGTTATTACTTTGACAAACACCCTGGGGATTTGAAAAAGTTTGAAGAATTGTTGGTAAAAAATGGTACTAAAATAAAAAACATTGTGGATTTTGGAGCAAAGAAAAATCCATACCTGAAAATAAAAAATCATGAAGTTAGGTACGTGTCCAATGAGTTTTTGAACCCGAATGTTGTGTGGATTTACAATAATAAAGTGGCGATAACACAGTGGACAGAGAAGGAGCCGATTCTATTGGTTATCAACAACAAAAATGTTTACCAGGCGCATAAAAAGCAGTTTGAGTTGATGTGGAAGGCCGCAAGTAAAAGATGAGGTTATAAAATTTACTGCTTAATTCTTTCAAATGGAAGGGAGTTATTTGTTCATCAGCGATGTGCATTCTAATTGGCCGGCGCTTAGGGCTGTTTTGAAGGATGCGCGTAGGTGGACAGAAAGATATGGCGAGTTTACAGGGAAGGTTTGTTTAGGTGACACAGTCGGGTATGGGCCATATGCAAGGAAATGTGTTCGAAGGGTAAGGGGGGAGGGGTTCTTGTCGATTGCAGGGAACCATGATGTTGCGGTGGTTGAGGATGGTTGTTCCCATTTTAACAGTGACGCAAAAGAAGCGGTGGAACTTAATATAGAGGATTTGAAGGGGGAGAGGAGGCAAAATTGTATGACCTACCTAAAGGGGCTGAGCCCGAAGCCGGTTTTTGATCCCAGGGGAAGGTTTGGTTTTGTTCACGGAAGTTTTACTGGTCTTTCAAGGTTTGGGGAAATTATTGTGCCAGTTGATTATGGTTATGAGGGACAGTATATTACAGATCCAGATGAGGCTATTTTTGCGATGCATGCGATGAAGGTTAAGACAGACACAGGGACTGTCCATGTGCCAATTGGTTTTGTTGGACATACACACATCCCACTTCATACAGCTTATAGGACAAGATATGTTGATGGGAAGCCGGCTGAGGTTGATAAAGAGTCGTTGACTCTTCGCTATTATCTTGCTGAAAACTACACAAATGGTATGGGGCCTGTTTTTGATATAGTCCCGTCAAGGGAAGGTGGTTGGATTACACAACATATCATTAACTTTGGCTCAGTTGGCCAACCAAGGAACGAGTCACCGCATGCATGTTACGGGATTGCTATTTTCAGGGGTGATGGGTCTGTCAATATACAGTTTAGGAGTGTTGCTTATCCAGTTGAAGAGACGCAGAGAAAGATGATAGAACAAGGATTTCCAGAAGATTCTGTAAGTAGGCTGGAATGTGGCCGATAAATAGAGTTATAAACACCAGTTCTAATCTGTTTGTATGGAAGCCGAAGTAGAAAGGAAACAGACAGTGTCTGTTTCGAGTCATGAACTAGTTCAGAAAGAGAACACTAATTTTAAAAGGCAGGTTGCTGTCAAAGCAAGGATTGTTGATTTGGTTGGTGGGAGCTGGACGCAGGAAAATGGTTTTGGAATTCTGGAAACTAATTATGGTGAGAAAGTTGGTAGGGCAAGGTTGCTGGCGACTGTGGTTGGGAAGTTTGTTTCTGAAGATGGGAAGTATATTGGGCTGACACTTGATGATGGGACCGAGACCATAAGGGTCAAGATGTGGGATAATTTTGTTTTGGTGGAGAATATTAAGGAAGGGGATGTTGTTGATTTGATTGGGAAGGTGAGGACATACAATGAGGAGATTTACATTGTGCCGGAGATTGTTTACAAGGTTGAAAACCCTAATCTGGAATTGTTGAGGAAATTGGAGATAATTAAAAAGTTGAGGGAACTTGGTGTTACAGAAACCGCGCCAAAGGGTGAGAATGATGACACAAGGAAGAAGATTTTGGAAGTTATAGGATCGAGTAAAGACGGGGTTACTTACAACAAGCTGATGGAGATAAAGGCTGGAAAGGGTGTTGTGGAAAAGATTGTGGATGACCTACTTTCTGGCGGGCTTTGTTATGAACCGACACCTGGGACGATTAAGAAGATTTAGTACACTATTTTGTAAAATCTATCCTTTTGAGGTCGCTTAATTTATCAAAGGAAGAGTCGCTGCTTACTATTGCATCAAATCCCATTGCCAATGTTGCATGGACAGCGTCTGCAGGGGAAAGTTTATGGTGTTCAGCCAACACAATGGAATTTTCAAGTTCATAGGCATCGTAGTTAATTACTGAGCATATGGAACTTATGGCCCTGATAGCATCTAAAGCCTTTTCTTGAAGACCGTGTTTATACAGGTAAAACCAGACCTCTAAGCAAGACAGTGTGGATGTTATGAGTTCGTGGTCTTTGTATTTGGAAAAGAACGACCGTGCAGCTGCTTTAAACCTGTCATTTTCTTTTATAAGCGCCAAAAATATGTCAGCGTCAAGGTAAAGCTTCATTTAACCACCAAAAACACCTTCGGCTTCCCTTTTCATCTCAACAGGGGATTTTTTGGTTTTGACAGATATTTTGGAGAGAAATTCTATAGGGTTTCCAATGGTTTTGATAGGCCTAAGTATCAATAGGTCTTTCTCCCTTTCTACAACTACCTGGTTTTGTATGCCCATCTCTTCCCTTATTCCTTTTGGTATGTGCACCCTTCCCTTTCCATCAACATCCAAAAGGTTGTACTTTATCCCACTTTTCATACTATATACTTAGGCCCACTAGTATATAAAACTTTTTGTTCCCACTTAGACGGTTTTCTTGGCGGGCTTTGTTATGAACCGACTCCTAGGACGATTAAGAAGATTTGATTAGGCATCCACCTAATGATTTCTATGGACAATATATACTACCATAATCATTTAATCTTATGAGAAAAGTATTGGTGTTGCCTTTGCTTGTGATATTGGTTATTTTGGTTAGCGGGTGCACACAGAAAGGTGGAAGTTCTACACAATCGCCCCAATCAACTGCAGCATCAACAGCAACACCAGCTGCGGCAGCCCCATTATCGCTTGACAGATGCGTAAATCAGACCAGGGATGACCTTAAAACCAGATTTAATTTAAGCGGTGACTTCAACCCCTATTCTCGAGGCTCAAGAGTATTTTACTGTGAATCTGATATTGGTTATCTGCAGTACTGGGTGCAAGGATGGGATTCAAATAATCAGTCTTTCAGCGCTTATCATCTAGAAGCTGGGACAGCTGCATCGGGTGCAGATTCTTTAAACGATGATTGCTTGTTTATCGATGAGAAGAAAATAGTTTCAGAGCGACTTGTTGGAAAAGACCAGAAAATGGAAGAGAGTAAGTGCAGCTTTGATTATACTGTGTTTACAAACCCTACCAGTGCCGTCAAATGGAAGCCTTTGAAATAATCGCAAGTTAATATTCTGTGATAGCTTAAAATTGATTTTCAAAACTGATATCTCTTGAGCCTGTTTACTGGTTCTGACCTTTGAGTGTCGCGCCTAAACAATGGATCTCTCGGATCATATTTTGAAGGGCAGCCGCCATCATAGTGGTCTTTGTGGTCCCAGCCAAGGGCTGAATAGGTGTTGTCGTAGGCGTAGCCTTTTATTTCCGAAAGTTTACGTTCCTCTGCAAGCTCCTTTATTGTTTTAGGCTTCTCAACTGCTGGAGGCATGTTAACCAATTATATGGAAGGCTTAAAAAGTTTTGGGCGAAGTATGTAGATGGATAATGGTTACATGTCAGTTGGGCAGACCGCAAATGCTTTGAAAAGGACTAGAAAGTATGTTGGTGAGCTTCAAAGGGCTGGTGAGCTGACAGTAATTGGATCCGGTAGTAAAAGGTTGTTTTTGACTGCAGAGGTTGAAAGGGTGAGGGAGATTTTAGACAGTTCTGTTGATTTGTATAGTGTTCTTGGTGACCACACTGCTAAGGAAATTTATGGAAGGTTTGCAGAGGATGATGTTGTCCTCCAGTGTGTGAGAAAGGTTGGGGATGATTATTTTGTGAGGCAGGAAAATGTGGATATTTTTTTGAAGAGGCTCAGGGCGTTGGGTGAAACAAGCGAAGAGCCGCACAATGGCCATGAGATGAGGTAGCGGGTATAAAAAACTTCCTTTTCTTCTTTTAAGATGAGATTTGAAGAGTATAGGAGTAGGTTTCCAGTGAGTAGGGTAGATGCGGAGGAATTTCTTGGTGCTAGATATCAGGATCTCAGGCAACTTGGTAGCATGAGAAATCAGCAGATTAAACCTGTTGACCCTAGATATGGTGGGATTTGCATGGTTACAGCAGATCCTGAATCTGCAGCAGAACATATAGCTGCCTTTTATGATTTTCTTGCAGAAACTCGTCTAGTAGATCACATAGAAAGCCAATTTGATCCATGGGTTCCAGACACTGTTTCCAAGCTTATAGTTGGTGAAAGGGTTGTGGATGTTGGTTGTTGCGATGGCCGGTACACTGTATATTATGCTTTGAATCATCCAACAAAACAGTTTGTTGGTATTGACCTGTCAGAAAAATCTGTGATTTTGGCAACGGAGCGGGCAAGAAAGCATGGTGTAAAAAATGTGACATGGTTACCTGGAAACATAAGGTATGTCCAGTTTCCTGAGACAGACACGTTTGTTCTAAACAATGTGATGCATGAGCTATATGGAGCTTCATCAGTTGCTCCGCACTTGTCGGCTGTAGATGACTTTGGGGAATTTGTCAATCCTGGTGGCAGGATAATAGTTTCTCAGGAATTGTGTATTCCTGGCCAGGTGGCTGTTGATATTATTGAATCGACAGCAGATGATATACAAAATGGATTCAGACTGCACAAGGTAGAGTTTAAGGAGCAAGGTGGAAGTGGGGTTTATGTGGCAGCTTTTGAGAAGGTCAGATAGCTACTAAAGTCTTGGCTACAATAATAAACCATGATCACAAAAGTTAGGCTGAAAAACTGGAAGTCGCACCTTAATTCCGAATTTGAATTTACACAAGGCGTCAATGCGCTGGTTGGGATAATGGGCTCTGGAAAGAGTTCGGTTTTGGATGCGATTTCTTTTGCGCTTTTTGGGACTTTTCCAAACCTTAACTCGAAAAAAATCACGCTGGATGATTTGATAATGAAGAGACCGCAGGAGAAAGAAGAAGCGGAGGTTGAGGTTGATTTCTCAGTTGATGGGAAAAGTTACAGTGTGAGGAGAAGGATTGGGAAAGACAAAGGTACTGTGGAGGCTGAGATAAGGGAGGGCCAAAGGTTGGTTGAGGTAAATCCCGCAAGCGTGACTGAGCATGTGGAAAGGGTTTTGCAGATTGATTACCCGCTGTTTTCAAAGGCTGTTTACTCTGAACAGAATAATATAGATTATTTTTTGACGATACCAAAGGGGAAAAGGATGCAGCATATTGACAGGATGCTAAGGTTGGATTTGTTTGAGAATGTTAGGGAATGTGTCGGCTCGATAAAAAATTTGTTTGAGGCAAAAGTTTCTGAAAAAATTAGATTGCTGTCAGAGATTGAAAAGGATGACATGGAGACAAAGGTGGCTGAGCTGAAAAAGGTTATGGAGAATAACAGGGATGTTGCTGAGAAACTGAAAGTGAGTTTGGAAAGATTGGAGTTAAAAAGGGTGGAGGCTGCTGGTAAGTTGAAGGTGGCTGAGAAAAAGGTAGAGGAGGCTTTAAGGGTTGAAAAAAACTCTGAGGCGCTGAAAGCCACGATCCATGAAGTGGAAAATAATCTTGATGGGTTAAAGGAGAAGACTATGGGAATGGACAAGGAAAAAATACTCAGCGAGAAAAAATTGGTTGAAATGCAGATTTCTGGTTTTAGGCAGGAGATTTTAAAACAGAAAAACTTGTTGGATGGTAGGAGGGCGCTGATAGCTGGTTTTAACACTGAGATCAGGCTGGCATCGGAAAGCATAAAGGATTTGGAGAGGTTGGGGGATAGATGTCCTGTATGCGAAAGTGGGATAACAGTGGAGAAAAGGGCGGACCTGGAAAAGTCTAGAAAGAATAGGGAAGAAGAGTTGAGGAAGAATGTTGGGCTGCTTGCTGGGGAAGTTGAGAAAATTAAAAATGATTTGGAAAGCTTGGAGATTGAGTTGAGGAAGAGGGAGAGGGAGGCCATACAGATAGAAAATGTTATTGGTGAGTTTGAGAATATTGGTAAGATGGTCGAAAGGTTGGATGGATTGAGAAAACAGAACAGGGATATGGAGGACAGGAAAATTTACTTGGAGTTGGAGGTTAAGGACCTTAATGTGGAGAGGCTGAGGCTAGACCTACAGGAAATTATAACAGAGGCGGCGAGGAATCAAGTTGATTTTGTGCATTTGAACAGGTTGGTTGAAAGGGACCGAGAATCATTGGGGGATTTTGAAAAAAGGCTGGGGATTGTAAAAAGGTATAGGGCAGAGGTTGGGCTTGCCGGAAAAAATATTGAGGAGTTGGGCAGGTTTGTGGCGGCGATTAGGATAACACAAGACCAGTTGAGGGAGGAGTTCACCAAGACTGTCAATTATACAATGTCGAGGGTCTGGAAGAATCTGTACCCATATGGAGATTTTGAGGACATAAGGTTGGTTGTGGATGGGGATTATATTTTACAGCTGAAAACTGGGGGCGAATGGGTCCCTGTAGATGGCGTGGCTTCTGGCGGCGAGCGAAACCTTGCATGTCTAGCTTTGAGGGTGGCGTTTTCGCTTGCATTTATCCCGAACCTGAAATGGCTGATATTGGATGAGCCAACCCACAATCTGGATGCGAACGCGATCAGGAATTTTTCAGAGGTTTTGAGGGGCAGCATTGGAAGTTTTGTGAAGCAGATTTTTTTGATCACACATGAACCAAGGATAGCAGAGGACATTGACGGGTTTGTTTACAGGCTAGAAAGGGATAAAGCTGCCAATGGGGTCACGCAGGTAGTTGGTGGTTAACTCTTTGAATTAGCGTGGGCTTCAAAAATCTTCTTTCTATCTTCTTCAGAAAATCCAGAAACAAAGATGTCGATTATTTCCCATATATAAGGTTCTCTGACACCGCCAAGGGCTTGTATCCTTTTATATTCTAAACTCTCTGGATCACCAAAAGTATGCATATTTTCTCCGAATGTAACTCCAACTAAGCATTTATCCACTCTCCTATCAAGCAGCTTTAGTGTCTGATCGCCCTCAGTTTTTGGCCTCAAAAGTTCTGAAGGTGGTTGGAGATCAATATCTTCACTAGAAATGCCGATTGATATTGGCGTCTCAAAAACTATAAATCTGTTTTGGCTGTTCTTGATACTGTTATAAATAACTGAGACTCTTTGTTGACTGGCAGCAAACCTGACGTATCTTGCTTCTGCAAGCCTGTCGCTTCTCAGCCCTCTTGCTTCTGCATAATTTAAGTAGCATCTTAAGGGGTCAAATATGTCCGGCATAATTTTCTAGGTCCATTGATAATAGTATTTTTAGTTATATTAATAAGATGTTTGTGATCAGTTTCTGTCTGCTTCCGGAAACTTCCCTTGTTGCGTTGTTAATCCTTTTAAATACAGAAGGGAAGTATTTTATATGGGGAAGTACTTTTTTGATATCGTTGTAAATAAGGAGAGGCTTAGCACAGGGGAACCTGTTTTTGTGGCCCATTGCACAACTCTTGGTATTGTTAGCCAAGGAACCGATGTAGACAATGCAATGAAAAATATAAAAGAGGCTGTCAAACTCTATCTGGAAGAATTTCCAGAAAGGCTAAAGGAGTTGGGAGTTGACCAATGTCCGCCAACATTTTCTTTTATTGAAGTCACATCAGAGAAACAGAAAATTTCTATTTCTAATTGAATATGCCTAAACTCCCTGTTTTGTCTGGATATGATGTTGTTAAAACATTGATTGAAATGGGTTATTCGCATGTTAGGACTTCTGGAGACCATGCAATCTTGAAAAAGGAGGCTGGCTCAGGCAAGTCTGTAATTCCAGTCCCTTTACACAGGGAATTGGCTATAGGCACACTCAAAAGCATAATAAGGCAGACTGGATTGGCAACAGAGGATTTTTTAAAGTACGTCGATTAAAAAGTTATTTTTATACCAAGAAATTACTCAGTAATATATGAAAATCCTATTTGGGCCGATATACATTATAATTGTTATTGGTTTAGCCTTACACTTTTACCTTGGCGCATTTTCTGCTGGGCTTGTGGTTTGGGCTGCGGTTTATTTGATTTTCAAGGGTACCCTGTTTTCTATAATAAAGCAGCGTCTCATAAGCCTACTTGATATGTTTTGCGGGGTTTACTTCCTGGTTGTTATACTTCATTTAGTTCCGAACACGCTGATCACACTGTTGCCGATAATTTACCTCGCAGAGAAGGGGATTTCTTATACTTGGGTTGGATTAAGGGCCTAGTCGCTCATCTTTTCTAGGTTAGGTTCGTTTCTAGTTTGTTATGCTTAATCGACGGCTACGGCTCTTCTGTGTTTTGGTGTATTTAAAACTTTGGATTAACTTTAGTTTATGAAAAGAGCAGGACTTGATTATAGATTTGACGACGAAGCAGACATGAATAAATTTTTAGATTTTATGCGAGACCGTGAAGGGTTCTCAGTTGTAAAAGACAGGGACGGCAGGGATAGAGATAGGGATATCTATTTTATAAATCGTGAAGATATAACTTGGGGTTTTGTTATTCCTGAGTGTCTTTATTTGAGGCCAGCACACTGGTTAAACAGTGCTATTGAAGAATACGTTGCTTCAAGAGCCTCCGCCGTCGACTCTTCGACTTCTGAACAACCAAATAAGCCTCGCCACTAGCGTGGGAGCATAGCACAACTCTGATAAGACATCTCAGCACTCACATCACAGCGATATGCTGAGTTTGTGGACAACTGGAGAACAAATAAGTGCATATAAGTCACTATATACAATATATTATATTCAGTGTTCCTACAGGGTCGTAAAGTTCTTTATAGGTTGATGTATGGAAGAAGCGTTTACAATACCAAAGGATCTTCTTATCGGGCTTATTGGCGGTGTTATTGTTATCGGGATAGTCATTGCTATTTTTGGCGGCATAGACGGGTTGACAAAGGCTTGGTGCGAGCTTAACCCAACATTTTGCGGACAGAACATAACTTATTTTGCAGGGGATGATATCACAGCCAAAAACTCTGTCTTGGCATTAAGGTGCGCGGTGAACAGCGTGGCGAACAGCAAGATTGATGATGAGACCTGTCCTGAATCAACTAGAACAGACTATGGTGTGGACCTGAAGTTGGAAGGCGGATACCCACCAATGGACAAGGCCATTAGAAGGTGTTATGGAGAGAAGTGCGCAGTGTGCAGGTTGCCTGAGGCTAGAATCGGAGGGGAGCCTACTATTTCACAGCTTAATGTTGGAGGCATATACAATTCCAGTGGCGGTTCTGATTGGACAAAGATAGGCAACTGGTCAGATTTGGGTGATGTTAAATTTGTTGTGAACCACAGCGTTGGTGGCGGACTTTTTGTAGCAGGGGAAAGGGGTGTGTTCAAGCTTGAGCCGAATAGTACATGGAAGCTGGTTTTTTCGCCTGTTGAAAATGGTTTGGAGACCGGCGCAAGGTTGTCTGGATTTGTAGTTCATGGGGATAATGTGTCTCTTGATGCTGCATTTTTGGCATATAAGGTGGACAATAGTTTGGGATTGTACAGGTCCGTGAGCGGTCTTTTATGGAATAGGTTGGAAACAAAATCAAGTGGATCGGAAATAAAAAATATCAATAACATTTTTTCTGTTGGGGGTGATTTGTTCTTGCTGAGTGAGGGTAAGACTGACTACCATACAATAAAGAGCAACATCGAGAGTAGTTATGAGGTTGGCAAAATAAATAGTGGGTTGTACAGGTCGAAGGATAGTGGGTTGACATGGGAATTTCTTGAACCTAGGGTAAGCCTTGATAAGGGTGTTGTTGACGCTGAGATTAAACAGCAAGATACTGGTGGTGGGGTTGGTGGATATGTTGACATGAAAGGTGTTAAGGTTGGGGAAGGCATTGGAGATGTCACAAGGATAATCAAGGTTGGCCAAAGCTTGTTTGCGAGCAGCAGGACTGCGATTGAGTATGTAACATTTTCTGGGGATAAACCGCCAGTCACGGACTATAGATTCCGCGTCAAATCTGGCGGTGTACACAAATCAGATGATAGCGGGCTAACATGGGCAAGGCTGTACTATGGCGATATTTTGGATTTGATTCAGTTTAATGGCGCTTTTTATGTCCTGGAACAGGATAAGGGTGTGTTAAGGTCGCCTGATGGAAAAGATTGGAGCCAACTAGTGGCCAAGGTTGAGCATAGAAAATCAAATAAGTTTTTGGAGTATAATAATGAGCTGTTTTCTGCTGACACTTATGGGGTTTTCAAATCTAAAACAGGTTTGGATTGGACACAGTTGACAAAAAGCGAAAGTGTTGGGGAAATCAATGACATAATTGGTTATGGGGGCGTGTTGTTTATAGCCACTTCTGAGGTGTTCAATATAACATCACCTGTTAGGGGTTCTATTGGTGCTGAGTCAGCTGGTATCGGGCAGACGCTTTTGAATTCAATGGCAGATAAGTGGAAGTCGATTATGGGGACTGATGTGCCTTCACCGTTTGCACAGGCCCAACCAAACTTGGACTACTGCAAGGTTGAGGACTTCCATTTGCCGCAAAAAGTTGACTGGCCAGAAAAATATATTTTCGGATATGGGGACCCAAAATATCTAACCTATTACCAATCCTTCCCGTCTGGAGAGGATAGTTCTTGGAGAGGATTTTCATCATGGACAAAAAATATCCTCTGGATA
>Ga0209541_10016710_pt1 | contig 10819 bp, 8 predicted proteins | sample RifCSPlowO2_01_FD_184027 | JGI IMG/M metagenome (GOLD analysis project Ga0209541, IMG submission 184027) | Groundwater microbial communities from Rifle, Colorado - Rifle CSP2_plank lowO2_0.1 (SPAdes) (version 2) | ecosystem: Environmental > Aquatic > Deep subsurface > Groundwater | place: Rifle... | reverse complement strand
TTTCTCAACAATCGGGGTTTCAGCGGCCTTTTTCTTCTCTGCGGCTTTTCCTTTGTCTATCTTTTCCATCTCCGGCTTGAAAACCCTCATTTTTCTTGGCTTTTCCGCTTTTGGAGTTACTGAAACCTTGTAAGCGATATTATCAAGGAACTTCATTCCTGCAGGAGTTATTTCGCGGCCCTTTTTTGATTTCTTTACATAGCCTGCTTTTTCAAGCTGCTGCAGCAAAACGCGGATTACTTTTCCGCCTGCATCAACATGATGCTCCGGTGCTGAGCCATAATTTTTTCGGCCGCCGTATTCTCTTGTCAATCTTGAAATTCCAACAGGGCCCTTTGTATAAATTTTTCTCAAAAGCGCTGCGCCGCGGATAAACCAGAAATCTTCCTGTTCAGGCGGCCTCTGCTTGTGCGAGCCTGTCTTGACATAAAGTGCCCACTCCGGCATTTTAACAGATTCTACTTTTTTCAGCTCTTCCTTTGCCAAATCAATCAAATCGTTTGGCTCAACATCGTAGACGTTTGTCATAAGCTCTTACAGGATAAATTAATGGATATTTATACCTTAGTTTTGCAAAGAAAAGCACCTCAGCCGCCTTCTGACAAAAGCATATATCTAACTGCTAAGCCAGAGTTTATTTATGGTTTCAAAAGAAAGGCTTGAAAAGCTTGTAAGGGCTGCAATGCCGCCAGCCGCGACGAGAAAGTTTTTGCAACTTTTCTATGAATTTGGGAGAGGAGAAGGATTTTTTCCAGAAAAACCCAGGGATTTAAAAGATGAAGAGCTGGGGAAATGGATGCGGGCAAAAAAATTCATTTCTGACAATGAACTTTTAGAAAGATTGACGCGCTGGATAAAAAATTATGGAACAGAAAAAATATTTAGCGATTTCCAGCCACAAGGAATATCACGCCTTCCGGCAAAAACCCTTGCCAATTTTCTGCTAACACAGCATGGAGATTGTATTGCAATGTCAACGGCGTTGGGGGAGATGGCAAGCAGAATGGGTTTTAATGTTCAATATTTTTCAGTTGAAAAAGAAAATCTCGATCTAAGCAAGATGCCCGAACGAGCAAAAGAAATAATAGAACGGCAAACAGGTGGGCATTCGTATGTTGCTATTGAAGGTTTGCAGTATGACCCTACCCTAGGAAAGATTGGCACGACACATAGGGGAAAAGAAGAAACAAGAGAGCAAAGGGCAGCAGATATATGGACAAACCACGGCGCTTTTTTAGTGGGGATGAGAAGATACAAACTTGCAATTAAATCTCAGGAGCTTGCCCTTGAAATAAACCCGCGGTTTGCGATAGCTTGGAACAATAAAGGGGTTGCTCTCGATGATCTTGGTGAATATGATAAGGCAATTGAGTGCTATGACAAAGCTCTTGAAATAAATCCAATGTATGAGCAAGCTTGGAACAATAAAGGGGCTGCTCTTGCTGGCCTAAAAAGATATGCAGAAGCGATTAAATGCTATGATAAGGCCCTTGAGATAAATCCAATGTACGCGAAAGCCTGGTACAATAAAGGGGCTGATCTTGTCCGCCTAGAAAGATACAAAGAGGCTATTAAATGCGCGAAAGAAGCATTAAGGCTTACTCCAGAAGGGGATCCGAACAGACAAGTGATGGAGAAGTTGCTAAGCGAATTGAGGAAAAAACTTAAAAATAAAAATGATTGAATTTCTAGGGGTGCTTTTTCTGAGAGGCAGTTCAGCTCACCGCCGCTTGTTTTTATACGGCATTCTTTTGACCGCCCCGCAGTTTTTGCAGGTTGTAATCAGCACGCCGTCATTCAGCCGCACAGCGCTTGTCTCACCCGGCTTTAGGTAAGTGAAGCATTTTTTGCAGAATTTGCGCTTCAATTGCGGGCCCAAACGGACGCGGTAACGCATCGCGATTTTATGCGCAGCTTTTATGTGCTCGGCTGCGCGCTTTGGGTTTGATTTAAAGGCTTTTTCAGCTTCGGAAAATAAAATTTCAATGCGTTCGCGGGCTATTTGTTTTTGCCAGACGGGTTTCTGCGCCATTAATATAAGCCGCGCGCCATGTCATAAACCTCGCGTGCCTTTCGGGAATCTTTTTTGCAATATCGCTGATTGTTAAACAGCTTTGAGCAGCTTTTGTGAACCTCTCCGCTGCAAGTAACGCAATTTAATCCTTCATTTGTTGCAGTGCTGCAAGTTATACAGGTTGCCATGATTGTGAAGTTGGTTAAGGTGCTCAGACATCAGGGGCACAGGGGCTCAGAATTTTATTACTCGCACTGAGCCCCTGACTCCTGTGCCCCTGAGCCCCTTAATTATCAAATCCCAATATTCGCCATCACCGGCTCTTTCACAGCCCGCTCTTTATCCCGGGCGTTTCCAAGGTTAACTATTTGCTCCTGCGAAACTTTTGTCGGATACTCGCCTGTGATGCAGGCAGTGCAGAGATTGTCCCCAAGGCCGATTGCAGTTTTCAGGCGGTCGATTTCCTGGTAGGTTATTGTGTCTGCACCGATTTCTTTTCGGATGCCCTCGACATCTTTTTCAGCAGCGATTAGCTCGCGCTTGCTTGCGAAATCAATCGCATAGAAGCAGGGATATTTTATCGGCGGGCAGGTGATTACAAAATGAACCTCGCGGGCGCCGGCATCGCGGACCATCTGGACTATTTTTTTGCTTGTTGTGCCGCGAACAATTGAATCGTCAACAAGTATCACTCTCTTGTCCTTTAGCTCGCGGATAACAGGGTTTAATTTTATTTTCACGCCAAGCTCTCGGCGCTTTTGGGTTGGCATAATAAATGTTCGGCCGACATAACGGTTTTTCAAAAGACCTTCGCGGTATGGAAGGCCAATTGCTTCTGCGAAACTAAGCGCAGCAGTTCGCGAAGTATCAGGAACAGGAACAACAACATCTGCCTTTATTCCCTTCTTTTTCCAAATCTCTGCAAGCTGTTCGCCTAGATTCAGGCGCACCTCATAAACTCCTTTGTTTTCAATAACAGAATCCGGCCGCGCAAAGTAAACCCACTCAAACATGCAGTTTCTCCTTGCACCTTTTGCAATAATTTTAGAATGATATTTCATGTCCTTGTCAACCATTATCGCCTCGCCCGGTTCCAAATCTTTTATAACGCGGAAGCCGAGGGCATCAAGCGCAACAGATTCAGAAGCAACAGCATAAGCAACAACTTTTCCGTCAATAATTTTTGAACCAAGAATTAAGGGACGAATGGCAAACGGATCGCGATACGCGACCAAGCCCCAGTCGCGCAGAATTGAAAGGCAGGAATAACCGCCGTTTAATTTTTTTTCAATGTTTGAAAGGGAAGAAAAAATGTGGTCAGCGGAAATTTCGCCGCCTTTAGAAATAGATTTTAGCTCTTCGGCAAAAAGAGCCATAATGACTTCGCCATCGGAGGTTGAAGTCATTTTATAATTAAATTTTGTTTCAAGCTCATCTTTAAGCTCCTCGTAATTTACGAGATTGCCGTTGTGGCAAAAGCCGATGTCGGTTGGGGAATGGAGAATAAACGGCTGGACATTTTTGTGCGGGTCAGAGCCGATTGTCGGATATCTGACATGTGCGATGCCGATTTTGCCCTTCAGGCCTTTCATTGAATCCTCATCAAAAACACCATCAACAAGGCCGACGTCTTTTTTCAAATGAAAGCTATTGCCATTAAAAGTCAGAATTCCCGCGCCGTCCTGGCCGCGGTGCTGCAGGGTATGGAGTGCAAAATAGAGGTCGTAAACAACATCACTATCCTTGGAAATAATGCCTATAAAGCCGCACATACGAAACCCCAACCACCCATATCAGTAATTAGTGCGGGCTATTTAAATAATTAATCAATTTCGCGGCCGAAGTGGTATTTTTGCTTCCACTTTTCAAAGACTTTGTAATTCTCAGGGAGGAGCCATTGAGCTATTGGCGAATAGTATTTAACGTAAAAATCAGGCCTGAACGAGTACTTATTCCTATAACGCTTTCTCCCCATATAACGAAATCTATCCCCTTCAATTTGAATTGCATCTGCAGAAATTTTAAGGCTAGCTGTGGGGTCAAAATTAGCTGGCCTCGCACTAAGCCCAAGGCCCGCAACTATTTCATTGTTAGACCAAGATACGGCTTTTCTAGAATGGAGCAGTTTGATAGTATCAAACCAATGTGGCCTGTTTTTATCTGACAAGCCATTTATTTCCAGAAGCACCCTCCGTAATGCTTGATCTGGCACACTAAAAATAAGGTTAGAGGGGCGGGCTGTTTTGGCAAATTTTTTTCTTCAGAAAGCCTGTCTATCAAGAATCCTGGATGTTTATAGCCAATATCTAAATTAAAGACACGAACAAGATCTATGCCTCTAATCCTTTCAGCCTGCGGCCTTAACTCTGGAAAAATCTTTTTCAACTCAGCAGTAAACCACGACCACGGACTAGCTTTCAAAACTTCCTGGGCGCTTTTTGCCGTTTCAATTGCGGCTGCGAATTTCGGATCAATTTTTCGTATATCTTCAATTAAGCCCATACCTAAAATATAGTTATGGCAGTATTAAAAGCCACTCACATTGACCAAACTTTTCCTATTTATGCTTTTTCTAACTGACTACTCACAAAGCGAGGGAGTGTGGAAGCGTCCACACTCCACGGTAGAGGAGGGACACCTCGTTCTCCTTCGCTTTGTGAACCCACTTCGGTTAAAAAAATTTTAAATAGACTATTTTGCATTCTAGTTCTAATAAAAAGGGTGCCATAACATGGCACAGAAATGTGGTCCTACAGACTCTATAATAATGTCTGTACAAGTATTTAAAATTTGCTGGGGTGCCAGAATCTGGTAATGGGGCCGCCTTCTAAGCGGCTTGTGGTCCTACAGACCCAGTGTGGGTTCAAATCCCACCCCCAGCGCGTAGGACCGCTAGAACTTTTTCTGCAAATACTCAACCAGAGACTCAAAAATTACCTGTCCATCGCCCACTTTTCTGCTGTTTCTATGAAAATCATAGTGGTTAAAACTATCCAGAACCCTTTCAGGATGCGGCATCCAGCCGACAACATTTCCCTCCAAATTAGAAATTCCTGCAATATCAAAAGTCGCTCCGTTCGGGTTATAAGGATACTGCATATTTGCAAATTCGCCTTCAGGCGTTGCATAGCGGAAAACAATCTGGCTGTTTTCCTGCAGTTCTTTCAAAGCGTTTTTTTCCTTGCCTGGCACAAATAATAAGCGCCCTTCTCCGTGGCCATGCGCGAAATTCAGCACTTTTCCAAGCTCAACTTTTTCAGTAAAAGGCGTTTTCTTTAAAGTTTTGACATAATCAAACCCGCCCTCAAACTTTCCGCTTGCGTTGTTTGTCAAAGCTGCTTCAACATTGCCCGGCAGAAGCCCTGTGTTTGTCAAAACTTGGAAACCGTTGCAAATCCCGCCAATAACTTTGCCCTCTTTTACAAATTCTTTAATCTCTTTCTCAAGCTTGCTCATCATCAGCGAGCCAAAAACCGCACCGCTTCGTATGTAATCGCCTGCTGAAAATCCGCCGGGGAAAATAAGCGCATTATAAGCAGAAAGCTTTCTCTTTCGCTGGCTGGTTGCATCGCCTGTGAGCTGTTTCAAATGGACTTTCTCTGCGAAAACCCCTAATCTTTTAAAAGCTCGCTCTGTTTCATCCTCGCAGTTAGTGCCCTCCATTCGCACAATGCAGACTTTAATGTCTTCGCGGTTCATCTTTGAGCGCTAGCGAAAAGATGCTCGTTAGAGCATTCTCCCACAAAAATAGATGCAATACACTCTTTTTAGCTTTTTCCCTAGAGCTTGCCGCCTTTAATATAAATGTCGTGCTTCGGATATGGTATCTCAATGCCAGCTTTCTTAAATTCCTTGTGCAGGGATTTTATGAACTCGTGAGTCAGCAAATAATTGTCCACATAAGTTTTTGCGCGCATTATGACGTTAAAATTAATTCCGGAATCGCCAAACTTGTTGTATCTGATAAACGGCACGAAATCCGAAATCCCACCCTCTACTGTTTTCATTATTTTTGAGCCAACTTCTGCAACAACTTTTTCAACCTTTTCCAAATCAGAATCGTAACTGACGCTCACCGGAATCAGAAAAGCGGTTTCCTCCTGCGGCGCAGAATAATTATATGAGGTTGACTGTGCAAGTTTTGTGTTCGGGATAATAACAATTACATTGCGTAGCATTCGTATTTTTGTTGTCCTCCAACCGACTTCCTCAACATACCCTTCCTCGCCGGATTCAAGCTTTATGAAATCGCCGATTTTGTAAGGCCGCTCTGCAACAAGGTAAAGCCCGGAGAAAAAGTTCGAGAGCGTGTCCTGAAATGCAAGTGCAATTGCAAGACCTGCAATTCCGAGGCTTGCGACCAGCGGAGTGACTTCAATTCCGAGCTGGCCGAACAGCACGAGCAAAACAATAAGTATTATGAAAATTCTCAAAATCTTGCTGATAATCGGCTTTATCTCGCGGGCAGATGCGCGCTGTTTCCGCTCAAGCTCGCCCACATACCATTCCATAAGGGCATTGCTGACTCTGGAAAGAAAAAGCGCGCCGATTCCAATCGCTGCAATTGAGAAAAATTTTGTGATTGTGCCGATGTAAGGTGCAAAATAAGAAAGCCGGTATATGGCAAGATAGAGTCCTGCGAGCACAATTCCTGCTTCCATGGGGGTGGGAACGGCAACGAGAATTTTGTCGTCAAGGGTTGTTTTTGTGCGCGAAACAAGGCTCTTTAGCGTGTTTTTCGCCACATAGCTGAAAAGTTTTGCAACCCCATATGCCACTGCAAGAACAAGGGCAGAATAGAGCACTTGGGTAAGTTTGAAATTGCTTTCGAGATAGCCTGCCATCTCGGTGATTATTTCAAGAGCCATTATGACCGGAGTTAAACAACAATCGTATAAAAGTTTTTGCATTATGATAGGAACATATAAATAACATTTTTTAGGAAGAATCTCGCGAACAGTAATGAGAGAGAAGCAGAGCATACTAATCCGATTATTCAAGTGGGACAAGCTAGTTTTTCTTCTTGCATTTCTAATCCCCATTGTGTTTTACACAGAGCACGCAGGGAAGCTAATTCTTATTGCGCTCATTTGTGTAATCAGCAAGTCAAATCTCGTAAATAGCACAATGAAAATTGAGGTGCACAGCTTTTTGATAGCAGTCACTGCAAATCTTTACGGCGCAGGAGCAGGAATTTTTATAGCATTTGTTGCAAACGCCCTTGAGCTGAAAGTCGGCCCGTTAATGAAAGTCCACCCAAACCCGATGTTTCTCGTAACGGATTTTTTCTATATGGTTGTATTGAGCATTGTTTCAGCAGCGGTTCCGGCAAGAAGCCTTATGCTTGCGGCCATGCTTACCATAATATTAGTTGACCACATTCTGGTAAATGTGCTAAGATTTGCAACCCTGCCTGACAAGCCAAAACACTGGATAAACTCTGCAATAAACACCATTGTGACTTATTTGCTGTTTGTGAAACTGCTTGTGCCAACGCTGGCATTTCTTGCATAAGCTTATTAGGCAAAAAACCTAATTCATAATAAAATGCTTTACAAGCATTTCCTCGCTAACGCTCGAAAATGGTAAACGGCCTCTTGCTCAACATTGTAATGTTTTCCCTAGGCCTGGCAATACTTCTCAAGGCTGCGGATTATTTCACAGACAGCGCAGCCAATATTGCAAGGCAGTTCGGCATTTCTGATTTGATAATTGGAATGACACTGGTTGCGTTTGCAACATCGCTTCCTGAATTGACTGTTTCAACAACAGCCTCGCTCGCCGGCTCGCCCGGAATTGCGCTGGGAAATGTAATCGGCTCAAACATTGCAAACATCGGGCTGATTCTCGCAGTTGTCCTTATCCTGCGAAAAATAAAGATTGACAAGCAGAGCAGGCACCAAGGAGTGCTAATGCTGATTGCGACAATTGTTGGAGTGGCGCTGATTTCAGGCGGCATAAGCAGGCTTGACGGCGCATTGCTCTTCAGCATGATAGCCATTTTTGTATTGCACACGGTTGCTTTTTCAAAGCCAACAGGCAAGGCAATTGCCCCAAAATTTGACGGGAGTTTAGTGCGGCTCATTATACTCTTAATTGTCAGCTTGGGCGGTGTTGTAATAGGCGGAAAATTTGTGGTTGATGCTGCAGTAAACCTTGCGAGAATGGTTGGGGTTTCGCAGATTGTGATTGGAGTTACAATAATTGCTATCGGAACTTCTCTCCCAGAGCTAACAACTTCGCTTTTCGCAGCGAAAAAAGGCTACTCTGACCTTGCAGTTGGAAATTTAGTCGGCAGCAACCTCTTTAACCTCAGTGCAATTCTTGGAATTTCTGCAATAATTGCGCCGATTGAGATAACAAGAAGAGTTGCAATAATTGACATTCCGTTTATGCTTCTGTTTTCAGTTTTGTTAATTGCGCTGATGCATGAAAAGCGGGCAATAAGCAAAATTTACGGCGCAATTTTTCTCGCAATCTACGCAGTTTTTATTTTCCTGCAGTTAGTAAAGCTGTAAAAGTTTGGTTAGTTTGCAGTTTGCGGTTCGCAGTTAACGGTTACTGCAAACTGTAAACTGCTTACTGCAAACTATTTACTTCCCTCAACAACTTTATAAATCGGCTCGTGCCATTTTTTATAAATTTCTTTCAGCCCCAAATCAACCAAATTATCAATCTTCAGCCGCGGCTGTTTTGTTGTAACCCCGAGTTTTACAAATTCAGCCTTATTGGCTTTCAAAATCTTTTCAAATTCAGCAGAATTTTCCGGCTTTACTTCAGTTATCCAGCGGCCGTTGCTTTCTGAAAATAGCTTGTAATCATCGCGCTTTGAATTTCCAGGCAATTTTTTAATTGAAATTTCTGCCCCATAGCCGCCAGAAGTCAACATTTCACTTAAAGCAATTGCTAAACCGCCCTCTGCGATATCGTGGCAACTCGCAAGTCGCTTGTCGCTTGTCGCTTGTCGCAATGCAGTCATTTTAGCCTTTGTTTTTGCCGGGTGAACTCTTGGAACTGTTTTCCCCCATTCATTATGTACTTGCTTGAAATATTCAGAGCCTCCGAGCTCGTTGAAAGTTTCACCAATTAGATAGAGATTATTTTCAGCGCCTTTAATATCAGCAGAAACAGAGTTTCGCACATCTTCAATAATCCCAAGTGTCATTATAGTTGGAGTTGGATGAATCGGGCCTGCGTGGCTTTCATTGTAAAGGGAAACATTTCCTGAAACAAAAGGAACCCCAAACTCTTTTGCAGCGAAATGCATTCCTTCGCAGCATTTCCACAAAGCGCCCATGGTCTCCGGCTTTTCTGGATTTGCAAAATTCAGGCAGTCAACCATTGTATGCGGGGTTGCGCCGACTGAAACGATATTCCTGAAAGATTCCTCAACTGAACTCGCAGCGCCCCAGTAAGGGTCCAGCTTGCAGAATCTCGGATTAACATCTGTTGTAACTGCCAATCCCTTAAAAGAATCCTCAACCGGCCGCAAAATAGCTGCGTCCCCGTGGCCAAGAGTTTCAAATCTTCCCTGCAATGGAAAAGCGGCTGTGTTTCCGCGGACATTTGTGTCGTACTGGCAGATAACCCATTCCTTGCTTGCAATGTTGAAAGATGAGATTGTTTTGAGCAAAGCCGCATTCAAATCTTTTGGCCCTTTAACATTTAATTCAGTTGTTGGAGATTCAGGAATTTTTGCAAATGGGCGCGCATACTCCTTTGCCTCAATCACAAACGGCAGCTCCATGTCGTAAATCTGGTAGCCCTTGTATTTTACTTTCAAATGATTTCCTCTTACTACTTTCCCAATAATCGCAGCCTTTATTCCCCAGAACTCAAAAATTTCCAATACATTGTAAACATTTTTCTCCGCAACCGTAAGCATCATCCGTTCCTGCGACTCGGAGACCCAAATTTCCCACGGATCCATGTCAGGCTCGCGCAAAAACACTTTTCCTAGGTCAACTTCTGCACCCATTCCAGCTGCGTGCGCCATTTCGCCGACAACACAGCTCAATCCGCCGCCGCCCAAGTCTTTCAGGCCAGTCAGCAAGCCCTTTTCGTTTGCTTCCAGGCACGCGTGTATTAGCGGCTCTTTAATAATCGGATCGCCCAGCTGGACAGCGGGGCGGGATTCTTTGTCAGATTCAGTTGTGAGCTCAGCAGAAGCAAATGTTACTCCGTGAATTCCATCGCGGCCTGTTGAACCGCCGACTAAAACAAAAACATCGCCTGCATTTCCAACTCGGCTGTGGACGAGGTTTTTAGTTTTCATTATGCCAACGCAGCCGGCATTTACAAGGCAATTGCCTGTGTAAGCATCATCAAAGTAAACCATTCCTGCAACTGTTGGAATTCCTACGCAGTTTCCGTAAGAAGAAATTCCTTTTACAACCCCGCGGAAAAGATAATCCGGATGCTTTACTCCGGCCGGAAGTTTTTTCTCCGGCAAGTCAAGGGGGCCAAAAAATATCGGGTCAACAAGCGCAATCGGCTGGGCACCCATGCATAAAATGTCCCGCAGAATTCCGCCGATGCCTGTTGATGCGCCTCCGAAAGGATCAAGTGCAGATGGATGATTGTGAGATTCAATTTTCACAACATAGCTGTGCTCGCTGTCAAATTTCACAACTGCTGCGTCCTCTGAAACTGCAACAAGTGCCTCCGTCGATTTTACTTTCAAAAAAGTTTCTCTCATTACAGGGCGGGAGGTTTTGTAAGAACAGTGTTCGCTCCAGCTCTGCGCAATTGCCTCAAGCTCAATGTCAGTCGGATCTCTCTTTTGCCTTACGAAATATTCCTGAA
>Ga0209541_10016709_pt1 | contig 10820 bp, 13 predicted proteins | sample RifCSPlowO2_01_FD_184027 | JGI IMG/M metagenome (GOLD analysis project Ga0209541, IMG submission 184027) | Groundwater microbial communities from Rifle, Colorado - Rifle CSP2_plank lowO2_0.1 (SPAdes) (version 2) | ecosystem: Environmental > Aquatic > Deep subsurface > Groundwater | place... | reverse complement strand
GATTCTAAATTTTGGAGGGTCGTTAGTTCAGCGGTAGAACGCTTCTCTGATAAAGAAGAGGTGGATAGTTCGACTCTATCACGACCCACATTCGTAGAAAGTTTTTGCCCGACTTCAGCGATTAGCTTGAAGGGAAGGCCTAATTCGTGGTTCGACAAGCCATTAAAATTGTAAATGACGCCCTTTGGGAAAATTAGCCTCTGATATTTTATCTTGGCTTCAGGAAGGGCGTCATACCAAGCTAGATGTGGGGTTCGAATAAAAACATAAGCATGGTTTAATAGAGTTTCTATTTCTATCTTCTCGCTGTGTGTCTCTTTTAAATCCATTTGAGCTAAAGTCATTTTCTGCTCAACCTCTGCTGATTGCTTTTTCACTATTGTCTCAGAAAGATTACCCTTCCTACCTTGAGTAACAACCCAGTCTAATTCATCCTCAAGCTGCTTAATAATATCTATCTTTCGCATGTATTCACCTTGAAGCTCCTGCTTCCTCTCTTCGTATCTCACAATGAATACTTCATGGAAAGCTTCTACCCATTTATCCTTTGGCTTTATCAGTTTTAGGTATTCATAAAATGCATCATGTAATCCTTCAATTGGTTTTGCCGAGGCTGGTTTCTTTGGAGTATAGGTATCTCTTGCGATCATCTTCCCATATTTCTCGCAGTCCTTATTCTTACAGTAATAGTATGGATACTTTTCAGTTCTACCTTGTGACCAACAAGCAGTCAAAGGCTTCGAGCAATAACCACAAATAGTAAATCTTCGCAATACAAAATCAGGACTATAGAAGTTGCGCTTGTGAATAATGTTATGACTTTGCTTATTTCTTACTTGCTGACACTTTTCCCAAAGAGGAACATCGATAAGGGGTTCGTGTTGGGCTTTGATTAGTCTTCCATCTTGATGTTTTAAATAGCCGATATAAAATACGCTCTTTAGCATTTTATCAACGAGTTGATTAGGAAACTTAATAGTCTTACCTTTATGATTTTTGAGCTTCTTTTTGCTCATAATCCTTGAAATCATATTCAAGGTATAAACACCCGTACTGTAGAGTTTGAATACTTCAATTGCAGCATCTTTACAACCTGGATCAAATATAGGAACTGGCAAACCATTACTGGAAGCTGGAGGACGATAGTACCCAGTTGGTGGTGTCCAAGGGTAATTTCCTTCTTCTACACGCCTCCAGAGGGCTATTTTGACCCGTTCCTTACGAACATCATTGTCCAGTTGAGCAACGGCAGCAAGAATGGTTTCTAGGAATCTTCCTTGAGGACTTTCATCAATCTTTTCCGTAGCAGAACGCAGGACAATTCCATGCTTTAATAATTCGCTCCTCAGCCACAAATGCTGTTGGGTATCCCTTGCGAATCTGTCCAGCTTCCAAACAACTAATATCTCAAACTTACCCTTATTTTCTTTGGCATATTCCAGAAGTTCCGCAATCCTTTTTATATTGGTTTCTTTTGCGGATACTGCCTCACACCGCTTTACATCTATAACCTCTAAACTTTCTCTTTCACAGTAACCACGAGACAAGTTTTCTTGGGTATCCAAGCTTGTATTATCAATTTGCCTATCACTACTGGTTCGTAAATAAATGACTGCTTTTTTCATAACTCAAATGGCCGCCCTGGTTGTAGTCACACCCTTGCGGATATGTCCAAGACGGCCATTAAAAATCCGCAAGTGGGATTGTGACTACGTCTCCATTATTTCACTTTTTTACTTCTAATTCAATAGGTTTTTTAACTGGAGAGGATATTCCCAAGCGTTCTCTGGTAGCAACACTTACTGCCCACAAATCATCCTCATCTTTATACCTTAGTATCTTTTCATCACTATGTAATTTTTCCAATATTTTTAGCATCCTATCAGAGGGATACTCTATTTTTTCAGCAACCTTTTCACTTGGAATGAAGCCTTCGCTTAGCGTTAGTTCAGCTAAGATTCTGATAATCCTGTCTTCAAATTCCTCATCAGGAATAAACGGGCCAATTTTTCTTTCCCTTCCTTCATCTTCAATTTGTTCGATTAGTTTTAGGAGTTGTTCATACTTTTGTATCTCCTCTTCGGAATTTGGATTACTATCAGACATTTTTTCACCCAGCTTGACTGCTTTGTCATACTGCCACAAGAGGAAATGGTTAGACCAGCTCTTGAAGTCCTGCTCAGGTTGACTACCAATAGTAGGGGGAAATGGCGGTAATGGCGTCGGTGAAGACGCAGGTTGTTTTATCAAGCTGTCTTCATTGTCGCTATCTTTGTCGTCACTCGAATCAGCAGCAACTTTTGGTGACGGGTCATTCACAGGCTCAGTTTGTGTATCTTCCGTCGCCATGTCGCTATCGTCGGCATTTCTGTCAATCTTCTGGATAATGACTTGTTTAGGTCTGGAATCAGTATCGTTAGTAACTCTGACTCCTTGTTCAGCAAGATTAGGTTGAATCAAATTAATCCTTCTGACTAGCCATGATGGCTGCTTGGGCCATTGATTATGCTTAGTATTGATTTTGAGCTTCTCAGCTTCTTTCTCTAGCTTCTCAAGTAATTCAGAGGCAGTACCAGCCCAATTCTCTTTGTCGTTCATAAACGAAATAATGGTAGTTCCAACAGGACTTGCATCAATTGCAGCTTCGCTTTGTGTATTGATGTTTGAATAATAGGCATCCAGAAAGTCCTGGTCTTGATAACCTAGTGCCCTGGTAATAGCGCAGCCCCATCTGGCAAAATCAGCCATACGAGGATATGAGGATAGTGAAATAATAGGATAGTAGTTTATTGCTTGGGATACCGCCGTAAATATTGCTCCTAGGAGCTTTGGTTTGATACCTTCAAACGTTTCCCAAAACTCTTGTTCTTCACGTCTGGAGCGTTTTGAAATCCTCTCAAGAACAAGTAATATGGAACGATCCAGCAAATCTGCCTTCTCAATGACCAAATTGATACCATTCAAACCAATAGTGCGCTGGAAAGAATAAATAACATCTTCATCATCTGAAAATAATTCACGCTTTGAAAACCCATCTCCTGTTGAGGCTCTTGCTAATGAATCAGATAACCAGTCAGGAAGACTCGACAAGTTATCCAGAAAGAAAAAGAAATGATGAGATGCAGTTTGCACAAACTCTCTGGCACTATCAGGAGCAGATAATGTTTTAAGGATTGAAGGGTCAATTAAAGATTTAAGCACACGAAGTGGGGTTGTCTTACCAGCACCCTGCGGGCCATATAGTACAAGTAGTGGGTGAGGAAAATCTGGTATGAATGAGGCAATAGTAAAGACTTCAAATAATAACTTCTCGCTTTCATTTTTTAAATTCACAAAGTCACAAATAACAGCAACGTCACCATCATATTGAGGGGTAGCCTGTATCACCTGATGAGGAAATTTTCTAAATAGAATTGGTGGAGTTTCACTGACTCGCCACCCGTCTTTGTCGATATGTACTACTGAACCATCACCCAAGTCATACCAAATAGCGTTATTTTGTTTTGCGATACGGACAAACAGTTCGTGAGTTGGCCCGTCAAATATAGCCTTACCCTCTAATACTTGAGTGATATTTGAGATCATGTCAGATGAAATAATCCTGTCAAATTGGCGGTAAACATAATGAGCAATGTATTGTTTGAATGACCTAGAGCGAAGTTTTAAAATCTCCCTGCCATCTCCTGTAATCGCTGCAAATCCCTCTTTGTGGGGTGTATGAAAAAATACTATCCGTTCTTTTTTAATCTCCTCAACCAGTTGGAGAGTTAAAGTAGTATTTTTGTCCTTTTGTTCTTCAGTCTTTGCCTGCGCTTTTCCCTTAATACTATTAAATACGGATCGAAGCTCGTCTTCAGGAAGCGGAGGCTTGTTTTGGCTATTCCAATTTACAAAATGTTGCCACGCTTCAGTTTCCCATTCTTTAATGGGGAAGCGTTTTAATAACTTGCCAGCAACAGATGCAGCACTTTCATTTCTTTTACCTTCCCCAACTCCATTTAAAACTTCTTCATTCCAGTTACTTTCTTCTGCATTTTTAGGTTTTGCTTCGATGATCCAATCTTTTACAAATTCTGGTAGTGGAGCTAGATTATTTTGGTCAGGTGCTACAAGCCATTCATAATTATTGCCCGATTCGTGGTCTGAAGGTGGTAAAACTGCGACTCCTCCTTCGCTTCTTACATCAATTCCAGGCTTTATTCCAGAATTGGTTTGAGTACCTTCTTCATACTGAAAGTAGAGATGCCAACCGCCACCTCCAGTTTTTGATTTTACAGTTTGTATATCTTTGAAAGGCTCATCTGTTCCATTATGCCGTGGGTCAACATCTATTATTGTGAGATTCGAAATTTGGCCAGTAACAACAGCAATATTTGCATTTGGATATTTCTCAAACCAAGAAATTATTTGTTCAGCTGAAGCTTTCTCATTCTGATATTTCTTCCATTCAAAGAGTGGTTTTTTATTTCTACCAACGGGAATTATGCTCCAGCCTAACTTTTCAGCATAGTGGAGCGCTTGTGATAATTTTTCATTTGTATTATTATTTAAATTGTCCATAGTTTAACCCTCATCGCTGGACACATACTTCGAATATGTATCCAGAACATCAGCGTTAAATTATTTCTTAGTTACCGATTCAAACAAAACAATTTTTGCCCCAATTTGACCATCTTCAGTTGGTTGATGGGTAACATTGATGTAGCATTTCATACCAATTAGGGCATCGGTATCATCTATCTCCTTCATTTCTTCAGCAGATAAATATTTTCCAAGCAATGCTTCTTCTATCAATAACATTTTGTTTTTCTTTCCTTTATATATAGTGGGTGAAAGTGTGGTGAAGCAGCGAATTTCCATCCCTGGCTTGTCGTCATACTCAAGAATCCACTCAAATTGAGTTTTATAACCCTCGCCATGTTCAGTTGGGTTATAGAATCTGTTTTCAATCTCTTTAACTCCCTTGAGAGTTACAAGATGTCTTCCTTCGTCTGGAACGATTCTTTCTTTAAATTTTATTTTTGCCATAGTTTAATTCACCTCCTCTCGTTTTACTTGATTTAATTTTTTTACTCATAATGTCTCCTTTAGTTCTCTACGTCGATTTAAACCCATTCTTATTCTTTTGCTTCTTTCTTCTTTTTCGAACTTGGACAAGACTTGTGTTAAGGATTTTTGCAATTCTGTCTGCTTCTGATTCATCGTGAACCTCCTTCCTCAACTTATGCTTTCCAATAAAGTCATCAATCGCAAGGTCAGCTAAAACTGTCAGGACATTTAGAGCCTCCTCAATCTGCTGGTCGTTATAGCTCTTGCTCTCGTCACCTAAAATTTGTCTGGCTTTTTCAATTGGAATAATCATATTCTTACCTCGTTGCATATAGACGAGACTTGATTTCTCGTAATGCAATCGACATTTGAAATGGGTCAACCAAGGCTTTGTGATCGAAGTAATCAACTCTGAGTTGTTCGCAAATTTGGGGATCGGAAAAAACGAAGACAGCCTGCTTTTTCTTATTCCACTCAATAGTTAGGAGTTTTGCTTTTTCAGTTGCCAGAATATAGGCACAAAGATAGAGGTCTGGAGAAATAAAGTATCGATCCGTATTTTCATTCATAGTTAAATAGAAATTTGTCTACTTAACTAGAATAACTGAGGCTAGACGATTTGTATTTGCCGTGAATTCCGTAGGAAAATATGGGAGAAGTTACTTTTCTGGAAGATGTTTTAAGGCTTTATTGAACCTAGATATCCAGCGAGATATTCTTGGTTCATCGGGGAAAATATAATTAGGGTCATTCTCGAATTCTTTATCAAGCAATGCAGAAATATCCTTTAAGCTTTTCCTTTTATTATGATATTCTAATGCCTTTAACCTATACGGGTAAGTTGGTTTTCGTTTCGGACTTCTACGAGGTAATTTTCCAAGATGCTCCTTAATCGATTTTTTGTTCGCAAGAATCCAATTATACAAGTTATCAAATGAAGTTTTCTGGGTCACTGTAATCCTAAAATTCGTAGCTTTTCCAGAAGGGTATTCGAATGCTAATCCTGATCTGTAAATTCCCGAACCAGGAGAAGTAAGCTTATTCATTACAATAAAATTGCTGATGGCGTGAATCCATGAATTTGGCATACCATACGCTTGAACAATATTTTTAGCGTGATTAGTTGCTTTTAATAGGATAATTCCATCAAGGAAATTGTTGAGAGGTTCTTTATCAACTCCACAATCTTCTCTCGCTCTCATTATCAATTTTTTAAACGAGGGATCGTTTCCAAGAAGCTGGATATATTGCAAATCTCGTTGTTCAAATTTTCCATTTGACTCATCAAACTTTATTTTCATTTACATTCATATATTGGGCAGAGAAAAAATTATTTAGCTGATGCTATGGGAATACCCACAGCCTTTGGAAAGTCTTGCATAATAGGTTGTAAAGATACCTTTTGGGTATCTGTTTCAGCCTGTGAAGCCCTGCTGTGTCTTTCTTTGAGACGTGCAATTACCTCTTGAGTCTTTTTAAGAGTATCTTCGAGGTACTCTTGTAGTTCTTCGGGTGTCTTAGTTTGAAGCTCCATTTTAATCTCACTTGTTTGCGTAACTTCCATCCGAGTGTGATTGTCAGGGAATCGGTCTTTGAGTTCAAGAGCCATTCGGATACCCTTGAGAGCATCAGCATTGCTGGCACGCTGGCCAAGCCCTGCATCGATAGCTTTCTGCAATCGTTTAGCCAGTGCCTCATCCGACAAACCAGCCGAGTTCAAAATAGCTTCAACTTTTTTCAAAACCTCTGGTTTTCTTAGGTTTTCTGATGCTATTGTTTCTGCTGATCGAGCACTGTAACCAGCCAAAACTGCACTTTGCTTACCAGATTTACCCATTGCATAGTGTTTGGCGAATAAATCCTGACGATTGGTCAAATTTCTCATAGTATAAGTATAACTGATAGATGTAAAAATTTTGGATTTTAATAGACAGACAGGAGAACTATTAGATACTTTCGTACCTTAAGGAGCAAGAGAAGTTTCTCAAAATTCGAATAGTTCCCGTACTTGAACCTTCAAACCTCTGGCCAATTTAATAAGATACCGAACTGAAGTGTTGACGTATCCATTCTCAATCTTGGCCAGATATGAGACATTGACATGAGCTGATTCTGCCAAGTCCTCTTGGGTCATCTTTCTCCTTTCTCTGATCTTTTTGATTGTTTTGCCAAGAGTAATTCGTTCCCTTTGAAACGGATTATCTTGAGTATAACCTCGCATGCACTTATTGTTTCCATATATAGCAACAAATGCCATTCCATATATGGAAAGTTTGTGCTATAATTTCTTTGAATCGCTTGAGCGCAAACGCAGAGCAACTTCTCGTATATGGGGGTTGCTTTTTTATTAAGTATGAGTAGTAGAAGGAACTTAATTATTATTCTGATTGTGTTGTGGGGACTCTTAGCATCTGGAATGTCCCTGTATTTGTGGAATGAGAACCAAAGAATAAAAGAAGTGAATAGCACCTTGTCAGAATCAAACGAAGTACATAAGAGGTTGGTTGGAAATGAATATAAATCTTATCAGGCCATAAACGAGTGCTTTGTATTAAAGAAGGGATTATGCGACCCTGAAGATTTCAAAAATAGATTGCAAACATTAGGAGATGAGGCAGATGGATTATATGACCAAATAGCTTCGTTTGAAAAAGAATTACAAAGAATAAATGAAAAATGAAGAAAATTGACAAACTTAAAGACTTTTTTTGGAATGATATAGGCGGGCCAATTGATGCAATATTGGTAGTCGGAGGTCTCGTACTTTTAATCGGGATTTTACTTAGTCTCCCCAAGTTTCTGATCGACCTCCTAGTAGATATTTCTCAAACATCTATACACATCAATCTCGGTGAAATCATAGGTACTGTCATTATTGCTCTAATCGGCATTGTTGTATTGATATTAATGGGAAAGTTAAACATCTCGATTACGGATAAGTTTGACAAATGGAAGGGAAAGAGACAGAAGTGTTTCATCTGCAAAGCTAGAATTAATGGGGACGATATAATACGCTTTGATAGGTTTGGGAAACGCTATCACCTTGATTGTGCAAACGGATTAGCAAATGCCTAGATTATCTCAACAAGCAATTGAAGAATACAAAGCAATCTATAAAAAAGAGTTTGGCGAAGACATTACTGACGCTGAAGCAGAAGAACAGGGAATGAAATTGCTTAGATTATTCAAGATTATTTATAGACCGATACCAAAGGCGTGGTCAAAAGAATATGATAAGAAGCTCAAAGAATCAACTAAACGATAATAAACCAGCTTCATATCTTCCCTGGCTGACAGATGAATTGAAGCAAGAAGTAAGAAAGCATTTTGAACCAAAGTATAAAAGAAAGCTAACAGATGATGAAGTATATGAGATTACGGACAATCTTACAGAAGTCATGGAAGCATATTTAAAGATGAAGTTGCGAGAGAAATACGAAAACAAATAAACTTCTGATCCCTTAATATTCTGATATAAGTGAATGATTTTTGGTGTATAATATGAGCACAGTTTGATATAAAAATACTATGAATAAGATCACTTCCACAAATCCAACAAACAATACAATTTTACTTGAGTTACATATTCCAGATTTCGAAAAAGCGAAGGAATTTTATAGCAAATTAGGATTTGAGGTTGTATGGGAAAGAAGACCTGAGGGAAAGAAAGGTTATCTTGTTATTAAACGAGATGATAATATCTTATGCTTTTGGCCAGGTAATGAGTTTGTTAAGGAACAAGAGTATTTTGGACAATTTCCATCAGATACAAAAAGAGGATATGGGGTTGAAATTGTCATAATGGTTGAAAATATTGACGAGTTTTATGGCAACGCAAAACAATTTGCTAAAGTAGTTGAAGAGTTACAGGTAAAACCTTGGGGCTTAAAGGACTTCCGTATTGAAGATCCTTTTGGATTTTATATTCGATTTACAGAACCGCATAATATACTTGATGATGACAACGCAGTTAAATAAATTAAACTATGAAAAATGTAGTTATTTTACATGGAACGGGTGAAACAAAAGAGTCATTTTGGTTCCCCTGGCTAACAAAGGAATTAGAGAAAAGAGGTTACGCAGTTTCACTTCCACAACTTCCTGATGGGGATCATCCTGATATTAAAAAGTGGCTTCCAGTAGCATTAAAAGAAATCTATACTCCTGAAACAATATTAATTGGTCACTCGGCAGGTGGCCCATTACAACTTAGCGTATTAGAAAATATTAGTGTGAAGATTAAACAAGCTATCCTTGTTGCTGGATATGCCAGACCAAAGTCAGAAGATCCACAACCTGAACCAATTCTACAGAATGCATACAACTGGGAGAAGATAAAAAATAACGTAGATGATCTTATTTTTATCAATTCAGATAACGACCCGTGGGGCTGCAATGATGTAGAAGGAAGATTTATGTTGGATCAAATCGAAAAAGGCAAGCTTATTATTATGAAGGGTGAGGGCCATATGGGTTCCGATAAATTTAGGCAGCCATATAAGGAATTTCCATTTCTGTTAAAACTTATTGATTAAAATATGCAAAGTCCATTATTAGTTCAAATAAAAACTGAGGATGGTTTAACCTTGCCAGGATATCTTTATGAGTCATCAGGATCTAAAAAGGCAGCTATTTATTTGCATGGGAATGGTAGTTCATCTGTCTTTTATAAAGATGACCTAAAAGAAGAACAGGTAAGGGCTCTAAATGAGAAGAAAATATCTTATCTTCTTTTTAATAATAGGGGTGCTCATTACATAAAGAAGTTGGATGTTGAAGACAAAAATGGAAATGTAGAGCGAAGACGATTTGGCATGGCTTATGAAAAGATTAAGGATTGCATTCAGGACATAGATGGAGCAATCAAATATCTTGAAGGCCGAGGCTATAACGAATTCTATTTAATTGGTGAGTCTACAGGCGCTAATAAGATTTGTGTCTATCACTATTATAAAACAAAAAATAAGGTCTCCAAATATATTATGTTAAGCGGCGGGGATGATACAGGTATTTATTACAATGAACTTAGTAAAAAAAGGTTCTACAAATTATTAAAAGAGGCAAAAGACAAAATTAGAAAAAGAAAGGGTGAAGAGATTATTTGTGAACTACTACCTGAAGAAATCTTCTCTTATATTGGATTTTACGATATTGCAAATCCTGATGGCGACTACAATTGCTTTCCCTTCCTAGAAGTAATGAAGAATATAAAACTCTCAAAAAAGAAGCTGTTTCGGCACTTCAAATCAATTGATAAACCGACAATTGTTATTTATGGGGAAAAGGATGAATATGCTTGGGGAGATGTTCCAAAGATTGTGAATATCCTTAAGAAGCAGAAACCAGAATTCGAATATAAAATTATCAGAGAAGCGGATCACAGTTTTAGCAAACATCAAATTGAGCTGTCTAAAACTATGGCTAACTGGTTATAAGATGAAATCAATTTACATAAATAAATCTCGGAAATTAGAGTATGGTGAGGTTCCAATACCAAAACCTAAAAAAGGTGAAGCACTAATAATGGTTAAGACGTGTGCTCTTAATCACTTAGACCTTCATTTGGCAAAAGGAATCTTGGATATCCCCTTACCGCATATTCCAGGTTCGGATGTAGCAGGTGTTATTGAAGAGATAAATGGCAAAAGCAAACTTAAAGTAGGTCAAGAGATAGTTGTTAATCCGGCAATCCCTTGTGGCAAATGTCCCCGTTGCAAAAAAGGGCTCACTTGCGAAATTGTTACAATCTTTGGTTATAGAACTCCAGGTGG
>Ga0209541_10016708_pt1 | contig 10821 bp, 13 predicted proteins | sample RifCSPlowO2_01_FD_184027 | JGI IMG/M metagenome (GOLD analysis project Ga0209541, IMG submission 184027) | Groundwater microbial communities from Rifle, Colorado - Rifle CSP2_plank lowO2_0.1 (SPAdes) (version 2) | ecosystem: Environmental > Aquatic > Deep subsurface > Groundwater | place... | reverse complement strand
CTGGTTTGCCGAGTGGTTACACGAATACAACTACGAGAGGCCCCACTTAAGCCTTGAACTCAAAACTCCATATCAGATTGTCGCAAATGTCCTGTCAGAATAAGTTGGCCTGTAGCCTTATCATTCTGTTAAAATTGAACTTACGGCGCCTTCGTCTAACGGTTAGGACGGCAGGTTCTCATCCTGCTAACAGGAGTCCGATTCTCCTAGGCGTCACAATAAATAAGCGCCGTCGTCTATAGCGAGGCGAGCACACCGAGACATATGAAAGGATCCACAAGCGTCAGCGAGTGGTAAGTGTCCTTTCATATTGGCCTAGGACATCAGATTCTCATTCTGATAACCCCGGTTCAAATTCGGGTGGAGTCACACATTGCGCTACAGTGGAAGGGAGAAGGGAGTCAGGGGAGGCGTTTATTCCTGACTATTTTGCGAACCACTTTTGGCCTATTGAAATTTTCAAAACTATTGATGACAACAGTCTTTCCAGTTTGCAGTGATAGCCACACGGCACTTCCTTCTTCTACTGGAAAAAAGTCCCCCACATTTTTTCCTGACAGGTTAGTTGGTGTGATTTTCTTCTCTGGGTAAGTAGCTGTAGTCTCAACCCCAAAAGCCCCGAGGGTAACCAGGCCCATGAGGGCATCCAAACACCCCCCCCTGGCTGATCGTAACGGCGATCTTTCTGTAAACATATGAATCGGGAGATTGTAGCAAATTGCGGAGGGAAAAGCAAGATAAGCGGTATTAGGCCACGGCGGTGGGGGAAGTTGGGTGCAGGAAAAGCGGAGTGGGAGAGTGTTTAGTTTTGGGAGTGGTGGAGAAGCGCAGGCCAAGCTTGAGTACTTCGTCCAAATGAGAGGCAAAGTGAAATTCCAAATCCTGCCGGACAGACAAGGGAACATCTTCCACTAAGTCCTTGCGGTTTTCCTTGGGTAAAATGACTCTTTTGATGCCGGCCCGGTGGGCAGCAATGACTTTTTCTTTGACTCCACCAATTTCTATCACTCGGCCTCTAAGCGTGATTTCTCCAGTCATAGAGGTATCCCGGCGGGTAGGAATGCCGGTAAGAGCTGAGACTAAGGCGGTGGCCATGGTCACTCCGGCTGAGGGGCCGTCTTTGGGAGTAGCCCCTTCGGGAACGTGAATGTGCACGTCTATCTTTTTATAAAAATCCTCCTTCAGTCCTAACTGTTTCCAACGGGATCTGACATAACTCCAGGCGGCCTTGGCTGATTCTTTCATTACGTCTCCCAGTTGACCAGTGAGTTCTAATCCGCCCTTGCCGGGCATGAGCGCTACTTCAATAAATAAAATATCTCCCCCGGCGGCGGTCCAGGCCATACCCGTACACATGCCTACTTCGTCTTTCTTTTCTGCCAGAGTTTCTGGAAAACGATGTGGGCCCAGGTATTTATGAACATCAGTTGAGATGACGGCGGCTTCGGTGGTCTTGCCCTCGGCAATTTGGCGGGCCAACCTACGGCAAATTTTAGCCAAGTTACGCTCTAATTCCCGCACTCCAGCCTCTCGGGTGTAGCGGGCGGCAATTTCTTTCAAGACTAAGGCACTGATTTTGGTTTGCTTGGCCAGGCCGTGGTCTAACAATTGTTTGGGCCACAGAAAATTGGCAGCAATATTGGTTTTTTCGTCGATGGTGTAACCGGGAAAATTAATGACTTCCAACCGGTCGCGCAGGGCGGGGGGAATACTATCTAAAAAGTTGGCCGTGGTGATAAACATCACCTGGGATAGATCAAACGGCACTTCTAGATAATGGTCAGAGAATTCTTTGTTTTGTTCCGGATCCAGGGCTTCAAGTAGAGCCGAAGAGGGATCACCTCGGTAGTCAGAAGCCAGTTTGTCAATTTCATCCAGCATAAACACCGGGTTACGAGTGCCAGCATTTTTGATGCCTTGAATAATTCGTCCCGGCATGGCTCCCACATAAGTGCGCCGATGACCGCGGACTTCAGCTTCGTCGCGAATGCCCCCCAGAGACACCCGCACGAATTTCCGCCCCAAAGCTCGGGCAATAGATTTACCAATGGAGGTTTTACCCACCCCCGGGGGACCAGCAAAACACAAAATAGTAGGACTGTTCTGACCCGTCTGGTGAGCCGCTTGTTTACGCAGCTTCATCACCGCCAAATATTCCAGTATTCGCTCTTTGACTTTTTTCAAGCCATAGTGGTCAAGATTTAGCACTGTAGCGGCCTTACCTAGAGCTACATTGTTTTTACTAACTGTCGACCAAGGCATATCGGTCAACCAATCCAAATAGGTGCGAATGTAATTGGTCTCGGGATTATTAAAACTCATTTGTACTAGCCGGGTTAGCTCTTTGTCGGCTTTCTTGCGCACGTCGGGGGGCATCCCGGCGGCTTTAATTTTTTTGCGCAAGTCGGCAAAATCGTCGTCTTCGTCTACGCTGGCTTCAGCCCCCATTTTGTGCAGTTCTTGTTCGATAGTTTTTTTGCGCTCTCTTAAGATTTGCTCGCGCATATTTTTATCAAACTTAGCGTGGGTTTTACTGGCTATGGATTTCTCCAGTTCAATAACCTTCATCTCGTGGACTAAATGTTGCAAAACTTTCTCCAATCTTTCCTGGGCGGAAAGCATTTCTAACAGTTCCTGTTTGGCCGAGGTATTTAACTCCAGGGCATTGCCTACTTGATCAGCCAGTTCCGCAGCTCCCACCCCGGCCATCAGGCGCATAAATACGGCAAACTCGACTGCCTTGCCCAAATCGAAAGCTTTTTTAAATTCAGTTAGCACTTGCTTAGCCAGAGCTTCCAATTTATCGGTTGGGGTAACCTGCTCTGGTAGTTGCCGAATTGTGGCCACAAAATAAGGGTCTGTCGAAATAGCAGCTACAATACTGACTCGACTAATGCCTTTGACGTGGGCCCATAGTTCATTGCCCGAGGCGACCACGTTTTCAATTTGACATAAAGTCCCCACCCGATATAAATCGTCCCAAGTGGGATTATTGATTGATTGTTTTTGGGCCACCAGCACAATCTGTTTATTGCCTTTAAAGGCGGCTTGGACTCCAGCATTGCTTCTGGGGCGGCCGAAAGCCAGCGAGGCTTCAGTATGGGGAAAGACTACACCTTCGCGTAGGGCTACTACCGGCAAAGTGAGGGTTATCTCAGTAGATGAGGTATCACGCACTAAAAAAGCCATACATTAGCAATCTATCATTTAGAGTGATAAGTGTCAAGAGCCCAGGCGGTAGCCACTCCTAAACCAGCTCCGGCAAACACATCCACCGGATAGTGGATTCCTAAAATAACTCGACTGACTCCAATGCTGCCACTCAGAAATAATAGAACCAGGCCAAATTTAGGTAAACGGCGGTAAACAGCGAAACTAATGGCAAAAGATACGGCCGTATGGAGACTGGGCAGGGATCCGTCCATCAAGCGCAGAGGAAAAGGCCGATGGATATAAAAAAAATCTTTGATGAATTTACTGATAAGCCAAGCTAGTCCAGCGCTGAGTCCAGCAGTCCTTGCTAGTTTACGTTGACCGGTAAACCAGAGCCATGGCAAAACCAGAAATAAGATAAAGATGGTATCTTCAGCCCAAAAAACCAGGAAATTATTCATGAACCACAACTTTTGTACCAGGGTGATCTGGGGTAGCCCTAACTAATAGTTTACCTTCAGGTAGAGGGGGATCAGTCCAGTAAAAAAGTTTTTCGGCCACCGGAGTGGGAGAGTTGACACAGCCGTGACTCATGGGAGTGCCAAAATTTTTATGCCAATAAGTGCCATGGATACCAATGTCTTTATTGAAAAACATGGTATAAGGAACATTGGGCAGATAATAGTAAGTATTATTGGCCTTATTGCCGCCTTCCATTTTAGTAGAGCGGATTTTGTACCAGATGTAATATTCCCCGGGCGGGGTTTTACCCCACAGGCCGGTAGACACTAGCGATTCTAAAAAAATACCGTCACCTTGGTGGGCAACCAGTTTTTGCTCCGACAAATCCACCTCGATCCATTTCTCCTCGGAAGTTACCCCCAAAACTTGTTTTTCTTTGAGAGATAAAGTGTCAGCCAAACCGGTTAAGGCCGGGATGGGTTGGTTGCGCCAAAAAGCCACTGTGTCTTGGGGGTTAATCTGGCCAGTGGAGTTTGCAGCGGCTGGGCAACCGGAAAAAGCTTGAGCGGTAGCCAGAGAGCTAAAACTCAGCCGCAAGACCCCGATAGCTAGAAGTGTGGCAATTACTAAAAGCGGCAGCGCGCGACGCAGACGCATGACTTATATATACAGGTAAACCAGAAGTTTGACAAGCACGGGATTATTGTTGTACTTGGTACCCAGTTTCGGCAATAGAGGCGGTGATTTGGGTTTCAGAGATTTGGGCGGGGTCGAATTCGACCAGGGTTTCTTGGCGAGCGTAGTTGGTCTGGGATTTTTTCACCCCTGGCAAATCTTCCAGGTCTAAATCAATATTTAAAGCACACGAAATACAATGCATTCCGTTTATTTTGAAAATTTGCTTTTTCATTTATTGGACATCAATGGTGCCGGTAAACATACCCATGCCGCAAGTAAATGCCAAGGGTCCGCGCTTTGAGGGAGTAAAAACAACTTGCGTGATGCCCGTGGGAGGGAGAATTTTTCTGACGCCTAAGCCAGGAATATTAAAGTCGTTGGCACAGGAACGGGAATTTTGCGTTATCAGATCCAATGTTACAACCCTTCCCGCTTTGACGGAAAAATTTGCCGGGGAATAGCCCCGACTGCTAACGTTGATAGTAATTTCCTGGCCGGATGGTCGGTTGGCTTGGGCCAAAAAGGTCGATTTAAATGCCCATACCCAGTTGTTGAGGGAATACTTGGACCCGGCCAGAACTAAGGCTCCATTGAGAGACGTGAGGGCGATAAAAATTACCAATACCGCTGCAACTTTGAAAAATCTTTCCCGAAAAGTTTCGGAAAGTTTGGTGGTTATCCATCCGACAGCCAAAAATAGCGGTCCAGTACCCAGAATGAAACTGGCCATGATTAAAGATCCCACCATGGGATTGGCTGAAGAGATAGCCAAAATTTCCATGGCTTGGGTGACCGGACAGGGAATAAATATAGTAAAAGTTCCCAGAAGAGCCGGAGCAAAGAAGCTGTGGCTTTTGGTTTGACTGCGCAGCAGTTTGCCTACCCAACGGGGAGGTTGAATCACAAAATAACGAAACACGGGATGTAGATTGAGCATATTCCCAGCCAGTCCCAGCATGATAATGGCTGCCGCGGCTTGAAAGATAATTTGCACTTCACGGGTGAGCTTGAATACAGAACCAAAGTAGCCAAGGAAGGCGCCCAAGATGGTGTAAGCCATAAGTTTAGTTACCAGAAATATCACTGTCGGCAAAGCGTTGTGGGTAATATCTTTTTTCTCGGCAGTATTGGCCAACGTCGCGGCCAGCAAGCCGCCTTGGACTGCCAGACACGACAAACCTCCGGTAGTTAGGCCTGTTAAAAAAATTAACCAGTAATTCATGGTAATTTACAACCGGAGATTTCTGCCAGTTTATTTAATCCTTGTTCGCCTTCATATTTACTCCCGTTAGCATCGATCCAGGTGGGATATCCATTGACACCCTTATCTAAGCACAACTTGGTGTTGTTGGGGCATTCGACGTAAGGCACGTATTTAAAACTGTCGCCAAAATGTTTTTTTTCGTTTTGGCAGTGCGGACACCAGTCGGCTCCATACATAGTCAGTTTTTTCTCTGCTAAACATTGGGCAAAGAGATCAAAGTTTTTAGATTCCTGCGGCTTACGCGAAACTAGAAAATAGAGACCAGAAACTAGAATTATGGCGATTATGAAATATTTCATTCTTTGCAGCAATCAATTAACTGGGTGGTGAGATCTTCTATAGACATGGCCTTATCTATTTTTTTAATCCCCTTGAGGTTGATTAACTTTAAACGGATGGCCCAAAAAAGGGAATAAATTTTGTAAGCCTGGTCAAAGGTTTCTATAGCCAGTTCACTTTTACCATCACTTTGATATTTAGTAGCCACTTCAATCAGGCGCATACAGGCAGCCAATAAATGTTTGGTAATGCACCAGGTTTCTCCTTCGTGCTGGTCAATCATTCTGGCCAGCAGATTCTTTCTCACTTCCCGTACCTGTTTCAATAGATCAAAATATTCGTCCTTCTTGCCGGTTTTTTCGCCGGTAAAGAAAAAATGTTCTTCTAAACTTATCAAATTCATCACCGCAATGCTCAAGTCTTCTTCCAGGGATAAATCGAAGTTCCCCGACTTTTTGATTTCGGCGATTTTAGCCAGCAGTTTTTGAAATTGATCAGCTTTGATATCCATAGTCAGCTACATTTAGTACTTACTTCAAGATTTTGGCAAGAATTCTGCTCAATTCAGGAATATCCTCCTGAACTGTTTGCCAAACGATGGGCAGTTGGACTCCCATATAATCGTGGACGAGTCTATTTCGCATTCCGAAGATCTTTTCCCAAGGAATTAGTGGATTTTCAGACCTGAAAATTTCGGTGGTTTTTCTGGCCGCCTCTCCAATAACTGAAAGTTCTCTTACTACGGCGCTTATCGTTTTTTCGTCAGCCACAAACTGCTCATAGCTCATGCCATTCACAAACCTCAAACACCTTTGGCATGAGTCTGAAATGTGATGCAGAAAAACTGTATTATCAGGGTTGACCATATATTGTTTTGAGATCTGAATATACCCGGTTTCTAATATATGGACTTAGAGAGTCCTGGATGACCAAATCGATCTTCCTTCCAAAACTTTGAGCTATTTCCTGTTCGATGTCGTGTAACTTAAAGTATCCAATCTTCACTCGTGGAGAAAACCTGACTAGTACATCCACGTCAGAGTCCTGTGTATCCTCACCTCTGGCCACTGAGCCAAACACCCCCAAGAACTCCACCTGGTAATTTTTGCAAACCTCTTCCAGTTTGGCATTATTTAGAATAATATGATTCATAACCATAATTATAGCAGTTAAAAACCATGCGTTTACTTTTTTTATCCAATACTCACGGTAATACAAACGAAGAAGTTATTAGGATTTTGAAGTCTTGGGTAAGTTCTGATAGAAAGGTGGCCTACTTTTCCTCATCTCCCGACCCGTCTCGTAAATACTTTGCAGACGTAGCAGATTGGTTCAATGATACCGTCGGACTCGGAAATATGGTTTATCTGGATGCCCACTCCTCTCCTGAAGAAATAACTGGTCTTCGAAACGCCGGCGCCATATATTTGAGTGGCGGAAATACTTATCACCTTTTGCGGGCCTTAAGGGATACCGGGGCGGCAGAATTAATACATCAATTGGCAATGGGGACCGAAACTCCAATAATTGGGGTAAGCGCGGGCGGGTTGTGTCTGACTGGGGATATTCGAGCCGCTACAGCTGAAAATGACATTGGTGTTGTAAATTTTGCCGGGTTAGGATTGGTAGATTTCGGTTTTTACCCTCACTACAAATCGGAAGAATTGTGTATTACCGAAATAAATTCTTTCATGGGCTTGTCAAACATAAGTGAAGTCTTAGCCGTACCGGAGTATTCAGGTTTTACCGTGACAGAGATTGGCCTAACCCCATTGGGAGAAGTAGTACGTTTTATAAAGGGGTCAAAGAATCCTGAGACAATATTAGCTAGAAGTAAAGAAAACTAATCACAAACAGCTTCAAATAAAATCTTAATAATTTCTTCATCTTTTTGGGATATAATAACGGTCATGAGGATTCTGTTAGTGGAAGATGAGCATCGCTTGGCCAGTATAGTCAAAAAAGGGCTAGAGGAAGAAGGTTTTGCGGTAGATACTGCCCACGACGGCGAAGAGGGGCAGTATTTAGCCGAAGTGGAGGATTATGACCTCATTATATTGGACGTCATGCTGCCTAAAGTTGACGGGATAACAATCTGCCGCAATTTGCGGCAGGAAAAAATTAAAGTGCCGATACTGATGTTGACAGCCAAAGCCTCTGTGGAGGATAAAGTGGCGGGCTTAGATAGTGGGGCGGATGACTACCTGACCAAACCCTTTGCCTTTTTGGAGTTGAGATCTCGGATTAATGCTCTGATCAGAAGAAGCCGCCAAGAAGTGACACCTATTTTAGCAATTGCCGATTTAGTGTTGGATCCTTTAAAACACAATGTAGTCAGAGATGGCAGAAATATAAATTTGACGCCTAAGGAGTTTGCGGTATTAGAATTTTTATTGCGGCATAAAGATGAGGTGGTGACCAGGACCATGGTTACGGAACACGTGTGGGACTATAACTTCGGCGGAATGAGTAATGTGGTAGACGTGTTCGTGGCAGCTATCCGGCGGAAAGTGGATCGGGATGCGCAGACTAAGCTTATCCATACTATTCACGGAGTGGGGTACAAAATCAGCGAGAAGATACTTGTGGTGAGCGAAGTCGAACCATGAATACTAAAAGCCTGTTGTTTAGAATAAGTGCCTGGGTGATAGTGTCGCTATTGGCAACTACATTGATAGCTTTTTTCTGTTTTTATTTGATTACACGGAGGGTTTTATTTTTAAATACTGATAATACCCTATCTGCCCACGCCCAAAAGGTTGCGGATGTGGCTACCAGCCGCGAGGTGGGCATGCATGACGCCATTGCCAAGGAAGCGTTCATTGGGCAGTTTGGTGAAATCCCCGGAATGTTGGTGGTGGTTATGGACAGGGAAGGAATGGTGATTAGCAGTTCGCAGTCGGTAAAGATGGCCGACCCGGTATTTAGTGATTTGTTCTTCCAGACCAAAGTCACGTCCCAGAAATTTTTTACTAATGCAACTCTGGGAAATTTGCCCATGCGTTTTGTCTCTCTGCCAATTATGAAAGATGGAGTCTTTTTGGGGACAGTGCTGGTGGCACACCCGATAGACGTGATTAATAAGTCGCTGGATTCACTGCTGACGATATTGGGGATTGTGTTTACAGGATTTGTAGTTCCGGTCTCCGTCGGAGGATATTTTATTGTTAAGCGAGGCCTAAAACCTGTCTCTATGATGGCAGAAAAAATTGGCCTGATTGGGTCTGAAGATTTAAGTCAGCGTGTAGACGCTCCCCGCACCGGCGATGAGCTGGAAGATTTAGCTACCGCCTTTAATGGGCTTCTAGACAGGCTGAATGCGGCCTTTGGTCGGGAGAGGCAGTTTATAGGTGATGTAGCTCATGAAATAAAAACGCCGTTGGCAGTAATTAGAAGCAATGCGGAAGTAGCCTTAAGTAAGGTCAGGAAACCGGAAGAATATAGAAGGGTTCTGGCCGAGGTAGTATCCGAGGCTGATCGGTTAGCAAATACCTTAAAAAACGTGTTGGATTTAGCCTGGTCCCAATCAGATACCACCGGGTTTTCTCAGGAGAGGGTCAATTTGTCGCAAATAATGAACGACATGGCTGAGGTGGCGGACAAGATGGCATATCCCAAACACATGAAGCTGGAGAGCAATATTGAAGACGACATATTTATCTATGGAAAAGTGGATAAGATATCCAGAGCGGTGTTGAATTTAGTTGATAATGCAGTCAAGTTTACTAATCCTAAGGGTAAAGTAATTTTGGGACTAACTAAAGATGACCAGTGGGTCATCATTCAAATTAGGGATACGGGTCAGGGAATTGCCAAGAATGATTTACCCCATATTTTTGAAAGATTTTATCGCGGGAGTAAAACCGATAGGCTGCTCGGGTCGGGACTTGGGTTGGCCATTGCTAAATCGGTGGTCGCTGCCCATGGTGGAGAAATCAAGGTGGATAGTCAAGTGGGGAAGGGGAGCACTTTTATGATATATCTGCCCTTGGCCTCCTCATAAAATCTTCATCTTCCCGGGATTAAAGTTGAGTCATGGATTTTTTATTCAGCGCTACACTGATAGCTGCGTTTCTGGCCGGAGTGGCGGCCCTTTTTGCTCCCTGCTGTATTACCGTCTTATTGCCAACTTACTTTGCCTCGATTTTTAAACAAAAACGGACTGTTTTTGGAATGACTTTTATCTATTTTTTGGGTTTGGTAACAGTATTTTTACCAATTGGTTTAGGGGCCACCTTTTTGACTAAATTATTTTCTAACTATCACAATCAAATATTTCTGGTTGGAGGCGTTTTCTTAACCTTGATGGGTGCCCTTTTGGTTTCGGGGAAACATTTATCCTTGCCATTTTCAGTGCATCCCCAACTAAAGGGAACCGGCATGGGGTCGGTGTTCATTTTGGGAATATTCTCGGCTATTGCTACCACTTGTTGCGCCCCGGTTCTGGCCGGGGTATTGGCCATGTCCGCTTTACCAGGTTCGTATGCTCTAGGCGCGATATTTACACTGGCTTATGTCTTGGGAATGGTAGCCCCGCTATTTATATTGGCCGGGTTTTTGGATACCCCCGCGGTGTCGAAAAGATTGATGGCCCTGCGCAGACCGGGCAGTAAATTGGCCAATTTAATCTCGGGGGTAATGTTTCTGGGATTGGGTGGGCTGATATTTTATAAAGCTTGGACAGGCCAGTTAATGATGCACTCCTCTTATCAACTTACGGTGAATTTATATATAGCCAGATTAACTAGGGCCGTTGGAACTTACACAAGATTTATTCCCGAAGTAGTGTGGGCGGGATTATTCTTAGCCATCATTGCCTGGATTTTAATTAAGGCCATCAGGCAGTTTAAAAAAAATGAGTAAACAATTTTTGATTATCACGGCAGAAGTGATACTGGCTGTTGTGATCCTGAGTTCGATGTTCGTGTGGGTGACCAGTAAGCCCCAGGAGGATTCTATGGCTGACCACCATAAACCTAAGCCTG
>Ga0209541_10016706_pt1 | contig 10823 bp, 6 predicted proteins | sample RifCSPlowO2_01_FD_184027 | JGI IMG/M metagenome (GOLD analysis project Ga0209541, IMG submission 184027) | Groundwater microbial communities from Rifle, Colorado - Rifle CSP2_plank lowO2_0.1 (SPAdes) (version 2) | ecosystem: Environmental > Aquatic > Deep subsurface > Groundwater | place: Rifle... | reverse complement strand
CATCTTGCACCGACCATTCTGCTTGACAGCGGAGCCGCCAACTCCATTAACTGTACACTGTTATCTGTTTACTTTTTTTCACACGCGTAGCTCCTTATGTTTTGAGCTTTTAGCTAGGGACTTTAGGCTTTGGACTTATGATTGTTTACTTTGTCTTCTTCAGCCTATAACCTGAAACCTGTAACCTAGCACCTATCAAAGTGTTAGGATGGTGTATGATGCCACCCCTCCGCCAGCTAGAACCAGTACAGATACAATAATTACCCTTACCAAGCCAGTCATCAGGCTGTTTCTAGCCAATGGGTTTCGCCCCAGAGACGTAAAGGTACCACGGATTGAACTATATAGTAGCACTCCAGTAATAGTAAGTGTTGTTACTAGAACTACCATCGATGCAATTATTTTTGCCATACTGACAGATTTTCCGGTAATTTGCTTGGCTAATCTGGTTACCGGATTATTTCCGTCTGTTGAAGCTGATGAAATAGTTGGTTTTCTTTCGCTAATCATTAGTTTGGCGGAAATCTGCCCAATGGTAACTTTCTTTTTGTCGCCGTTGCTCTGATCTACCTCAATCTGTTTGGCTCCGGGAGATTGATCATTTAGTGTGCCAGTAGACACGCCAAGATATTTTCCGTTCTTCATATCGGGATTGTCTTTGGCCATTATTCCCGCTAATGGTGATAAGATTAGTTTATCCCCGTTATTTATGTCGCCGTTTACGGTTGCCGCCAAGACATTTAACCCGCCTTCTGTTGCGACTCTTACAACGCTTCCTTCCGGCTGAAGATCCAAAAGGCTATCTTCTGCCCCTGTTACAACGCCTGCAATCAATAATTCATTGTCGGTAGTTGCTTTCTCTATTGTATTACTCCCTTTTTTCTCCAAGCTTACTACTGTACCGGCTGGCAGTAATTCCTTGGTACTGTATCCGCGTGTAACAACCGCTCCATACACAATACCACCAGCAAATAACTGTATTATCACAGAAACTATAATTGTTTTTAGAGTTACTTTATTGTTCATTTTAGTTGTCTGAAAGTGAAATTTGCACCCAAGCAGATAAGTCAACGCTGTACATTAGAGTAATAGAATCTCCTTGATCAAGAGCTACAGGGTCGGAAGTCAGGAAGGTGTCTGTTGATCCTCCAGTTACTTCATCTATATTAATGGTGTCAGTAGCTGTCGCGTCAACGTTCATAATTACTAATATGTCGCCGTCCTTGGCGCTAGATTCGCTTATCTGAAACGTGTCGCCATCGTCAGTTACGGTGACTGCAACAAACGAAGATGTCGGGGTCAAGGTTTCTGTACCAACGCCACCGGAGGCGGTAGAAAACGCTTGCTTACCCAGCCCCAGCCTGTCCTCAATGAACAGCGATGCGTTTATACCAGATAGCTCCACGCGATCATCGCCAGTTTCGTCATACGCTAACGTAGCATCTTGATCAAGCCCAAGCACTAGCCCGCCACCATCACCTAAATATAATTCGTCAATCGCCAACGAAGATGAACCCAAATCATACGCATCGTCTGCGTTGGGCAAGAAATGACCGCTCGTATTTATCAGCCAGCGTGTTGTTCCGCTCGTTTCAAAATTCAAGCTATAAGCATCATTGGTACCAAGAGTCAAATCGGCACCATAACTGTTTCCGGTATGAAGAAATGGGGGTTCGTTGGTGCTAGGATCACATGCTGTTAACTTCTTCGTAGACGCTTCTCTACATACAGCATATGAATCATCAACATCATAAGCTGCTAGAGTGCCAACTTGAACAGTGTCATTAAGATAAATAACACCCGTTCCGTTAGCAACGATGGTTAAATCTTCGTTGGTATTGGAAGTAATATCCGTAGCTACACCAGAAAACATCAGCTGGTCATCTAACCTTGTTGTGCCAGCATCCACCCACAAGGCATAGGCATTGGTGATGGTTTGGTTAGTACCGGCCGTTGGTGCACCCTGAATGTAAACTGTGGCGGCGTTAGTTGTGGTAACACTGGTATTGGTGGCAGCAAGAGTTGGGGCGGCAAAGGAGTTAAAGACAGCGTTGGTAGCAGTGCCAGAAGCCGCGGTGGAATTGTCTGTAAATGTAGACCCGGCAACTTGCATTTGTATACCGTTTGCTCCCCACGCATCAGCCGTTACATTGACACCGCCCAGAGACAACTTGCCCATTATGGCGCTATCGCCTTGTACGCTAATTCCGCCAGCGTTTACTGTGATACCACTGTTAAACGTACTGGCCTGAGAAACGTAAATGTTCTTATCGATAATTACGTTCGTAACTCTAAGTGTTCCTATATCCGCTGTAAGTCCTACAATCCCCGGCAGTTCGATCGATCCTACGTGTCCGTCAGCCCCCGCTCCGTCTGAAGCAAAATACACATACCTGCCGCTGACCGTGAACCCTTGAATATTGTTAAACACTGTCGTGTCTTCAAGTGAATCCACAATTGTTGGCAACGATGGATCGGATACATCAATAACTGTAACTCTATCGGGTGTTGCCGAAGCGGCAAAAACATATTCGCCAACAATCTCTATACTTTGAATATCATCTAAATTAGTCGCATCATAAATATTACTTTTAATGACTGGAGTAGCAGGATCAGATACGTCAACAATAGTTAATCTATCTCCTAACAATGCTGCCACATAAGCGTATTTGCCCCTGACCTGTACTTTGTTGGCATAATTTAGCGTGGTTGAGTTACTAACACTACCCTTAATAGTTGGTTTGTAAGGATTAGATATATCTACCACCGTTAAACTGTCGCCAATTATTGACGTGACGTAAGCGTAATCCCCTTGTACATCTACGCCTTTTGGTTCGTTCAGGTCCGTACCATCAACGATAGTTCCAACCACTTTGATGGAGTTCGGGTTAGAAACATCTACAACACTCAGCGAATTATTATCTTCAGAGACAACGTAAGCATATTGACCAGCAACATCAAAACCTTTTGCATTGTTAAAGTTTACGGCATCTCGTAGCGAACCCGCGTACACAGGACTGCTTGGATTAGAAATATCAATCATTGTGATCCTGTCGCCGTTTGACCCGCTTGTTGCGCATATTACGTAAGCGTAGCGCCCTCTTACTTCAATTTCTTTACAGTTAGCAAGGTTGGTCGTATCCTGGAAACCTCCCAAGCGAACAAGATTGGACGGATTGGATATATCTATCACATTAAACCGTGATTGAGTATCGTTTATTACATACAGATAGTCTCCTGTCGCGAAGATGTCTTGTGCCCCTATAAGTTCCGCGTGGTCGGTGTCAGACAATGAATCTAGAATAGATAATGTATAGTTAGTGTCAATTTCTTGGCGAATTGTGCCATTAGCAACAGTCAACTTTTCGGTTGGTGCGGCGTTACCGATGCCAACTCTGTTGTTTAAAGCATCAATAGAAAAGGTATTGGTATCAAAGTTAAGGGCATCGGCTACGTTATTTAGAGATACGGTTTTTGCTCCGTTTGACAGGTCAATAGTACTGCCTTGTACAGTTAGGTTAGATCCTACAATTAGCACATCGTCTGTTTTGAGAGTGTTGGCCGCACTGCGGTAAAGGTTGGTGTCTCTGGAGGCGCCAAAAGCGATACCAGCAGCTGCAGTGGTGTTATCGGCGTTAGAGCTTAGCCATAGGGTTTGGGTATCGGCTGCACCAATAGCAACACCATAGTCATCGGTGCCAGCGGTTTGGGCGGCAACATTGATACCGTAGTTATTGGTAATGGTGGATCCCGCACCTAAACTTGCGGAATCTACATATAATCCGTATGAGGCGCCCAGCGTAAATGCCACAGCAGAGGTAGAAGCTTTTGCGTAGTAAGCGGTTAGCGAGTTGGGTGTTGTTGGGCTGTTAGCCCCAACGCTAGAGAACAAACCATAGCAGCCAAATACACAAACATCAGTACTGTCAAAAATATTTCCAATCGACAGAGTTGCCACACTAGAGGGGGTAGAATTATTCCCGATCGCTACGTAGTCATCTACCTCTAGAGTAGAGCTAAACTTCCCCGCTCCGGTAACATCCAGAGCTACGGTGGGTGCGGCGTTACCAATACCGACTCTCTCATTGGTGGTGTCTACGTTTAGGATTGGGGTGCCGCCGTCGGCATCTTGTACTTGAAAGCCGGTTGTTGAGTCGGTGGAGTTTTGGAAGGTTGCTGCACCGCCATCGTATAGAGAAAATACGTCCGTTAAATTATCGGAGAACCTGGCTATTTCTCCGGTTGATGTTGAATTTGATATCCAAAGAGCATCGCCAGTGGCGTTACCTATACCAATTACAGACAATTTAGCAGTTGGTCCACTGGTGCCAATACCCACCGCGCCCAGTGTACCCCAAGTGTTATTAACGGCTAGCACGGCCGTACCGGAGTCGTCGTTTACTCTAAAGGCATTTACCATATTAGTCGGATTCTGAAATACTATCCCTCCGCCCGAACCAAAAGTCGCAACTACGGTGCTATTTGTAATTATATCCAGGTCGTTACCGTCAGTGGTACCAAGCGTACCGGTCGCGCTAAAAGCGTTTCCACCCTGTACAAACGCCGTTCCAGCGCCCGTACTACAGGAAGAAAAGCTTAACACTCCCGAACCATTGGTAGTGAGACATTGGCTAGCACTACCGTCTGTTGCCGGTAGAGTAAAGGCAATGACAGAGCCAGAACCGTTTTGCAAAGTAGTATTACCTATGGTCAGATTCCCAGAAATCGCCGCATTATTGGTAACTGACAAACTCCCGGCTGTTGCACCGCTGGTAACAGACAGATTACCAAACGTACCGCCGCCAGAGATCGTTAATCCTGCAAAAGTTGGGTTGCCAGTAGAGGACAAATCTTGAGGTAAAATCGTTGGCGGTCCAAATCCCACAATCAAATTTAATATCTCTGTTTCGGTTAAATAATTAGCCCCTGCTCCCGATGATATAACCGTGACATATTCTGTGCCGTTGTAGTATCGTAATTGTCCGGTGTTTTTGTCTATATAAATCTGCCCTATAACAGCGATAGTTGGTTCTGTTATGGGTGAAAGTACAATTCCTTCGTTAGCTTGTAATTGCCCGTTAATTTCCACCCTGTCCTTATCCTTTACTGTAAACGTTGTTGCGGGGGAGGAAACACCATTAAGATTTATATCCTGTGTCTTTGCCGAGCTGTCTTCTATGGTATTATTGGAGCTTTTACGAAAAACAAAAAATATCCCAACTATAATAACAATAAACGCTACTATGAGGACTAACCGCGTCCATCTAAATTTTGTTTCTTTAACGGGTACAGCATTTGCTGGTTGTTGGCGTGCATCTAACAAACCCGGTTCTCTGACTACCGGTTGTTGCTCAAAAATATTTTGTTTGTTTTCCACTTTTTTTATTTATTTTTTAGATTGGGGTGATTTTTGTGTTCAGTTCACCCCATTTTATTCTATAGATTGCTTATGCTATTTACAAGTGTTTTGTATACATTTTTTATTGTTTTTATTATATTCTTAAAATAGTATAAGAAATAGCCGTACCGGCAGTAAGTATAACTATTCCAAACGCAATGATCCTAAATAAATTGTTTAGTATAATCGTTTTTGATAGCGGGTTACGTCCTAGTGATATAAAAGAGCCCTTTATAGACCCGTTTAACAGTAGTCCGGTGAGAAATAACGTTGACATAAATACAGCAACTGATGAAATAAGACGTATGTTATTTACTGGTTTTCCGGCTATTCTTTGAGCAAAAACCAAGACGGTGTTCTGTTTACTATTAGCTTTATCTACTCTATTACTCAAAACAAGGTTTGCCAACATAATCCCAACAGAAACGTCCTTGTGTTGGCCGTTGTTAAGCTCCACTGGGACCGGCTTAACACCGGCGGACTTTTTATTAAAAGATTGTGCTGCCACAGCTATGTATTTCTTGGCCTGACTGTTTAGCGAATCTTTCATAGCAACACCGGCTAATGGCGAAATTATCAGATAATCACCTTGTTCAATATCTCCATTTATATCCGTTACAAGCAAATTTACTTCACCATTCACCACAACCCCTATATCCGTACCCTTAGGCTGCAGGCTTATGACTGATTTACTATCGTTAGTAACAATACCCGCTAAGAGAGATTCGTTTTCTAAATTAGTTTTTTCTATTTCTTTATTACTATTTTTTACAGCACTTACTATGGTGCCCTCAGATAATGGTATATTACTGTGGTACCCCTGAGAAATTGCACCAGCCAATACGCTAGCCCACACAAATAGCGAAAGTACAGATCCTGCTAATAAATTTTTTATTATTCGAAGCGCCAAGATTTCCCCACTCCTTTGGTACTGGTGTTAATAATTACTATAAATGGCAATTCTTTTACAGCACTAAATTACATTATACTCGACTTAAATTAAAGCCGGCACATTTTGGTAACCAATGTTGTTATCGTTTTTAAGCCTTGGCTGATATCTTGGAGATTTTAATACGAGTATGCTGTTGTCTGTGGCCACGAACTTTTTTGACCCTTTTCTTGGCTTTGTACCTTATTGCGGTAACTTTATCGGCTAATACTTTTTGTTCGACAATCTCAGCCGTTACCTGAGCGTCTTTAACTACCGGCTTACCAACTACTGTTTTTTCGCCGTCAATAACTAACAGCGGCTCAAAAACTAGTTTTTTGGTATCGTCAAGAAGCTCTACATCTAGAGTTTCATCTTCCGAAACAATGTATTGCTTACCGCCTGTCATAATTACTGCTTTTTTCATCTACTTGATGAGTTTAACAGAGAAGCATGCATCTGTAAACTACTTTATGCTTTTTACAACTGCCTTTTTTATGTGTATGTCTATTTTGTTGCCGTTAATATTGACTGTCTCTGTAAAACCACCTTCAAAGGGATTTGTTTCTAGCTCAATGCCAAGTGTTTCCGCTAGTATTGTTGTTTTATGCGCAACAATGGCGTCCATAACATGTTTACTATCTGTTATTACTGACAATATTATACGGTCTTCAACATTTAGATCAGCATTTTTGCGCGCATTTTGAATTGCTCTAATGAGGTCGCGCATGGTTCCTTCTATTTTAAGCTCATCTGTTAATGTTGTAACTATCACAACTTTAGTTGTACTGCTACCCCATATAACTTTCTTAACGTTTAGCTCTTCAGTGATAATTGGAATAAGCGTGTCTGAAAGTTTTGGTATTGTTACTGATTGAAGCGGTTGTCGTACTCTAATACCTGCCTCTGCCCGTTGGCTTAACCCCTCGTTTATATAGTCGCGAGCCTCTGCCATCTCTTTAAGTATTGTTTTGTCTGGTTTACCTGCCTGGGGCCAGTCACTTAGGTGCACTGACTCAGATAAATCTGTTCCCTCACATAAATCACGCCAGATATAATCAACCAGAAACGGTGAAAATGGAGCAAGTAACTGGCAAACCCTTAGCAACACGTAGTGCAGAGTATCATAAGCACTATTCTTATCACTATCGTCTTCGGTTTTCCAGTAGCGGCGCCTGGAGCGGCGAATGTACCAATTGGACAAATCATCTAACAAATCAACTAGGGGGCGCGTGGCTTTATCTAGCCGATAATTATCCATAGATGCCGTAACCCCTGTGATAATCTGATTAAGCCGAGCTATCATCCATCTGTCTAGAATATTTTCACTGCTTGGCTCCTCTAGCGGCTTTTTTGGCTTCCAACCATCAATATCGGCATACAGTTTATAGAATTTATAGCTGTTGTTTAGAGTCATAAACACTTTGCGCTGAACATCCTGTAAATAATCAACACTAAAACGCACATCCTCGCCATTGACTATTGGGCTATTTGCCATAAAAAAGCGTAGACTGTCTACGCCGTATTTATCAAAAATCTCATCCATCGGCGCGTAGTTCTTCTTGCGCTTGCTAAGCTTTTCTCCGTCAGCTGCCACAATCCAACCGCTGCAAATTACATTCTTAAAGGCCGGTTTATCGAATAGGGCTGAGGCCAGAACGTGAAGCGTGTAAAACCAGCCCCTGGTCTGGTCAATTGCTTCAGCAATAAAATCAGCCGGAAAACGATTTTCCCAGTTCTGGCTATCTTCAAACGGATAATGATCCTGGGCATATGGCATAGCCCCGGACTCAAACCAACAATCAAACACTTCCGGAATACGTTTGGCAATCTTTCCTGAATCCGTCGTAATTTCTACATCGTCAATATACGGCCGGTGCAAGTCGCCGACGCTTTTTGGATCAACCGCTCTCTCTTTTAACTCATTAACGCTGCCTATTATCACAATCTCGCCGTCATCTGTTGCCCAGATTGGCAGTGGCGCGCCCCAGAACCGGTTTCGGCTTATTGCCCAATCCCTAGCATTTTCAAGCCATTTACCAAAGCGCCCTTCGCGGATGTGATCTGGCGTCCAGTTTATCTTTTTATTGTTTGTTACAAGTCTGTCTTTAATTTCTGTGACTTTAATCAGCCAAGAATCGGTCGCGTAATATAAAAGCGGGGTGTCGCAGCGCCAACAAAACGGATAAGTGTGCTTGATGGTTTCGGCGGCATAGACATTTTTTTCTTTTGACAGATGTAAAATAATTGGCTCGTCGGCTGATTTGAAAAATTTCCCGGCTATTTGCTCTGGCAAACCTATACCGGTTTGGATATGGCCATTCTCGTCTACGGTCAGGAATACTGGTATATCGTTTTGTTTACTTAACAATAAATCGTCTTCACCGAAGGCCGGAGCTACGTGCAGTACGCCAGAACCATCTTCTATACTAACAAAATCCGCGCCCCAAACCTTGTATAAATTCTCTTGGTTATCATATTCCTTTAGATTATCAATCTTAAACAGCGGCTCGTAACGCATACCTATCAGATCACTCCCGTTAACTTCTTTTGTTACGTGGAATGTTTCTAGATTTAGCGCTTCTAGCCTTTCGTTAGCTACAATTACTGTTTCTTTACGTCCATCATCATTAGTTAATTCAACATAAACATATCTTGCATCTGGTTTAACTGCTATGGCGGCGTTTCCGGGCAAGCTCCATGGGGTTGTCGTCCACCCCAACAGATAAGCATCTTCGTTTACTAGCTTAAATTTAACAAACAAGCTTGGATCTTCTATATCATCTTTATAGCCCTGGTTCAGCTCAAAATTAGACAAAGGCGTGGCGCAGCGCGGACAATACGGAGAACTGCGGAAATCTTTATAGACCAGCCCTTTGTCGTAAATAGTCTTAAACGCCCACCACACGCTTTCTATGTAGCTCTCATCAAGTGTTGAGTAGGTCTTTTCATAGTCTGCCCACCGGCCAACGCGGTGGAACATTTTTTCCCACTCGTCTTTGTATTTGTAAACTGATTGGCGGCATTCGGCGTTAAATTTATCTATGCCATAAGCTAATATATCTCGTTTTCCCTTAAAGTCATGTTCTTTCTCTATGGCATATTCCACCGGCAAACCATGCGTATCCCAGCCGATACGGCGCGGCACGTAGTACCCCTGCATTGTCTTATACCTTGTTACGGCATCTTTTATAGTGGTCTGAAGTAGATGACCATAGTGCGGCATGCCGTTGGCAAACGGTGGCCCGTCATAAAAACTAAATTGCTTGGCATCTTTGCGGTTATTTAGGCTTTTTTCGAAAGTCTTTTCAGAAGCCCATAATTTTATTATGTCTTCTTCTATCTGTGAAAATGGTGATTTCTTATTCTCTGCCACCTATTGGCTCCATTTTTATAATTTATTCTGTGACTTAGAAATACTCACACTTTTTTCGAATTACGCTATTGCTCCTGCGTATAGTAGGCCAATTCATTCATAAGTGGAAAATTGCCTTCCCAGCTCTTTAGTATTTGACCGTCATTACTAAGCGCTAAGATGGCCGGATATTGGACAACGTCGTATAGCTCAGCCATAGCTCCGCCGTCTCTAGTATTTACATCCACAAGTTCCACTTTTCTAGTAACCTGTTGCTTACGAAAATCCCGCACGTACTCTAAAACCATGCGCTCATGCTCTGAATTGCCCTGGTATAGTATGAGGATCTTCATTAGCTTTAGTTTATCACAACAGCTTAGATTTGGCCCACGTCGACCATAATAAAAATTTAAATAATAACTACAGTGTCACGCTTTTCGCACTTGAGCTAGTTTGGGTGCCCCCCTGCGTAACGCAAAGGAACCGTACTTAATGGTACGGTGACTGCGTATCGTAAAGGGGCAAGCCCGAAATAGCCAAGAGACCATTGGAGTTGGCGGCTCTGCCGTCAAGCAGAATGGTCGGTGCGAGATGCGTGAAAGTCTAACTGCAACCAGTTGTACTTCCACAGCTAGCACAAACATAGCACGAGCCGGCTCGTTGAGTTTGATTACCGCAGTTAAAACATATTGGAGCAATGTTATCATTGAATTTCGGATTTGGTATTGTAACGGTTCTGGAAAGCGTTTTTGGCTTGTCTGCCACCTTTAGTTCAAGCACTTTTTTATCTGGTGATTTTTCGGTTTTTGTTGCTGGCGGCGGTGTATCTGGTAATAGTTTTTCCTGCTCGGTCGACATATCATCGATATGTGCTAGCCCAAGTTCTAGACGATCATCAAACGACAGATAGCTAAGCGCTAACCGGCGGGCTACATAATCCATCAAGGATGAGGCTGTGCGAATCTCCGGATCATCTGTTATTCCTGCCGGAGCAAAAGCCATATTGGTAAATGATTTGACGTATTCTTTTAGCGGTACGCCGTATTGCAAACCGTGGCTAAGAGATATTGCCAGAGCATCCATAAAACCGGCCAGCGTTGACCCCTGTTTAGCTAGACGCATAAATATCTCGCCAGGTGTGC
>Ga0209541_10016704_pt1 | contig 10827 bp, 8 predicted proteins | sample RifCSPlowO2_01_FD_184027 | JGI IMG/M metagenome (GOLD analysis project Ga0209541, IMG submission 184027) | Groundwater microbial communities from Rifle, Colorado - Rifle CSP2_plank lowO2_0.1 (SPAdes) (version 2) | ecosystem: Environmental > Aquatic > Deep subsurface > Groundwater | place: Rifle... | reverse complement strand
CCCCAAAACATTATTGCTGAAATTGAAGAATGTATTACAAAATTTGGAATTCGAAGTTTTCTTTTTAGATCGGATTTATTCACAGGTAATCGTGAATGGCTCTATAGTCTCTGCGATGCTCTCATTGAGAAAAAATTAGATATTCAATGGAGCTGTAATACTCGAGCTGATACGATTGATTTAGAAAAATTAAAACAGATGAAAAAAGCAGGATGTTGGTTAGTCAGCATGGGAGTTGAAAGTGGAAATCAACACATTTTAGATAAAATAAAAAAGAAGGGGAAATTAGAAGACGTTGAAAAAGCAGTTCGACTTTGTAAAAAAGTAGGAGTTAAAGTTGTTACAGAATTCCTCATTGGACTTCCATGGGAAGGCAAAAAGGAGATTGAAGAAACGATTAACTTTGCTTGTAAAATAGATCCTGACTTTGCCCATTTTTCTCCTCTTTATCCTTACCCAGGAACTGAATTTTATGATGTAGTAAAGAACGAAGGACTATTAAAGTCTGATGATGAACTTCATCCCTATGCTCTTATTAGGCCTGTTATTGGAACCCATTATCTCTCCAAAGAAGAAATTGAAAAATACTTTTTAATCGCTTGGAAAAGATTTCACTTACGCCCTAAATATATTACAAGAACATTTTTACGTTCCAGCTCCCCAAAAGTTCTCTATTCCTATTTAAGATATGGAACAAAGTTTATGGCAAGAGTTATAAGTAGAGATAGGACCAATAGAGAAGCATTAATGAATGCCTCTAATATTTAAAAAAAAGTTAATTCCTTATACCGTTCCTGAAGTTAATCTTCAGGGGTCTTTTTCATCTCTAAAATATTTTCTTTCAGAGAAATCACATCAGGGAAAAGAAATCGAAATATTTGAAAAAGAATTTGCACATTTTATTGATGTTCCTTATGCCATCATTTTTCCCTCTGCAAGATATGCTCTCTATCTTCTTTACACTTTCTTTAATTGTAAAAATAAAAGAGTTATTGTCCCAGCCTATACGTGTATTCCAGCCATTGATGCCGTAAAGTGGGCAGGAGGACTTCCTTTTTTTGTCGATATTGAACTCAATACCTATAATCCTGTTTTTAATCAAAAACTTGAGAAACTTAACAATATTGGGGCACTTTGCTTAAGTTATCTATATGGTCTCATCGGAGACCATGTTGAAGAATTTATTGATTTTTCTCAAAGTCAAAATATTCCCATCATTGAAGATGCTGCCATAGCATTAGGAGGATCTCTCCATGGCAAAAAAATAGGAGGGCTGGGAGATGCCGCTGTCTTTAGTCTTCAAAGCTCAAAAATTATTACAGGATGGAAAGGGGGAATGGTTACCACTCACAGAAAAGACATTTACGAATATCTTTTAAAAGAAAGAACTAAGCTCCCTCTTCCCTCTCTTTCAAAAGTTCTTTTTAACGTCGTGGCCACTTATTGTAGAACTTTTTGTTCAAAACCAACTCTTTATGGATATACTCTCTACCCTATAAAATCGATGATATCATCCAAACTCTTTAGCAAAAGCATCTCATTTCTCATTAATCAAAATCCCACAGAAGCTCTCACAGGAGAGAGTGAGCCTTTTCTGCCTTCTTATGAAAAAGTACAATTTACGCCTCTTCAAGCTTTGATGGCTAGGCATTCTTTTAAAAATATCGATACTCTTTTAAAGAAAAGGGTATTCAACGCACACTGTTTAATAAAAGGATTAGAAGGTCAGTCAAATATTGTCCTTCCAAAAGAAAAAAATGGAAGAAAACACACTTATGGACGTTTTCCAGTAAGAGTTCCTGGAAAATCAAAGTTCAACCTTCAAAAGCTTTTCTTAAAAGAAGGTATTGAAATTGCTCTTAATTACCCCTATATCTGTGCTCCTTCTCATACAGAATTTCCAAATGCTTCTTTAGCATCCAAAGAAACTTTTTTATTGCCTTTTCATACTTTTATGTCAAAAAAAGATATTGCTGATACAATTCACGTATTAAAAACTCTATCATTATAAAATATTGTATGAATCCTTCTGATGGAAAACGCATCCTTTATGCTCAAGAAGCACTTAAATATGTGCCTAAACTTTTTACATTGATGGATAGAAACAAGTTTAGCCCTACATATGGATGTTTAGATCGCGAATATTGGCACTATCGAACTTCTGATTTTCCCTGTGGAATGAGCCAGGAAGCTCTCTTAACCTTAGCGCTGCTTTACAAATACGAAATCCCAGGAAATATCTACCATCAAAATGATCGGGTTCGGGAACTCGCCATTGCAGCTATAAACTTTTCTATGCGTTCAAGCCATCAGGATGGAACTTGTGATGAATACTACCCTTTTGAAAGAGCACAAGGAGCTATGGTTTTTTCATTATATGCTGCTACAGAAGCCTATCTTCTATTCAACGAAAAAAACACTTCTTTCGAAAGCTTTTTCAAAAAACGAGGTGGATGGCTTATTCACCATTCAGAGATAGGTACGTTAGCTAATCATGATGCAATGGCTGCTCTATCTCTTTTAAACGTTTATATTATTACCAAAGAAGAAGTCTATCTAAGAAGTGCTCAAAAAAGACTCAAGCGAGTTTTAAGTCTTCAATCTGAAGAAGGATGGTTTCAAGAATATGAAGGATGTGATCCAGGCTATCTTACATGGACAATTGATTTTTTAGCTAAATATTTTAAGAAAACAAAAGATCAAACACTCCTCATTCCTCTTAAAAAAGCTGTTGAATTTACTTCTTATTTTATTCATCCCGATGGAAGCTTCGGAGGAGAATATGGAAGTCGAAACTCCTTTAACTTTTTTCCTTGTGGTTTAGAAATCTTAGGAGCTTATTTCCCATTAGCAACACAAATCTGTGATCAATTTTTAGAAGGAGTCCAAAATGGAAAACGTGCCTATTTAGATGACAATAGAAGTTTTAGCCACCATATGACTAATTATCTGCAAGCCTATCTGGACTTTTTTGAAAATCGACAAGGAACTTTAAAAAGAAATAACTTTGAAAAATACTTTAAAGAAGCTGGGCTCTTTGTAGCCCAAAAGACACCTTATTATACCGTTATTTCTCTTAAAAAAGGAGGAGTAGTAAAATTATTCAAAGATAATGAAAATATATACAGCGATCTGGGATTTATTGGTCAACTCAACACTGGACATATCGCAGTCAGCCATCTTCTTTCTCATAAAAAAATAACATTTTCTCCTCCTCTACGGGTAGAAGGATCCTTCAATAAAATCTCTTATCCGCGAATGACTCTGGTTAAATTCCTCATCTTTAGACTTCTTCTTTTTCCAGCTCAGTTTAGTTTTCTTTATTCAAAAAGAATCCGAAAAGTGCTTCAAAAAATTCTCATCTTGAATAAAAAAAATTTACCTCTTCAATATCGACGAGAATTTAAGCTAGAGGAAGGCCTAAAAATCATAGATACAATCAAGCTTTCAGGCTCTCTTTTTTTCACTCAGCTTTCTATCGGAACTGACCATACCTCTATTTATACGGCTATTAGCAATGGATACCAAGAATCCATGTTAAAATCATGGATTAATTTAGACCCATTCTTGTCTGAATTAAGACAGAAAAAAGAAATTACCCTTCGTAGACACGTTCAATAGATTTTCATGATTGACTTAAAAAATAGAAAAATGATACCACAAGATTAATCATGATTCATACAGAACCGCGAATCTTTGCGCTCACCATTGATCACCCTCTTTTCTATCCAGAAATGTGGCAAAAAGTTTTACAAAATTCCTCTTCTGCTTTTCAAGGAGTCTTCTTTTTTGAACGTCGTCCTAAAAATCATCCCTGGTTAAAATACAAAATGATGGAAAGCCAATTTTTAGGAACTAAAAATATAATAAAATTACTAACTGTTATCTTAAAAAAACAGCTATTCCATTTTTTAAAATCCAGGGAACCTTTGTCTGTTAAAAATTATTTTAAAGAAAAAGGAATTCCTATCTATACCTTTAAGTCCGTTCACGATCCTTGCTTCCAAGAAAAATTAAGCGCTTTAAGCCCTGATCTTATCATTTCTATTGGATCACACCAAATTATCCCTAAAAAAATCTTAGATATCCCAAAAGACGGAATTTTAAATAAGCATGGTTCTCTCCTTCCGAAGTATGCCGGTTTTTGGCCCCTATTTTGGGCTCTTTACCATGATGAATCATATGCTGGCGTTACTTTCCACAAAATGATTTCAAAGCCTGACGCTGGAGAATGTATACATCAAAAACAATTTATGATTCATCCAAATGACACTCTTTATAACCTGCAAGAAAAATCTCTTCTTTTGACTGCAGATATGGTCATAGAAATTTTAGACTACTATTGCACAAAAAAGAACCTTCCAAAATTTATTCAAGATCCAATACAAAAGGACTTTATTTTAAATGAATTCCCAAAACGAAAACATCGCTTGATCTTAGAAAGATTTAAAAAGCGAAGAATTGTCTAATTAAAGCTATGAAAAAAAGAGACCATTGACTTTATTTTTCTTAATATGTCTTTTATAATTCAAAATATAGATCGTATCTTAAAAAAGATAAGAGAAAATATATTTTTAATATCGATATCTCTTTTTTTCCCTGTGGCACTTCTACGATTTATTAAAGCTATTAATGAAGGATGGGGGAGATTCTCAGGAGAATTTAAAGCCAGCTTTCCATTGGCATATTTTTTGCCATCTTATAATCCAGATCTCTACAACTCGTTGCTGACGAGCACATCAGCGGGAGGAGTTTACTTTCCAGATACTCCGATATGGCATTATGGCCCAATTCATCATTTTTGGCTTTATCCCTTAACGTTATTTATAAAAAATTTTGAGACCTTCATGAATTCTGTGTTTATTATCTATCTTTTTTTAATCATAATAGGATTTTCACTACTTTATCAGGCGCTGACAAACAAAAAGAATATCTATTTTCTAATAGCTTTCTGGACAATTATTCTAGGATGTTTTCAAATGAATGACAACTTACTTCAGAGAAATATTGAGTTACTAGAATTATTTCTTATTATCGTAGCTTTTTGGTGTTTAACGCATAAGATTGATTTTCTGGGCGGTATTGTTCTTTGCTTCGCTGCCATGGCTAAATTATTTCCATTCATATTCTTCCCCTATCTCTTAATTAAGAGGAAATTTAAGTCTGCGTTTGGTTTTATGTTGGCTTTTGTCATCATATTTATAGCCACACAGTTAATATTAGGATGGGAAAATAGTAATTTATTGCGGGGGGGGCAAGCACAAAAGTACGGACTACCTTCTGTCTCCTCTTTATTAGGAGAAGCTTACTTTGCCCCTATACATCCGCAAAGAGGTTCATTATATACATTTATTCTATCCTTTTTTGCACATGTCGACATGAGCACATTTGTGCCAAAAGTAACTTATACGACTAATAATTTTCTTACGCCAAACTTAACATATTTGAGTTTGGTGTTTATTTTAGTACTTGTCAGTTTTTATATTTTTTATACATCTAAAAAACAAAATCTCTTAAATGAGTTCGCCATTTTGACTTTGTTAATGCAGCTGTGTTGGCCTAGAACTAATCCTCACTATTATGTATTTGCGATATTTTCTTGTATCAGTCTTCTGGTATTTTTTCAGTCCAAATTTAGCATGTCAAACAAACTGAAATATTGCTTGTTTTTTATCTATATAGTGGCACTTCTATTAATGGGGAACCTCATTCCTGCGAGTATTTATGGAAAACTTTTTACATTAAAAAATATACCCTTTCATTATTTTTCAACCTATGGGCTTTTCGGGTTAGGCTCATTGACATTATGGTGCTTGGTGATTTTTACTCATTTTAAAAATCAAAAAAAAATATTAGGCTCGGACATTTGATAGAAAAGATGAAAATCAATTGTTATTCTATTGTCATCCCACTTTATAACGAATCAGAAATACTTTTTTCTCTCATAACGGAATTAAGAAATGAATTAAATAATGAAATAAAAAATTATGAAATTCTTCTCATTGATGATGGAAGCCAAGATAATACATGGCAGTTGATACAAATGCTTTCACAGAAATACCATTGTGTACGTGGATATAAGCTCAGCAGGAATTATGGCCATCAGGCTGCTATCTATGCGGGATTAAAGCTTGCAAATGGTCAGGCTATTGGAATTATGGATGGCGATGGACAAGATCCACCTTCTGTCCTCATAAAAATGTTTCATCTTTTGGAAGAGGGCTATGATGTTGTTTATGGCATACGCCAAAAAAGGAAAGAAAACTTCCTGAAGCGTTCCTCCTATTTTATCTTTTATCGAGTTTTTAGAAAAATAACAAACTTTAATTTCCCTCTTGATAGTGGTGACTTTTCTGCCATGAATAAAAAAGTAAGAGATTTCATTGTAGCCATTGATGACACCACTCCTTTTATTAGGGCATATAGAAGTTGGTACGGTGGAAAACAAAAAGCAATAAAATATGACCGAAAAGCAAGAGAGAAGGGGCAATCTAAATACTCTTGGTTCAAGTTAACTGAACTAGCACTGAATGGTGTTACCAGTTTTTCAAAGTTTCCCTTAAGATTTTCAAGTTTATTAGGAGGCATTATAGCATTTTTCTCATTTAACTACTCACTTTTTGTTATTATCCGAAAAATTTTTTTTAACTTTCCCCCAGATGGTTTTGTAACCGGATGGGCATCTCTCATTACTCTTCAAGCTTTTTTAGGAGGACTCATTATTTTTAGTTTAGGCATTATTGGCGAATATTTGAGCCAAATATATAGCTCCACTAAAAAACTTCCTATCTATCTTATTCAAGAAAGTACTTTACAGTCGTCCTATAGTGACACTAAACAGGGGGAAAATATAGATTATGGAAATAGAACGACTTTCTAGTTATGATTTACTTTCTCAAAAGCATTGGTGGCTTACCTCTAAGTATTTACTTCTGCTTGATCTATTAAAAACACAAATTCCGGATGGCACAAAACTAGATCCACTTCTAGATGTTGGTTGCAGTAGTGGTTTCTTTCTTAAACACTTGAAGGCTTTTAGTAACATTAGATATGGGATTGATAAGAATCCTGAAATTCTAAAAATACGTAACGACACAGATGCCATTTTGAAGTCTGCTGATGCAAAAAAAATCCCCTTTCATAATAAAATGTTTTCGCTTATTACTGCAATCGATGTCATTGAACACATTGAGGATGATACCCAATCCCTAAAAGAATTTAATCGTTTATTACGCCCCGAAGGGTGGCTACTTTTATGCGTCCCTGCTTTTATGCTTTTATTTGGAAAACATGACCAGCTGTTTGGACATTATCGAAGATATTGCAGCAAAGATTTAAGATCTAAATTAGAAGCTTGTGGTTTTACGATAAAAAAAATTAGTTATATCCAACCATTGTTTTTCTTGCCTCTTCTTATAAAACGAAAATTATTCCCAATTAAGAATGAACTGCTTGGAGACTTTTCTTTACCGCCAAAGTTCCTTAATACGCTCTTACACTATTTTATTTTACTTGAAAAGTATCCTCTTAGATATATAGATTTTCCATTTGGGGCAACACTCATTTGTCTATCTCAAAAAATATGTTCAAAATCATAGATAGCCAAGGAAGAATATTCGGACATCTAAATATCATAGATTTCTTTGTTATTTTATTTTTAATATTTCTCTTTCCTTTGGGTTATTATGGCTATCAAACATTAACAAAAGCATCCTACATTATGACTCATTTCCCCACTACGTCTTTTGAAGTCCTGGTCCCATGCTTATTTGATCATCTTACCCCAGATATGCTTTCTAAAATTTCTGAGCATGACATAGAAAAAGATGAGCAAGGAAATATCATTGGAGAAATCCTCACCTTAAAGACTCCTAAACCTAGCAGCCTCTTTAAAGTATTTGGTCCCATTAGCCATACATACAAGCTCTATTTATATAACACTTCTTTTTTCGATATGGAGAGCTCACTTTATCTAAAAGTATTTACTACAAAAAATAAGTTTGCTTATTATAAAAATTTAACCAATTTGGTTAAACAAGGAGCACCTATTGAGTTTAAAACTAATTTATATAAACTACATTGTACTGTTCTTAATTACCCGGGATAACAAATACTTTTATGCCCCTTGCTCAAAGAAGCATATTCATCCAATATATTAAGAAAATTAAGATGAAGATTTCTTTTCTTTTTAAAACAAGCCTTATATTTTCTTACATAAAATTATTTAAAAATATTTTTTTAAGTCAACCTGCAATAAACTTTTCCATAATTATTTTAAGCTCCACTGTAAGTTATTCTATCTTAGCAATCTATTTTAAAAATGAAGAAATTTTTAAAGTCACGATAATATCTATTTTTTTTCTTGCCATAGGAATACTTGGATGTTTTTGTAATGCAAGCTGGGAAGTTTTAAGAAAAACCAGCTTCTTCATTAGAAACAGGGATTAGAAATTTCTTATTCCAAAAAATAAAAAAATGGCGCACTCCTACCATTGAAAACATCATTAAAAAAGGGAAAATAAAATCTCTCTGTCTAAATAGCGTCCCTATGTTTCCTACTGTTAATGACATTACAGAAATCCAAAAAATGGAAAAAACAAGCAACAAGAAACTGCCTGGGTAATAAAATCGCAAGCTAATAATAATTCCAAAAATACAAAAAGGAAATAAAAAATACCACACTATATTTTGAGGATATGTCATCCATTGACGAGGCGAATTAAAACGCCAAAAAAATGGAGAAAATAAAAAATAAGCTGCTCCTTTAGGAAGAGAAAAAAATATCATCTTCCAAGAAACTCTTTGAGCATTAACATCTTCTTGATAAAACTTCTTATCTGGAAAGATTTTAATAGGATTATTATTCCCCTCTAACGTAGCTCCAGCATAGTGTATAGTCACTATTGTAGTTTTAACCTCTGCTATTTTTTTTTGAAAAAAAGAGGGGAAGGCTACTACGACAAAACAGAAAAGAATTAACAAGTTTATTTTAAAAAAGATTCTTAAATGTAAACTTAAAAAAAGAATCAGCATCATAATAAAAAAATATGGCATGAAAATTTTACTTTTAAAAAAAAAAATCAAAAAAAATGAAAGAACAACAGGAAACATAAAAATGATGCGATTCTTCTTTGAAAACTTTAATACAAACAATATAGCTATAAAAAAAGTCATGATTCCCACACTTGTTCTAATATTTATAGCTGCCCATCCTATCAAGGAAGGAGTTAAAGCAATAATCAAAGAAGACATCAACGCTACCTTATGATCAAAAGCTTCTTTAGCAACACAGTAAGTAAGCACAACTACCCAAATTCCTATCAAAGGCCAACATAAAAGATTTAAAAAAGAAACTCCAAAAAAATAGTTAAGAAGGCCCAACAGGTAACTACTCATATTTAAATAATTAGGCACCCCTTCACTTGCCACAATAGTTCCAATGTATTTTAGAGAGATATCTCCATATGCGCCTTGAAAATAATTAAAAAGATTAATCCCATTTTCTATATCTCTAAAAAGATCTCTAAAAAGAGCTCCAAATTTAGGGAAAATAACCTGTATATAAAAAGCCGGGTTCTCTACGTTTGAAATCGACACAAAAAAAATGGAAATCATACTGCAACAAATTCTAAGAAAAAGACCTATACAGACAATCTTGATTAATTTTGAACGATCTTTAGAATCTACTTTTAATAAGAAAAAAAGAAGAATACCCAAAAGGAAAAAATAGAGTAAAAAAATAGGATAAAAAAATGAGAGTGCCCCTATGAAAATCCCTATGAGGATCAAAGAGATATTTTTTACTTGAAACATTATCTATACATACTATGTTGAGCGCTTCAGATGTCAACGCCAAAACCAAAAAAAATACACTTCTTATTTCGATCTAATTCCTTATTTTTTACCTTTTGCCAATATATAGCACTTTTTTGCAATTCTTTGTCAGGCATTGTAATTCGAAAGCTCCTGGGACCTTGGGCGATGGGACTTTTTTCAGAACTTATGCTTATCCTTCAATATGGAAAATTTCACCATCTAGGAATTATAAATGCAATGGAACGAGATATCCCATATTATCGCGGAGAGATCAACGAAACAAAGGTAAACCTTGTTCAAAGGACTGCTTTGGCTTTCGTTATCCTAACGACTTTTCATATTGGAGCCCTTCTAGGAATCGCATCTCTCTTTTGGAAAGAATTACAATCGACCATTTCTTTTATTATTCTTCTTATTCTTATCGAAACCTTAATCGCTTATTATCAAACCATTTTGCAGTCTTATAAACAGTTCAAAGAATGGGGAAAAGTTACTGCCCTTATTGGGGGAATTGATTTCCTCTTAAAATGGGGACTGACCTACACATTTGGAATTTATGGTCTTTTATTCGCCATGATCATTAGCGGTTCCTTAACCCTACTTCTTTATTTTAAATGGAGCCCTACTTCTCTTCCCCGTTCACTTCTTTTTTCTTGGAAAGAGACAAAAGAGCTTTTGAAATCTGGCCTCTCTCTTATCTTTTTTAGACTGATGTATTTACTTTCTCAAAGCATAGACCGAGTTATTATATTATTTTTTCTGGGACGACTCCATCTGGGCTTATATAGTGTTGCGGTAATGGTCAACAATATATTAACTACTCTTCCCAAATCACACTTTCGTACGCTTACCCCTGACATCATTGAAGCTTTTGGAAGAACAAAAGATGTTTATTCCGTAAAGGATTATCTTTATTCCCCTTATCAAAAATTTAAAATCTATTTTTCTGTCCTCATTGGGCTTGTCATTTTATGTTTGCCTTTTGGAGTTCATTGGATTCTCCCTCAATTT
>Ga0209541_10016702_pt1 | contig 10827 bp, 10 predicted proteins | sample RifCSPlowO2_01_FD_184027 | JGI IMG/M metagenome (GOLD analysis project Ga0209541, IMG submission 184027) | Groundwater microbial communities from Rifle, Colorado - Rifle CSP2_plank lowO2_0.1 (SPAdes) (version 2) | ecosystem: Environmental > Aquatic > Deep subsurface > Groundwater | place... | reverse complement strand
GAAAACGGAAAAGTTAAACAAAGGGTTATTTACTATATCGGCACAGCCGATACATTGCTTAAGAAACTAAAGGTTAAGCATTAATATTTACACATAGCTCGTAGTATAGAAAAGCTTAAATATAGATTATACGTAAATATACGTATGAATAAAAAAACGAAGCTTACATTGTCCGTAGACAAAGAAATTGTCTTAGAATACAAAAAATATTGTGAAGAAAAGGGGTTTATAGTCTCAAAACAAGTTGAGAATTTTATGATTACTGAATTAAAAAAGAGAAAATGAAAATCTGGCATCTTTGGGATTTCCCAGACACAACTTATGTGTTTATTAAGACTTCAAAAATGCTCTTTGCGTACCCTGCCTGTTTTAACTCGCAGAAAACAAAGGCATTTTTGATAGCTTCAGAAATCAAAGACTTCAGAATTCTGAAAGAATTCTGAGAGCTGTCAGAAATTTTCAATTTCTGAAGTTTCTGATAGTGCTCAGAAACAATAGGTTTCTGACATGCTCAAGAACCCAGACACGCCCTGTGCTTTAGCACAGGGTTCTTGACAATAAGATAATCTGGGGCATTTCTAGGGTCTAATCCAGCTCACTTCGTAGAATGTACAATCTCCTTCGTCATCTAAAATTCCTATAAGAAGATTCTTTTTTGTTGCATGAGCTACTCTGTTTTTTGCTGCAAAGTCGTGCCATGTCATCTCCTGGTTTTCTGAAACAGGGTAGAGAATCCATTTTGCATGGTCTTGCCCGGGTTTTATTCCCTTATCATAAACTCTGAATTCTGCCCCGAATTTTAGGGCTGTTTTTACAATATACCCCTTGCTCCGCATATCCTTGAAAACAGCATATTTTGTTGCTATTTTCTTGTCGCTTTCTTTTATTTTCTGCATTAGCTTTTCAAAGCTAAGTTTTTTCTTGTTAAGAGTTATCGACATTTTTTTAGTTTCAACTAAGTAGAGTGCTTCTGGAGCAGAATAATAAACTTTTCCGTTTGAGACTTCTCCGAATCTGCTTTTTCCGTATAATTCTATTGCTTTCTGCGAATTGCTAATTATGCTTTCTCCTGAAAAAACAGCTTTTATTTCGCTTGTTTTTTCTGTTAGCTTCTTTACGGATTTCTTTGTTTTTTTAACTACCATGTTTTTATTACTCTAAATCAGTATAAAAAACTTTCTTAAGACTTCAAAAATGCTCTTTGTTTTTTCTAAGTTAAACTAAATATTGTGCAAAGGCATTTTTGACAGTGTTCAAAAACTCAACGTATTCTGTGGTTTTAAAAGAGTTTTTGACAAAGTTTTTAAACACAGAAAGAATGTATTTTTATGGCTAAAGAGGCAGATAAAAAGAAAGGATATTTTAAGAAATTAAAAGAAGCAATTGGTGCGAGCTTTAAGCCTAGAAACAGTTTAAAGGTTTTTCTTTTAAATCTGGCTTTTTTTGTTTTGTCTCTTCTTGTATTATCTGCTTTTGTGCTTTTTATTATTTCAAAACTAGCTGGTTTGACCTTTGGGGCTGATTTGGCAAATTTTTTTTCCAATCTTGAAGATTCAAGCAAGCTCTTAACACTTTTTCAACCAATTCTTGTTCCTGTTTTAGTAGCCTTTGTGTTAATTGCTTTATTTAATTTTTTTGGAAAATACTTTTTTTCTGGCTTGACATGGAAAATTTTTCTTGAAAAAGAGTTTACATTTAAGTTTTATTTTAAATTCCTGATTTTTAATCTCTGCTTCAGCATTCTCTCCAGTGTTTTATTTTCTTTAATAAGCTTATTAGCTAGGATACCTGGAATCGGGGAAATTATTTATTTAGTATTGTTTTCTATTCTTGCATTTTTATCCTTGCATTTTTATTTTATTATGTCTTATAAGCTTGTGGAAAAAGACAAGCTGAAGGTGGCAATATCTGGGGGGTTTAGTGAAGGAAGTTACTTGCATCTTTTCCTGCTTCCTTATTTATATATTATTTTAATCTCGGCGGTGTTTATTGGGACTTTTGGGGGACTTTCTTTCTTATTTTTCGGAAAAGCAGCTATAGCAGGTTATACCAGTCTTATTTCTGCTGTTGAATCTTTAAATTTTGATTTTAATCTGATATCAGGCTTTCTCAAAAGCCTGATTCCTATTGTGCTGTGTTTGGTTGTTATTATGGCGGTTATTGTTACTTACTCTAAGAAGTTTTATGTTGAGTTTGTAAGAAGGATGTAATTTGATAACAGTTAAGTTTATTCGCTTGATGGGATGAATAGGCATTTAATTTCTGTTAGCTTATAAGATTAAGTTATTTGTTAGTAATATCAGGTATGTATTATCTAATTAGGCAGTAATTTAACAATCTTACGTTATAGCAAGATTTAAAAATACGTTTTTTCTTGTTTTTCTATGGAAAGCGCTAATACAAATGTTTTGAGCATTTTGTTAGTGCTAGCTTTAGTTCTCGTGGTCTTATAGAGACCTATTCTAGATTTTTTCTTGAATAGGAAAATTATGATTTGCGAGAGCTAGAACCGATAACTAAATGAATCAGGAGGAAAAATGATAAGATTACAATATGTAGAAGCAATAGAAGCATTTCCAGAGAAGTTAGAAACTTCATTGGAGATTAGAAAGTATTTCAAGTATTTTAGGGCAGTATACAATGGGTGCGATGGAGAGGTTTGTGATAAGGGGTGTTGCAGGGATAGCACGGGAATGGCAATAGACGAGATGATTAAACATATAGGCTCCAATGGCCATTCCAAGGAAACTGTTGGTTTTTGCATTCCGGTTCTAGACATGAGGGTTTATAGAATTGCCCAGAGAGTAGCAGAAGAAGTTGAGGGGGCTATTGCAAGAAGAAACCATAATAGACTGACTGAAAGCAAGTAGATTTAAAAATATCAGGAGTTTAGATGTAATATGGCAGAAACGGAAATTAATTTTAAAAAGATTGAGCAGAAGTGGCAGAGAGAGTGGGAAGATAAAAAGATATTTAGAGTTGATGAGAAAGGCAAAGGTAAAAAATTTTACTGCCTTGAGATGTATCCGTATCCGTCTGCAAGCTATTTGCATATGGGGCATGTTAGAAACTATACTATTGGAGATGTTTATGCCAGATTTAAGAGGATGCAAGGCTGGAATGTTCTTTATCCCATGGGTTATGATTCTTTTGGCTTGCCAGCAGAAACAGCTGCCAAAAAAGAAGGGATTCATCCTAAAAAATATGCTGAAAATTCTATAAAGAAGATTATGGAATACCAGAAGTCTCTTGGGAACAGCTATGATTGGAGCAGGGCAATAGCAAGCCACGAGCCAGATTATTACAAGTGGAATCAGTTTTTCTTTTTGAAAATGCTTGAAAAAGGTCTTGCTTACAGGAAGAAAACACCTGTTAATTTTTGCGAGAAATGTGAAAGTGTGCTGGCAAATGAGGAAGCAGAAGGCGGAAGGTGCTGGAGATGCGGCAATGAAGTTGTTCAAAAAGATTTGGAGCAGTGGTTTTTTAAGATTACAGAATATGCGGACAGGCTTTTAAAAGATTTAGAGAAGGTAGACTGGCCTGAAAGAATTAAAGTGATGCAGCAGAATTGGATAGGCAAGAGCTATGGGACTGAAATTAATTTTTTGATCTCAAAATCTTCTGATTTTGACGATGATCAGAAATCTGACAGAAACAAGAAGATTTCTGATATTAATAATAAAAGATGGTCAATATTTACAACAAGAGCTGATACTATTTTTGGGGTTACATTTATGGTTATTTCTTCACAACATCCGCGTCTTTTTGAGCTTGTAACAGAGAAGCAGAAGAAAGATGTTGAAAAATTTGTCAAGAGGTGCAATAATGTTAGAGAAGAAGAAATAGAAAATTTAGATAAGGAAGGGGTTTTTACAGGAAGCTATGCGGTTAACCCTTTGACAAATGAGAAAATTCCAATTTACGCTGGAAATTTTGTTGTTGCTGATTACGGATGCGGAATGGTAATGGCTGTTCCGTGTCATGACCAGAGAGATTTTGAGTTTGCAAAGAAGTATAAGATTGGTATGAATCTTGTGATTCAATCTGATAGTAAAAATTCTTTTACAAAAGAATCAAAAGAAAAAAAACAAGAGATTAAAGAAGCTTACACTGAAGATGGAATATTAGTTAATTCTAATAAATTCTCTGGACTTGATAGCGAGAAAGCAAGGCAGGAGATTACTAAGTATTTAGAAAGCAAAAAACTTGGAAAAAAAGCTGTAAATTATAAGATAAGAGATTGGATGATAAGCAGACAGAGATATTGGGGGACTCCAATTCCTATTATTTATTGCGAGAAATGCGGGATTGTTCCAATTAATGAAAAAGAACTCCCTGTCTTGCTTCCTGAAAAAGTTGATTGTAAGGCAGCTGGAAATCCGCTTGCAGCAAATAAAGATTTTGTAAATGTTAAATGCCCTAAATGTGGGAAAATGGGCAAGAGGGAGACAGATACAATGGGTGGATTTGTTGATTCTTCTTGGTATTTTTTAAGATATTGTGATAATAAGAATAAAAAACAGGCGTTTGACAGCAAGAAAGTTGAATATTGGATGCCTGTTGACCAGTATATAGGGGGCGCAGAACATGCTGTTATGCATCTTATTTATGCAAGATTCTTTACAAAGGTTTTGAAAGATTTAGGATTTGTCAAGTTTGATGAGCCATTTGCAAAGCTGTTTAACCAGGGAATTTTGTATAAAGATGGCGCAAAGATGTCAAAAAGCAAGGGCAATGTTGTTTTTCAGACAGATATTTCTGATAAGTATGGGATTGATACAGCAAGATTGTTTTTAATGTTTGTCTCATCCCCTGACAAGCAGATGGAGTGGAGTGACGAGGGCGTGGAAGGAAGTTTCAGGATAATTAACAAGATAATAAGAATGGAAAAAAGCTTGAAAGGCAAGTCTGATGAGAAAGAGGACAGCAAGGTAAATGTTATGATTAAGAAAGTAACAGAAGCTATTGACAAGTTTGAGTATCCAAGGGCAATTGTTGCTATTATTGAGACAATAGACTCGCTTTCTGGCGGAATGTCAAGGAAAAATTATGAAAGTTTATTAAAGCTTATCTCACCTTTTTGCCCGCATATTGCAGAAGAGTTATGGCATAAATTAAGAAATAAGAGTTTTATTTCTTTGGAAAAGTGGCCTGTCTGCGATGAAAAGAAAATTGATGAGAAGTTTGAGAAGCAGGAACAAGCTTCAGAGAAGCTTGTTGGCGATATTTTGAATATTATTAAGATTATTAAAGAGAAACAAAATAAAGAAGCTGAAAAAGTATTTATTTATGTCCTGCCAAAAGAGCTTGAATTTTATAATAAAGAAGAAGTTGAGGGGAAAGTCGGGAAGAAAGTTGAGATTTTTTCTGTTTCTGACAAAAAGAAGTATGATCCTGAAGGAAAATCTGGGAAGGCAAAACCAAATAAACCTGCGGTTTATTTGGAATAAAGATTAAAAATCTTTAAGCAAACATTAACTTATAGTCAATAATATCAACCAGTGCAGTTGATGAGTGGTAAGATTTAAATCCTCTTTTTGAGTTAGGTTAGGATGAAATATGCATTGCTGACATTGGTTTTTGTTGCGATACTTTTAACAGGGTATTTGTTTTATACAATTTACCAGCAGAAAGTCCTGCTGAATATTATGGTTGGCAGGAACGAGACAATTGGGATTATAAAGTCAAATGCAACAACAAGCATGTTTTATGACAATATGAGATTTAATTCTTCAAGATTGTTTTTTTATATATCGGATGATTGTGATGATTATAAAAGGGAGAGAATGACAAGCGCTTTATCAATGCTTGAGAATTATACGTTATTGATTTTTAAAGAGTCTCCTAACGAGAACACGCAGATACATATATTCTGCTCAAGAGAGGCAAGAAATCTGACAAAAAAGGAATATGTGGCTGGGGAGGGCGGGCCGACTAAAATTATTGATACAGGGCTTTTTAACTTAATCCTGGAAGGAGAGCTGAGCCTTTATAAAACAAGCATAGACTGCCTTTCTCCTAATGTTGAGATGCATGAACTCCTTCATGTTTTAGGATTTGCGCATGTTAATAACACAGAAAGCATAATGTATCCGGTTTCTTCTTGTGAACAGCAGGTAACACAGGATATCATTGACAGCATAAATCTGCTTTATTCTTATGATTCAGAGCCAGATTTGTATCTTGCTAATTTGAATTTAACAAGAAAAGTGGGATATACTGATTTTGAAATTGAAATTGGAAATCAGGGCTTGATTCCTTCTCCAAATGTCAGTTTGATTGTGGAAAATGATGAGAAAAAGGAAGAATTTGAGATTCCCGGATTGGAAGTTGGAGAAGCAAGAATTTTAGAGGTTAAAAACCTTAAAATATCAGGGAATTTAGTTTTTTATATTGATTATAAGGATATGAACAAAGACAATAATATTTTAGAGGTGTAATTGTATAATGGGAACATTAGAAAGGTTTATAAATTAAAAATACATTAGTTTGAGATGGTAAATTATAAGCAAGGAAGGAAGAAGGATGAGGAAAGAGGAATTGTGCCTCTTGTGCCTGTGCATGTGACAGGGGATGGAAGATATATGACTTTTACCCAAGATAAGGGAGTTAAACATACTTCTTGCCCTTCTGTTGGCGAGGAAGATATAACCATTTTATTAGAAGAAGATGGGGAATTGGGAGAGGGGTATCCTAATTGCGATGATATAACAATGAATGTTTTTAAGAGAAGAGGAAGTGTAAGAGGAAGGGGAATTTAAAATGGCTAAGTATAATAAAATAAAGGGAGTGGGGGAAGAAGATACACCAAAAATGCCAGTACATATAATTCCTGGAGGGTGTATTGTTACTGAATATTCAGGAGCCAAGAATTTTATTGGCCCCTTTTATGGACATTTAAGCGATGAAGACTATCCTGAGGACGGTTCTGTTGACGAGGGGATTAATGAGGGGCTAGAAGGAGATGTAGATAAGTTTATCGATTCTCTTGTAAAGGATGCCAGAAAAAGGCAAAGAAGGGGAACTAGCGCTGATACAGAAAGAATAAGAAAAATTCGTGGGGTGGTAAGATGTTGCAGGGAGATGAGAAGGCACCATAATAACCCTACTGAAATATTAAAAATAGTTGAAGGAGGAATTACTCATTATTCTGTGATGGGAGGAATTCACTCTCTGCCAAGAGGTCCTTCTAGAGTTATAAGACCTGATAAAGATCTTTAATTTATTCCAGAACGGCTTTAATTCTTCTCCTAAGACACCTTCGGTTTCTTTATGTTCACTCGCCAATTCTGTCCGCTTGGACTCGTTCAGCTTCAACTTCCCTTTATTCTAGTGCCGCTTTTATACGCCTAACTCCTGCAGAAGAAGACTCTTCTTTAAGGATTTTGAATTTTCCAAGCTCTGATGTGTTTTTTACATGCGGGCCTGCGCAAATTTCCTTGCTGAAATTTCCAATTGAATAAACAGACACTTTATCTCCATATTTATTTTCAAAAATGCCCTGGGCTTTTTCTTTTTTAGCTTGTTCAACAGGCATTTCTTCGCACTTGACTTGAAGTTTTTCTTTTATTTTTTTATTTACAAGTTCTTCAATTTGTTTTAGTTCCTCATTTGTAAGTTTTCTGTCAAAATTAAAATCAAATCTTAATCTTTCAGGAGTTATATTGCTGCCTCTTTGATGCAAGTCTGGCTTTTTTAGAACCTGCCTTAAGGCAGAGGCAAGAAGATGTGTTGCTGTATGGAGTTTTGTTACTTGCTTTGAATTATCAGCCAAACCAGACTTGAACCTGCCCTCTGCTGCTGTTCTTGATAATTCCTGGTGTTTTTCCATCTCCCTCTTAAATTCTCCCCTATGGAATATCAGTCTGCTTTCTTGCGCTAATTCTAGTATCATTTCCACTGGGAAACCATAAGATTGATATAATAAAAAACCTTCTTTACCATTAATTGTAGCATTATCAATTTCTTTTTCTGATAAATTTGCTTCTTTAATAGCATAGCTTTTTCCAGCCCTTTTCTTTTCCCATAAATGTTTTATTATTTCTTTTTTGTTATCTAACATCATTAATTTTTCAAATTTCTTTTTTTCTATTGGGTTTTTTCCCCTAGATATCTCCTTAGCTAGTTTCAAGCCAGATGCCAGTGTTTCTCTGAATCTGGCTTCTTCTTTTTCAATTTGTTCAAGAATAAACTGCCTGTTTTTGCTTAAATGTGGGAAGTCATCATAAATTTCTATGACTTTTTCTGCTATTTGCTTTGTGAAGTTGTTCTGCATCATCAAGAATTTGCCATATCTTATTGCTCTTCTAATCAACCTTCTTAAAACATAACCTTGTTCTGTATTGCTTGGCTGGATATTTTCTGCAAGAATCATTGTTGCAGCTTTAATATGGTCTGCTATAATTCTCATAGCCCTTGTTTCTTCTTTATTTTTGTTATATTTCTTTTTTGATAGCTTTTCTATTTCTTTTATTATTGGAAGAAAAGAGTCTGTAAGATAGTTATCATCTAAGCTGGCGAGGATGGCTATTGTTCTTTCCACACCCATTCCAGTATCAACATTTTTTTGTCTGGCTAATTGGTAATTTCCTTTTTCATCTTTTACATATTGCATGAAAACGTCGTTCCAGATTTCCAAGCCATTGATAAACATTTCTGTGTCTGGTCCACAAGGACCTTGCAATCCTGCTGGACCCCACCAGTTATTTTCTTTTCCAAGGAATTTTATTTTTTTTATTCCCAAATTCTTCCATATTCCGGCGGCTTCCTCATCTTTAGGAGCATTTTTATCTCCTGAAAAGCATGTAACACTTATTTTTTCTTTTGGAATTTTCAAGACATCTGTCAAGAATTCAAAGCTGTATTGTATTGCTTCTTTTTTAAAGTAATCTCCTACACTCCAGTTTCCAAGCATTTCAAAAAAAGTATGGTGAAATGTATCTCCGACTTCATCTATATCCTGTGTTCTTATGCATTTCTGGACATTAACTAATCTTTTTCCAAGCGGATGCGGCTGTCCGAGAAGATATGGGACAAGCGGGTGCATGCCTGCTGTTGTGAATAAGACAGTCGGGTCGTTTTCAGGTATAAGGCTTGCATTAGGAATTTCCTTGTGCTTCTTGCTTTTGAAAAATTCAATATAAGCTTTTATCAGCTGTTTGCGGTTCATGTGTTAAGAAGGAGAGGTGGGTTTAAAAATATTTGGAGAATATTTTTAAAGGGGTTTTATGCTTATTAGAACATTTATCTTTGTTACCTTTATAAAAGGATAACAAAATAGAAATATTTAAATACCCTTATATTACATTTAGGTATAAAGTATTACATAATCATAAAATGAAACAGAGATTAAGCATAACAATAGACGAGAAGAAGATAACAAAGATAGAGGAAATGCTGAAAAACGGAAAGTTCAGGAACAAGTCTCATGTTTTAGAATGTGGTTTAAACAAGCTTTTGGAGGACGAGAAAAATGGCAAGAGTTTATAAAAATTCAACAGAATTAATGAATCTTCATGGAAAGTCAATTTATATGGCTGACATGGTAGATGCTTGCTTACTTGGAAGATTAAACCTTTTCCTTCAGGGGGATACAGGGAGCGGAAAAACTCAGCTGGCTGCAGATGCTATGTCTTATTTTCCAGATGGAAAAAGCCTATTTGTTCTAGGAAGAAATGATATGGACACAAGAGAATTGTTTCAGCGAATTAATTTAGACAAGCTGAAAACTGCTAAATCTATTGCAGAAGTTAAGGAGCTGACAGATATGGTAGATTGCAACCTGATTGTGGTTGATGAAATTCCAAATTGTGTTCCTGCTGTCAGAGCCCAATTATTTAATCTATTTGATGGCCATATTGAGATAAATGGGGTAAAATATGATATTGGAAAAGGTTATTCTGTTGGTATTGCAACAGGAAATATCGGGCAGAAATTTACAGAATCTTCTAATGAGTTAGGAAGGGCTTTAAAAGACAGAATGCATGTTATTATAGACACAGACTACTTCAGACCAACTCCGTCAGATACCTCAGAAATTTTTTCAGGAAATACAAATCCGAGAGTAGAATTTGCTCAAGAAGAAGCAAAGCATGAAGAAATCATGACAAAGGCTAAAAAATTAGAAGCAAAACAAATTCCTTTTGATAAGCTTGTTCTTGTTAATTATTTGTTTCATGGATTAGACTATTGCACTGTTGGCGGACAAGGAGCAAGCAAAACAAAATTAAAAGAAGGATGGCCTAATATAGTGGACAATAACCAGCAGGGTTCAGATGAAGCTTTGGTTCTGCCTGTTTCAATAAGAGCTGCAAAATCTATAATAAGACTATCTCAAGCATTAGACGAAATTGCAGAAAGCAAGGGTGGAAAAGTTGATGCAGATTGGGGAAGTTTTGATTCTATGATGCAAGCATATAAATTTACTTCAGCTTATTCAGGAATTTTAAATGAGGCAGCAGTTCAGGCAAACTATAATGGGGACAGATATGCTGCAATGAATGCTTTAATTGAGGCAACAAAAGGCGAATTTGAAAGGCAATTGGATTGTATTAGTGCTGGAGTTGACATGGTAAAAAGTGGAAAGAAAAATGCTAAAATTTTAAACAAATTTACTGGAAGATGGGGTTTTATGAGAGATACCCTTGAAGGATTAGCTGGACAATATAAACAAACATAATAATAAATTAAATTTTAAACTAAAAATAAAACAAAAATTTAACATGGAAAACAAAAACAAACAAAAAATAATACTGCCTGACAGAATTTTTGGAAAAAAGGTAGACGGGGCTATGGAAGAGATGCTAAAAGAAGATAAAACCTCTGTTA
>Ga0209541_10016700_pt1 | contig 10828 bp, 7 predicted proteins | sample RifCSPlowO2_01_FD_184027 | JGI IMG/M metagenome (GOLD analysis project Ga0209541, IMG submission 184027) | Groundwater microbial communities from Rifle, Colorado - Rifle CSP2_plank lowO2_0.1 (SPAdes) (version 2) | ecosystem: Environmental > Aquatic > Deep subsurface > Groundwater | place: Rifle... | reverse complement strand
AATAATATTAGAGAATACCGGCAAAATTATAGCATAGGAAGTTTTATAATTAACATGATACTTTTAAAAATTTATGGGGGCGTCGTATAACTCGGCTATTATTACTGGCTCCAGTTATGGAGCGATGAGTCCAAGAGGACGATGATGCGAATGGTATCTGGCTTCTTATGAAGATACCAGTAGATTGGGGTCCGAATTAGGATAAACCTATGGAATTCCCCACGTCCCCATTTTTAAAATGAAATCCAAAAAATTATCAAAAAATATAAAATTGAAATATAGAAAAGTTTCCAGAATTTAAGTTATATAGCTCAAAAATTTATAAGTGGTTATGTTGCAACAGTCGGAGAAGGTGTAAACGCAGATATAATCAGAGAATATATCAAGAAACAAGGAAGAAAGAGAGAACAATTGAAGCTATTTGAGTTCGTCTAGTGGATGCTCTGTGCTCTTGGCACAGAGAGGTTCACCTCTTCTAAAAACGTATTGTTCTCCCGTGCCCGTTCAGCTGTTTTTTGATTTATCTACGGCAAGCACGATTTTCATGAAAAACAGCCAAAAATAGTTTAGCGGCACTTTTTATCCCCTATAAAATTGAAATTTCACTTTTTATAGTGAGTGATCAGCTAAACGGGTACCTAAAATCAAAACATTTATATACAACTATTAACTATAAGTTAATAACTATTAACAAAATGGAAACAGCAAAACCAGATTCAAAAATATTGAAAATGCTTCTTAAAGATTTCTCAATAAAGCATACTATAACTTCCATAGCTAAAGAAATTGGGATGACAAGGGTTGGGACTTGGAAGGTTCTTAAGAAATTAGAGTCAGAACATCTAGTATTTCTTTCTTCGATTGGAACAGGAAAAACAAGCACTTATAACATAAGCTTAAACTGGGATAATTCTCTTGTAGAGAAAAAGTTATCTTTAGCATTAACAGAAGATGCTATAAAAAATCAGAGATGGGCGGATAATTTTTCAGAACTTAAAAATAAAATAAATTTTCTTATAATTTATGGAAGCATAATTCATTCACCAAAAGAAGCAAGTGATATAGATATCTTGGGAATAACAAGCAAGAATAAATTTGTAGAAATTGAAGAGTCTATCAGGAAAATACAAAAAACTCAGATTAAAAAAATTCATACATTAAATTTTACAGAGGCAGAGTTCAAGCAAGAACTGGAAAGATCAAATAAAGCTTTTATTGATGCAATAAAAAAAGGTGTTATCTTATTTGGGCAGGAAAAATTTATTAAGTTCATAAGAGGCATAAAAGTATGAAAGAAGTGAGAGATTGTTTTGTAAATGCATTAAAGGACGAGAAAAAAGGGCAGAAACATAAAGGTCTTCTGGTAATTAGACCAGACGATAAAATAGCAAAAGAGTATATAGCTAAAGCAAAAATAAATCTGCAACTTTGTGATTTGTATAAAGAGCAAGGTTTTGATTATAAAATTCCAGAAGAATGGTTCTACACTCTTTATTATTGCGCTCTTGCAATCCTCGCTAAATTTGGGATTGAAAGCAGAAGCCAAAAATGTACTGCCTCTTTTTTAAGATATGCTAAAGATAAAAGTTTAATTGATTATAATGACGATTTTATTGATAGGATTACTGTTTACAAGGCTAAAGAAGAAATGTCTGATATTGATGAAAGAGAAAAAGCACGATATAGTTCTTCTATAAAAAGCAGGGAAATTGAAAGCAAGTATAATTATATGACTGATATTTGCAAAAAAGCAATTTCTCAATGTGAAGAAATAGTTTTCTCCAATAAAAAGTTTGAAGTGCCTAAAGAAATATATTAATAATTGTATATAACCGGGCATTTTTGCTGTTGCTGTTTCAGGGGGCCCAAAAGTTTACAACAAGATAGACCGGAGATTTGACAGCGTAAGCAAAATCCTGGGTTGTAATATACAACAAGCTGCTTCTCTAGCACATGACGGAAAGATAAGCAATGCTGATAAAATAGAGTACAATAAGCCTGTAAATTCCTTGAGATTAGATTATAATTACCTTGAAGAGGCTGTTCTTGGGATATTTAGGCTTGATTTCAGCAGGCCTGTCGAATTACGGGATCTTTTGGGCATAGATGATATAAAAAACTCTGCACACATTAAAAGAACAGAAAAAGAGACAGATACGCTAATGAAAAAGGTTGGTTCTTACAAAAGATATTAGTATTAAACTGTGTTATTACTTAGGTATAGTTACAAATAGAAAGGTTTAAATATAAGTTATTCCACATAAGTAGCAAAATGACAAAGATTAAAGAAAAATTAGAGAAGGGCGTAAGTGCTGCAGAATGGATAAAGAATAAAGTAGAATGGGCTTTTATAATTGGCGCTATAGTTGTATCTATTATAGGTACACAAAGATATACTCAACTTAAAAATGATATTAAATCTGCTTTAACCCACACAGTGACTAATGCTGAACTGCAATTTAAACAAGGAAGAATATCCAGGGGTGATTTAGACAGTATAAAAACAGAAGCAGAACGTAATGATATACATTACTGGAGAGATATATTTTATTTGATTGGACAACTTAATTATTCTGGTATACGGGGTAACATGGGAAAATTATATCATAATTTTGTAGACCCTGATCAAGCATTGCAAAGCATAGGTGATTTTAAAAGAAGTTACGAACAAATTCTCAATGGGAGAAACGAACAATTTTCAGCTATAGAAACTGCTTTGAAGAGGATGGACGATGCAAACTGCAGTGAAGCGAGCGTTCAAGATTATCAAAATGCACTATTACCGCTGAAAGATTTAGGGTTTCCTGTAGAAGAATACATGTTAAATGCTGAAAAAATAGAACTAAAATGCTATGAACGTGCTTCTTTTAGTGATTTGTCGGATAAGGTGTTAAAATTAATAAGCGAGATGAAATCTAATAATTATAATTCTAATGAGATAGCCAATGAGGTTGGATATTTATTTGGCAATCAAGTGGCTGAAATACAAAAAATTTACAAAAATGCACCTGTTTTTACACCTGCTGAAAAACAAGAAATGCAGGAATCTCTTGTGTCTAAGACTGAAGAGCTTAGTGAGAGAGTTTCTAAAGAGCTTGGATACATAGTACAACTAGAAGGTTACTTATAACTACTTCTAAGTAAGCAATAACCGAAAGGTTTATAAATGTAAAATTACTTTAAAGTGGTAACATTATTAGGGGAAATGGCACTTAAAACTTTAAAAAATATCCGTGGAAAGATACTTCCTTTAGCGCTTGCTGCTGGAATGGCTCTTGGTTCTGTGAGCGGCTGTGATCCAATATATGCTCAACCAGAAAAACCAGCTGCAGAAGCTATTCAATACTATCATAGGAGCCCTGGAAGAGAAAAACACAGCGGCGGTAAATATGTTGCTTCATCTGATATAAAAGATATGTTTAGAGACCAAAAAGGCGCTCTTAGATACACTGAAGAGGGGGCAATAGGAAATGATTTGAATATTTATAATAATAATCAAGAAGCTATTTTTAGTGTTTTAGATCCTGCTTTTAATTATGCAAGAGAGAATCAGTGTGAACTAAGAGCAGAAATTATTTACAATGATGGGATAAATCCGCCTGCTGAAGCTTCAGATTATGGACAAATAAGTGGGGACAAGGCAATTTTAGAGATACTTCCTACAGAACAATTTCCATTTGAAAATCAGTATGCTGCTGTTTACTGCGTTCATCAGGATGACAAAGAAACTTCTGCACCAAATGATAGATTCAGGGAAATACTTGCTTCATATCACTTAAGAGATTATTATGATAACCAAAATGGCAGGGCTCTTGTTAGTACACAAGTTTCTAGTAAGAGTCCTGTTATCCCTCCATTTAATAATAGAGATGGGCAAATTAGTTTACCAGCTACAAAACATAGTACTAGTTCAGAACCACCTGCATTAGAAATACCTCCCCGCTCATACGAACCTGGAAGCAATAATGCAGATCTAGAATACCATCTTAGAACAGATTGCGGAGAACCAAAGGAAGTAATATCATCTAATCAGGGAAGGTTACCTATGGATAAATGGGGAATAGTAGAAGTAGAATTAGATGGACCAAAAACATGTGTTATAACTTCAGATGTACCAGAAGATTTATTTAATGAATACAGGACTACTTCACCAAATGAAGCACCACTGACATATTTTTTGGACAAGCTAGAAGTCAGATTAGGCACACCTGGATTTTATCAAATTATTGCAAATACCAAAAAACATCCAGACAAGGACATTCTTGTTTTCAAGGTTAAAGAAAAAGTACTTCCTGCTGAAACACCTACAAGAACAACTATCGGTAGCAATGATGTGCCTGTTTCAGAAAAAGAAGATCCACTGCAATTTTTAGATCCTTCAGTTTACGGAGAAGATGAAGTAAATGCACAAATTTTTTACAGAAAAACACCCCTTAACAGATGGACGGAACTAAAGGAAAATGAACTACCAACACATACATTACCTAATGGATTACTTGCAAAGAAAGCAAAGAGACTTTTATATAAAGAACCAATTAAACCAGCATACACAAAACTAAATGATGGAAAGGGGCATTTATTTGTTTCAAACATAGATAATATAAAAATAGTTCCTAAAGAGGGTTATGAATTAAGTGTATTGAAGATAAAAGAAGAGACAGATAAGGGAATGCTGCCGTCAAACAAGTATTATTTTGTCTTAACAAATAAGGGTAGTGGAGATACTGATGTAGTACAAGCAGATGTATACTTAAATAAAACTTTAAAAAAACTAAAAGGAGCAACTCCTCTTTCTATTGTGAAGCATGATTTTTCAAATAGATCCCCTGAATTTAATAAGTTAGTATCAAAGGTTTCTGCAGAAGATTACGAGGATTATCTAACTAAAAGTTATGGTCTTAAAGCTGAAGAAACAGGTGTTAAAACAAGATTGAAGGGAAGTCCTTCTTCAAAAGAGCCTGAAAAGAGAAAAGTATCAACAATCTACTTAAAAGAAGCTTCAAATCTTCATAAATTACCCAAAGAAGATGGTTACAAGGTTGAATTAAAATACGAGTCTCTTGGAAGATTTGGGAAGCCTGTTTTAGCAGAATATGAAAATCTTGAAAGATTGCTGCTTCCATCTCCGTATACTGTTAAGGGAATGCACAACGACAAGAATTCCTTAGAAAGAATATGCGCTGGAGACCAAGAATTAAATGAATTTTTATATACAAATGAAAAAGGCAAGAAATTGCTTGTTGAGCTTTTTGCAAATCCTGAATTTGAGGAGTTAAAGGGCGCTCTAACATCAATGATAATACTGGGAAGCCTTTCAGGAGCCAATGCTCTCGCGCCTGCTGCAAGTTCTTCTGGCGCTGGCGGAGCAGGAAGCGCATCCGGAACAATTAGCGGGGGTAATCTGTAAAAATGAAATTCAAGCTATTAACTAAAATACTTTTTATTTTTGCAGTGCTTTTAACCAGCGCGCTAGCTGCTAATTATGCAAATACGATTGTTATGGATAAAACTAATTTTAATGTTCAGTTATACAATTGCAGATCAGACAACACATGTTCAAACCCTGCTCTAATATCAGAATCTCATGTTGATTTAAGTAAATATACATTCAATTATTTCACAGATGATTATTATGCAGAATACCTGTTCAAGGAAGGATACAGGGCAAAGGGATTCATTGTTCATAAATACAGCGGAACAGATAATTATAAATTTGAAAAAAAACAGAATTGCAAAGCTGATATAAATAATGTTGTTATATCCAATCCAAATCCTGTTCAGGGAGACATTGTCAGTGTAACTGCAAATGTTAAGAGTGCTTTTGGTGATTCAGATCCGGGAACTCCACTATACAGGCCAAATAAATACAGGAACTGGTTTGATGCTGACACCAGAATTACATTGCAGGTTTTACAGGGAAATAGTGTAGTGCAAGAACTAACACAGGACAGAAGTATTTATATGAATAAAAACGAGAATGTTAATTTTCAGCTAGACACCACTAATTTAACCGGAATTTATACACTAAAAGTTACAACCTCTGTAATTGATAATATATGCAGCCAGAATAATGATGTTTTAAGTTTAAACACCCAAGTGATTAGCGTAAGCCCAAATTTGCAGGCGCCTGTTGCTATGGCAGGGCCTGACAGAACAGTTTGCCTGAACCAGAATGTTGTTTTAGATGGCTCAAGCTCTTATGATCCTGATGGTTATATCACCAGCTACTTATGGAACTTCATAGATGGATTTAGCTCAGCACAGCCCATTGTAGCACGAAATTTTACAAGCCTTGGAGTGTTTGCAGGAAGTTTAGCAGTAACAGACAATGACAATCAAATAAGTCAGGATAATTTGGTGATGACAGTAAATAATTGTACAAGTCCAGCAAATCAGGCACCTATATCAGATGCAGGTTCAGATAAAACATCTCAAGTAGGACAGGTATTGCAATTTAGCGGTTCGGGCTCATATGATCCAGATGGAGCAATAATTAGTTACTTGTGGAACTTTGGGGATAGTTCACTTTTTGCTTCAGGGATGGATGTAAGCCATGCTTATCTGCAAAATGGAACATATACTCTAACACTAGTAGTAACTGATAATCTTGGAGCACAAGATAGTGATACAGCTATTATATATATAGGGGTACAACCACCTGTTTATACTCTTGATGTTAACATAACCGCAGATCCATTGAATGGAACAGCTCCCTTAGAAGTAGAATTTGACTCAAATGTTGCAGGACACGGTCCTTTTACATACTTCTGGGACTTTGATGATGGTTCAAACTCAACACAAGCTGATCCCGAGCACGAATTTGATGAGTCTGGAACGTATGATGTTGAATTGACTGTAAGAGATGATCACGGGAATCAGGAAACAGAGGATATAACAATAAGAGTATTTGATGATAATATAGACAGTCACGAGAATGATATACATAAACTAAGTATTGGTCATGTTGAATTAGACAATGAGACTATTGTAGCAGGAAATAAAGTAAGAGTGGATGCTGAACTTATTAACAACGGAGGTTTCAGAGAGGATAATGTAATATTAATTTTATCAATAACTGAATTAGGAATAACCAAAAGTTCAAGCATCCTAAGTTTGTCATCTGGCAGTACAGAATGGGAGTCTCTCGAGCTCGAGATGCCTGAAGATGCTGCGCAGGGATTATATAACCTTAGAATAGAATTGAGAAATACTAACTATGCAGATACAGAATACAAGACACTAACAATTCTTGAAAAGAATACAAGCGATGCACTGATAGATGATGTAACTGAAAATGAAAACAAATGGATGTTCGTGCTTGAAATAGTATTTGCTATTTTGTTAATCCTTGGATTAATCACAGGAATTGTGTTACTAATCAGAGAAATCAGGCGTACAAGCCAGTTATAAGCCTTCTTAGTTACCACCGCAAAGTTTAAATATAAGTGTAAACTTCAAAATGATAACAAATACAGGGGGTTAAGTCAAATGAATACAACAAAATTGTTTAGCATTTTTTTAGTGTTAGTACTTAGCGTACTATTTTCTGTTGGTGCAGCAAGTGCATTGACAATACAAGAGGTTAAGGTTGATGGCGTTGAACTGGCATCTGATTCCCAGATAGTTCACGCAGACAGGGGTGAAACAGTTGATGTAACTGTTCAGTTAAAGGGCGGTTCAACTGATGAAGATTCTGTTAGAATTAAGGCATGGATTGGTGGTTACAAGTATGATGAAGTGGAAGATGTAACTTCTCAGTTTAAAGTTCTTGCAGACACAGTTTATGTTAAAAATTTAGAAATACCAGAAGATATGGATTCAACAGAGGATTACACGCTGCATGTCGAAGCATATGGTCCTACTGGCGATGAAGTTGAATACGACTCCCTGTCATTTACTTTAAGAGTGACTCCTGTTCAAGACTTGCTTGGCATACAGGATGTTATATTTAATCCAGGCTTGAGTGTCAAAGCTGGAAATGCATTGTATGCAAAGGTAAGAGTTGAGAATACAGGGGATAACAAGCAAGAAGACATAAGAGTTTCAATGAATATGCCTGCTTTAGGAATCTCGGTAAGGGATTATATAGATGAGCTGGTTTCAGAGGAACAATGCGATGTGTCTGACTGCGATGATGATGAAGAAACATCAGCTACATCCAACGAGCTAATGCTAAAGCTTCCTGAGAGTGTAAAAACAGGAACTTACGCGCTTGAAATCGTAGTTGATTATGACAGGCTGCACGAATCTGTTAGAAAGGTATTCTTGCTTAGTGTTGAGGGCAGGGAATTAGTTGATGAGCAGACACAGATTAATAGAATAATTAGTGTCGATACAGCAACTAAGGAAGTTGACCCGGGCAAGGGCATTATATACAGACTAACAGCAGCTAACCTTGGAGCGCAGACTGAAACATATACAGTTGAAGTTTCTGGTGTCGACACATGGGCAACATCAAGAGTTGATCCGGCTTTAGTTACAGTTGCTTCAGACAGCACAGGGGAATTATTCGTATATATATCTGCTAATGAGAATGCGGTTCCTGGATTGCACATGTTTACTGTTAAGGTTAAGTCAGGAGATACTACAGTAAAGGAATTTAATCTTGGCGCTGATGTTAAGGAAGTTGCTAAGGCTGGCACACTAAGTTTAGCATCAATACTTTGGATGGTATTTGCTGTGCTGGTAATAGTTGTTGCTGTATTAGGTGTTATCTTGCTTGTCAAGAGGTCCAAGGAAGACAACGCAGAAGAGCCTAGCACAGAAGCTCAAACCTATTACTAATTTTTTTATTTTTTAATTTAAAATGGCATCAGATAGAACTGAAGATGAAATTATCCTTGAACGTTATCCATTAACATATCCTTGTTTAATTCTTAAAGAAATTTGGTGTGAGGGCAAGCCGAGATGGTGTGTCTCATATCTCTCTTGATCAGAAGAACCTGCTGCATCATACATTTAATAAGTCTGAAGAAGCAAAAAAATTTTATGCTGATGTAAAAGCAAGTCTCGATGCAGTCGTTGAAGAAATAGAGAAATAAACTTCTTTCTGATTAATTTCTATTTTATAATATCTATATTTCTATTAAAAAATCTTTATAAAGAGTGTTCCCTCTATAAAATAATAAACAAGAGGGATTTTTCATGAGTAATAAAAAAAAGAGCATATTTTTTGCATTGTTCTTGCTGGTGCTCTCGGGAGCTTATGCTCTTGAGCTGAAACAGGAAGAAACAGCGCTGGAAATGTGCCCGAGAGATACTCAGGTATTCGTTGACTTAGTGAGAAATGACGGGCAGATCGAGCAGGCATTTGATTTGAAGCTTGCAGGAAGCGCTGCAGAGTGGGCTACTTCTATCCCAACAGGATTTGTGCTTGCCCCGGATGAAGAGCGTACAATCTATACGTACATAACCCCTAAGTCTGGTGCCTTCCCAGCAAACTATGACTTAGATGTAAAGGTCAGTACAGCCGTCTCTTCAGAAACTGCCCGTCATTCTATTATAGTCAGGGACTGCCATGCTCTAACACTGGCTTCACAAGCTGAAAAAACAAGCTGTCCAAACGAGGATGTTGTTTTTGGCATAGATATAGAAAATATCGGCAAATTCCAGGAACTATATGCACTAAGCATAGAAGGGCAGATTGCAGATAAAGTTACTCTAAGTGAAAATATTTTAAAATTAAACCCGGATGAATTCAAAAAAGTTCGGGCTTATCTAAAATCTCCTGAAAAAGCAGGGGAATACGAGTTCAGTGTTATAGCAAAAGCTCCAAATGCATTAGGTTCAGCAAAAGCAAAACTAATAGTGAAATCATGTTACGAATACAGTGTTTCCCCAGAAAGAGAATTTGTTGAAATGTGCGACCAGTCAAAACAAACAATACCTGTAAAAATAACCAATCTTGGAACAACATCGAACAATTATGATTTAACACTGGATGGTCCGTTATGGGCATCTCTTGATAGCAAAAAATTCTCTCTTGATTCAAAAGAGCAAAAAACACTTAATCTGATTCTGACTCCTGATTATTCCGTATCTGGAAATTTTGATATCAAGATAAACACGCTGGCTGGCAAGGGATTAAAAGCAGCAACAGCACTCAGGGCAAATGTCAACAAATGCAATTCTGTATTTACTGATTTACCGGTGAGTGCTGATGAAATATGCAATTCCAATACAAAAATTTACAATGCCTTGATCAAAAATGATGGAAGCATAAAGCGCACTTTCAGGCTTGAATTAGATGCTCCAGCATGGGTAAAATTAAGCGAGAATTCATTTTCATTGGAGCCAGGGCAGGAAAAACAGGCAGCACTAACAGCCAGCCCAGGATCAGACACAAGAGCAGGTGAATATGCCATTTCATTAAGGGCACTGGCAGCAGATGAGCCCGGAATAAATTCAGAGGATTCTGCTGAAATAAAAACACTTGCAACGCCGGACTGCTACAAAACAAGCGTAAAATCAGAAAAAGATGTTGTTTCTGTCAATTATGATAGTTCTGCAACTCTCCCTGTAAATATAAACAACGAGGGCAGGTATAAAATAATTTACGAGTTAAGTCTGACTGATACAGCAAGTTCGTTTGTAAGATTAAATCCAAGTGTAGTGGAAATCGAAGCAGGAAAATCAGAGGTTGTTTACGCGTACATAGCTCCTAGTTATGATATAAACCCGGGAGATTATAATGCAGTTGTCTCTGCAAAAGCAAAGGATAGCAATATACTTGCTTCAGACTCTTTCATAGTAAAGATAACCGGGGCAAAAGAACCTGCCAAGGAAAGCCTTTGGAAGAAAACAAAGAAATTCTTTTCCTATGGGTCAG
>Ga0209541_10016698_pt1 | contig 10829 bp, 6 predicted proteins | sample RifCSPlowO2_01_FD_184027 | JGI IMG/M metagenome (GOLD analysis project Ga0209541, IMG submission 184027) | Groundwater microbial communities from Rifle, Colorado - Rifle CSP2_plank lowO2_0.1 (SPAdes) (version 2) | ecosystem: Environmental > Aquatic > Deep subsurface > Groundwater | place: Rifle... | reverse complement strand
AGTCTTCTCTGGGCTTAATTTGCTTTAAAATAGTGAATTTTGCCAAAATGTCTTTTTCGCGCATACTTTGCAGAGGTTTGACCTCAACCATTAGGCTTCCAATATAGTTATGTCCCCTAAACCCCCTATTTCGTTACACCTGGCTATTCCCTAAGCTTCGCTTAGGACGGCGTCCTAAGCGAAGCTTAGGCAGTCAGTTTGGTCTTTAGGGCCTGCATGGCCCTATGCACGCCTACGCGCACTGTATCCTCTGTTTTGCCCGTAATTTGGGCTATTTCCGGGTAAGAAAGCTCATCCAAGTACTTCCAGATGATAAGGTCCTGGTAGTCGTTGTTCAGCTCCTTTAAAACCCCTCTGATCCGTTCTATTTCCAGGCTTATCATTGCCTGCTCTTCTACAGGGTCTTCCCTATTTGGGATATCCGCATGCTCCTCAACCGATACGGTTCTGATCTTCTTTGAACCATGGTGGTCTGAAACCGCGTTCCTGGCTATTTGGTAAAGATAGGCCTGAATGTTTTGAATTTGTTTCTGGGATTTCTTGTAGGCTTCCCATACGCTCAAAAAAACCTCTGAAGCAAGGTCTTCTGCCACTTCCCGGGACTCTACTTTAAGATAGATAAACCGATAGATCTTCCCGTTGTACGTATCGTATATTTTGCTGAATTCCGCTCTTATCTCTTCCATTGTTTGCTTTAAATCCTTAATATCCCAACACCCCTAATCGCCCTAATTCCTATCTGCCTAGCTAGGACATACTAGGACATTTCCCCTCTAAAATCAACCCCTCTTGTCAAAACCTCCTGCCTAAGCTCGTCCTAAGCGAAGCTTAGGACTGCACTTTCGGCTTAGTTTGTCAGTTCCTCCTTAGACTGGCTAAGTTTGTAAAACACGCCGTTCCACTCCCCTTGCCTTTCCACCCTTCCCTTCTGCATCAAGTCATCCATATCGCGCCGAAGCGTTCTTTTGGTAACAGGTTCAAGCAGCATCTTTTGCAGTTCCCACACCTGCGCCTTCTCCTTGGTTTTCAGAAATTCTAGGATCTTCTCCTGCCGCGCAGACAACCTCGCCGGAGTCCCGATAACAGGAGGGACGAAGGCGGGCCGCAAAGTAAGGTCAGACCCTTCCAGCATCCTTGGCTTAGCCAAGTTATCCACACCCCCTTCTTCCTTAACCGAGTTAAGAAGATTCTGGGAAACAAAAAATTCGACCAAAAGGTCAGGAATTTTCTTGTATTCCTGCTCCAAAATAACGAAGTTCTTGGGGTTCACTTTGCTTCCCTGCCTGTCCGGCAGGCAGGCCTCCTTAGCCTGGTTAAGGATGCTCTGAACCTGGCCAATCCCCCGAAGAGTGCGCGGTAGAATGTTTTTCTTCTGCTCCAGGGTTACCGGATTCTCCTCGCAAATAACCAACAAATCCGACAAAAGATTATTTGCCGCGGCTTTCAGTTGGCCTCCCTGTTTCCCCTCCTGGGCCAGTAGGTCAGCCACCTTATGAGTCCCAAAGACAAGTTTAATAAAAAAATCCCTGTCCATCATCGTCCTACTATACCAAACAGATAGGTCATAGTCAAAACCTTCTGCCTAATCTCGTCCTAAGCGAAGCTTAGGACTACCAGCCTTAGGCGGGTATATGCCAAAACTTGGCTTAGCCAAGTTATCCACAGGGCAGGTATTGCACGGCTCGCTTGCCTCACGTACAATGGAGCAATTTGTTTCCTTAGTGTCACTAAGTTATTCATGCCTTAGTGAAACTAAGTTTCTACATGAACAAAAAAACTGCGATAGCGATTTTTATCCTTGTTCTGATTTTCTCGGGAGGCGGATTTTTGTTGTGGCAAAACAGCAAGGCCGCGGTGAAAGACCTAAACGCAACTCTTCCCGAAGGCGTACGAGTAGTAAAAAGTTTGTTTGGCAATGAGTATAGGGTAGTAAACAAAATTGACGGGTACGAGTTTAAGGTGCCGAAGATGATAGGAAAAACGTGGCTTATATCTTATGATGATTTTGCAGAAAATAAATACTGGCACATCCCTCTTGTAAGTAATGAATTACGGAAATTAGTCGAGAAAGAAACTGCATTAATAGTATTTGGATGGAAAGGTGAAGTATCAGATTTTAAAATTGAACGTTTTGCGTTTAAAGAAGATGTGTCTTTAGAGAAATTTGTTGAAAACTTGAAATCTACCGCTACATCGGACTTTTTTGACTCATTCCAAATCAAGCTTAATATTATACAAGACGATTCTATTATAAATGGACGGAGTTTAATAAAACTTAAGGTAAGTCCAGATTCAAATCAAAATATCTTGGACATGCCTGATTACTTATATATCTTTAAGGGACAATCGAATATCTATATACTATTCCTCCCGGAAGACGACGATCCTACCCAGCAATTCACAAAAAAAGTAATTTCGAGTGGTAAGTGGTAACTTACTCTCATACGCAGAACAGTAATCCCTTTCCACTACGAGGTGTTATCACCTCTATATTATTATTGTTTCTATTGACCTTCCCGAATCTTCTCTTTGCAAAAAGCTTCAAGATAGAGAGTGAAGATATAAAACGGATTGACCTTGCCCTGGATCTGGTAAAAACCTGGGGCAATCTTGTTCTCCCTCAAGAGTTCCAAAGAGTTCTTAATACCACGATAATAAGCACAGATATTGGAAAAGATATTACTTATGGACTGCTTGTTTTAAGCGCGGTGAATGAAATGGAAATGATAGATAAAGTAGTCTCGCAAAGATATAAACAAGAAGCGACAGCATATTTTAACAATATTTTAGATCAGCAGCTGAATCTGCTTGGATATTATAAAGGTATCGGATTTGATATCGCTCGAATAAAATTTGCAAAGAACGTTGGCGGCCCCATATCTGCGCTTACCTTGAATACATTTGAAATGACAAACAAGGTAATAGTTGCTTTATTAGCGATTGAGAACTTAAAACGAGAAAACTTTTATGACGGCATGTGGAGATATTTTGAGCAAAGAAGGAGCGGAACGTCTCATAGAGATGCATGGGAACTCACTACCTATGAAATGGGTGCCGCCTACTCACTTGGTAGCCCCTTACGGAGTCAAGTGGACAAAACTCAGCTTCAGTTTGCGGAATTATGGAACAAATGGGGACCGTTAACAGATGGTTTTGGCGTGAAAAAAGAATTCAAAGACCAATTCAAGAATGAGATGCAAAGTGTTGTTTTGGAGGCTGCTGAGGCATATATCGCGGCAAACGCGGCGCAGAAAACAGGAATTGGATTTGTGCAAAGTATTTCAAAAAGAGTTGCGGAGTTTGGACAAAAGATAAAACAAGGAGTTGTGTGGGCAGCAGAAAAAACCAAGACTTTCGTGGGAAGAATCAGTTCTTTTATTGCCACTTTCACCTCAAAAGAAACCGGTGCCGGCCTTTCAATCACCATTCTTGATGACAAAGACATTACCGAAAAACAACCATCGGGTAAAAAACCTACGATCGTAGCAAATTTACCAGATGACAACGCTCAAAAACCGCAAACGCAACCCGCGGAAGGAATCCTTAACCGAGTTAAGGATGAACAACCAGAACAAAGGAATCTACAGATACTAATACCACGGATGCTGGCGCAAGAAAGGGAAAAACAGGAAAGAGAAAAAGCGAAGAATGCGGAAAACTCAGTGAAACTAAGTTTTGAGGGATGCAAAAATGGACAGATAAATATTAACGCGGCAGATGCTTCAGCACTCGAAGAACTCACAGGAATTGGACCTGTAAAAGCTCAAAGCATTATTGAATTTAGAGCGCGGCAGACTTTTTACAAGGTTGATGATTTAACCAAAGTTTCTGGTATTGGCGAGGCAACGCTTGCAAAAATTAAAGAGCAAAATCTTGCCTGCGTGACCAGCGCCAATGACAAAAACTTTATTCCCTTCGAAAAAGCCTCTACAACAACAAATTCTGGAACTCCCCCGCCGGTACCAGGTGGATCATCGGGCACTCCAACATATCTAAAAATTCTTATCACCGAAGTGCAAACCGCGGGAACCAGTTCGCAAACCGAAGAATTCATTGAGTTGTACAATCCCAACGACTCAAAAGTAGAACTGCATGATTGGTATTTGCAAAAGAAAACGCAATCCGCAACTGATTTTTCGAGCTTCGTTTCGAAAACGCTGTTTGAAGGCGAACAAATCGCGGCACACGGATACTTTCTTATTGCCCGCCAAGGCTCAAGCCTTGAAAGTAGCGCAGATATTGTGACCACTTCTTCCCTTGCAGACAACAATGTTCTGGCTCTAAAAAATCCGAACGGGGAAATTTCAGACAAAGTTGGCTGGGGCAATGTTTTAGATTATGAAGGCTCCCCCGCTCTAAATCCGGCGGCGGGAAAGTCGCTCGCGAGAAAATACAGCAGCAGCTACCAAGATACCAACAACAATAGCCAGGATTTTGAAGAAAAAGATCCAACGCCCAAAGCCGTCAACCAAAGCAGTTCAAGCTCAAGCGAGAACTCAAGCTCGGCAAGCACAGATACCACCTTGCCAGAGGTGGTATTTGATTCGCTTTCAACAACCCAGACCACCGCGTTTTTTAATTTAGGGTGGACCGGAAGCGACGCGCAGGGCATTGATAACTATTTTGCGCAATATACAGTAAGCCCCAGCGCGGACGGAATATTTCTGCAATATTTCACCACCGGAACATGGCAAAATTGGCAGACGGGAAACGCCGGAGAAATAACCTTGGATTCTACCGTCAACAGCGTTTCTCTCACTGCGCAAGATGGCATAGAATATATGTTTTCGTTGACGGCAAAGGACGCGGCAGGGAATGAAAGCAGTACGGCCAGCGCAACTACGAACGTAAGTTTGGAAAAGAACGTGGTTATTAATGAAATCGCGTGGGCTGGTACAAAGGCTGATCCATTTGATGAATGGATTGAGCTATATAACAACATAGGTTCGAGTATTGATCTCACCGGCTGGAAACTCCAATCGTCTGATGCTGATGGGCCCGATATTGAGCTAGTAGGAAGTATTGGCGCGAATAGTTTCTATCTTATCGAAAGAACAGATGATAACCCAACTTCAGAAACCGCAGACGCAAAAGAAAGTTTCGGGAACGGTTTATCAAACGACACCTGCGAAGTGTTATATCTCTATGATTCTTTGGACAATATAGTAGACCAAACCTTTTGCAACTCAAACGGAACATGGCCCGGAGGAGAAGGAATCCCGAATTATATTTCGCTTGAGCGCATTGACTCCCAAACATCGGGCGCAAAAGCTACAAACTGGGCGACAAACAATCTCATTACCTTTAATGGAAAAGATTATCTTGCAAATAATTGGATCAACGGAACTCCAAAAAACACAAATAGTGTTTCGCTTTCTGAAACAGAGCTCACGAACCTGCGATTTAATGAATTTTCTACGCTTACCCTTACGTTGCTGGGCCAACCTTATTATAGCAATGGCCAGGTTACTATCCCTTCAGGGAACACGCTCATTATGGAGCCTGGAGTAACAGTAAAATTAAAAGGAGGGGCTGCAAAACTTGAGGTGTCTGGCACGTTAAGCGCGGTTGGGACAAGCGCAAATCAAATAGTATTTACAACATACAAACCACCGGGAGCATCGAACATATGGTGCGGCATTCACTTTACCTCAACAAGCCAGGATTCGAACCTGCAGTATGTAACGGTAGAAAAAGCTTCAAGCATGACATCTGGATGCGGTTCCAGCACCCATTACGCAGTTTTTGTTGAAAGTTCGGACATTACGCTTGGAAATTCAACCATCAGCGGCGGCGACAGCCAACGAAAACTCTATCTCAAAAACTCTAACTCGGTAATTGATGCGCTTACAGCTTCTGGCGTTTCAGACGACACAAGTCTTACGATAGTATATATTAACGGCGGAAGCCCTACGATAAAAAACTCCATTCTATCAACTAGCGCAACCGGTATTTGGAATACAACTTCATCTGGCGCTCCCACTATTTCTGATAACACGTTTACCAACAATACCTATCCAGTCAAGTTGACCGGGGGTTCTGGAACTGTTTCAGGAAGTAGTGCTTCTGGAAATACCTATGACGCTATCTTAGTGGAAGGTTCTGCGTCAACAAATATTACGTGGGCCAAAAACAATATTCCCTATCTTATGGATAGTTTTACGGTAAGTGCCGGCAAAACTCTGACAATACAAGCTGGAGTGACTGTTAAGTTTACAAACTCCGGAAGTAAGGAACTTACAATAAATGGCAGCCTCGTTACACAAGGAACTGCTGGCCAATTAGTAACATTCAGTCCTTGGGCTTCGGGCGGCAACTGGAAAAGGATATACCTCTATACCGACAGCACAGCGGATTTGCAGTATACAACGCTTGAATCTGGCGGAAGCACCTATGCCCAGGGAGCGCTTCACATTAAGACAAGCACGGTTGAGATTTCCAATGTGGAAATAAAAAACAGCGCAGAAAACGCCATATACGGATTCAACGCGACGATTTCTGGCTCCAATCTTACGCTGATAGACAACACCTACGGATTTCTCATTCAGACGGGTGACTGCCCAAACGTTACCAACGTAACCATCACCGGAGGAGATACTCTAAACTCCTCCTCGGTTTCCTGTACATTCTAAACTAAGTCTGACTTAGTTGTGTGAATAAGTTCGGCTTAAGCGCGGATGTAGGTGGTGAGGCGCTCCTGTAGAGCGCTTTATTGTAATCCGCGCGTTAAGCCAAACTTACCTGCACGCTAGGTGGAACCTATCTGCCTAGTTTTAGACGGCTTTATTTTTCTACTTTTTCGGGGACGCGGAGGTGCGAGGAGGCGGTTTGGAAGACAATTTCTTTGTCTTTGGCGTCTACAACAACTCTCTCTCCCTTCTTCACCGAACCTGCAACAATTTGCAAAGCCAGAGGATCAAGCACTGTGCGCTGTATTACCCTGCGCAAAGGACGCGCCCCAAGATTGGGATCAAACCCTTTTTCCGCAAGGAGCTCTTTTGCCTTTTCGGTCACTTCAAGATTGATTTCCTGCGGAGTAAGACGTCCCGCAACCTTTGCAAGCTCCAATTCAACAATTTTCTTTATTTCCTCCTTTCCCAGGTAGTTGAAGATAATGATGTCATCAATTCGGTTCAGAAATTCCGGACGGAACTCCTCTTTCAAGGCCGACATAACTCTTTCCTTCACCGAAGCTTTTTTGTCTTCTTTCTCGTTTTTTTGCTGTAAGAACCCGAGCGTACTCATCTCTGCAATGAACTGGGAACCTACATTCGAGGTCATGATGATAATTGCATTTTTGAAAGAAGCAACTCTTCCTTTCGCATCGGTAAGTCTTCCATCTTCCATGATCTGGAGCAAAATATTGAATGCTTCGGGGTGCGCTTTCTCGATCTCGTCGAGCAAAATCACGCTGTAGGGCCTTCTCCTTATTTTTTCCGTGAGCTGCCCCCCTTCTTCGTACCCAACGTATCCGGGAGGAGAACCTATCATTTTTGAAACCGTGTGGCGCTCCATGTATTCAGACATGTCGAGCCGTATCATGGCGTTCTCGTCATTGAACAAGAACCCTGCCAAGGCTTTGGCAGTCTCTGTTTTTCCCACTCCTGTGGGGCCCAGAAACATAAAGGAACCCAAGGGCCTGTTTGGCTCAGACAACCCTGCCCTGTTTCTCCTTATAGCGTTTGAGATCGCCTTAATGGCTTCCTCTTGGCCAACAACCCTGCCCTTTAAGACATCCTCCATTTTCTCCAGCTTCTTTGCCTCTTCTTCCATCAGCCGCATGGCAGGAATGCCGGTCCACCTCGAAACTACTTTCGCGACGTCTTCTTCGCCGATCTCTCCCTTGAGCAAAGGATGGGATTTTTGCATTCTTGCCAGTTGCTTTTCTTGCGCCCGAAGCTTTTTCATAAGTTCAGGAAGAGTACCGTATTTCAACTCGGCAACCTTCTGCAAGTTGCCCGCGGCCTGCTCCCGCTCGATCTGGAACTTCATTGCCTCAATGTCTTTCTTGAGATCCTTGATAATACCCACCACTTCTTTTTCAGACTTCCATTTCGCTTCAATGCCTTTTGCTTTTTCTCCAAGGTCAGCGACTTCGCGCGTGATCACTTTGATCCTTTTTTCCTTGCCTTTTTCGCTCTCGAGCGCGGTTTTCTCAATTTCAAGCTTCTGGATCTCCAGCTTCAGCTTCTCAAGTTCAGGAGGCATAGATTCCAAGTCAAGCCGCAAAGAACTCATGGCTTCATCCATAAGGTCAACTGCTTTGTCTGGCAAAAACCTGTCTGTGATGTATTTCGCGGCAAGGTTTGCTGCCGCAACCAAAGCGGCGTCGGTAATCTTCACTCCGTGATGCAGTTCGTACTTCTCTTTGATGCCCCGCAGAATGGTTATGGCGTCTTCAATAGAAGGTTCGGCAACGTATATGGGCTGGAACCTTCTTTCAAGCGCGGGGTCACGCTCAAGATACCGTTGGTATTCTTTAAGTGTGGTTGCGCCAATTGCGCGCAGCTCACCTTTGGCAAGCGCGGGCTTTAAAAGATTTGAGGCGTCAATGGCGCCTTCCGCAGCTCCCGCACCCACAAGCGTGTGGAGCTCGTCAATAAACAAAAGATATTTTCCTCCGGCTCTTTCGAGCTCTTTTAAAAGAGCTTTGATCCTGTCTTCAAACTCTCCTCGATACTTAGTTCCCGCAACCAAAGCTCCCAAGTCCAAAGCAATGATTTCCTTGTCTTTTAAAGACTCCGGAACCTCGTTCTTCACGATCTTTTGCGCAAGCCCCTCAACGATAGCTGTCTTCCCAACCCCTGCTTCTCCAATAAGCACAGGGTTGTTCTTTGTTCTTCTTGAAAGCACCTGCATCAATCTCCTGATCTCGTTCTCTCTTCCAATAATAGGGTCTATCTTTCCGTCTCGCGCCATGCGCGTTAAGTTTCTGGCATAGCGCTCAATGACCTGGTACTTGGTTTCAGGTGAAGGATCGGTAATCCTTATGCCTCCCCGGATCTGCGCTAAAATCTTCAGGGTAGTCTCGTAGTCTAGCTTCCCGAACTCAACAGTGGCAGAGCCTCCTGAGCCTTGCATAAAGTTTGTTTTTTCCAAAAGCTCTTTTGCTCTTGTGGGAGTATCGAGCAAAGCCAAAAACAAGTGCTCAACAGAAATATATTCGTCACCCATCTTTGCCGCTTCCTGGCGCGCCCTATCGAGCGCTTTTGCCAAATCTTGCGTCAGATAAAACTGGCCAAATACGTTGGGGCTTCCCGCAACCACGGGAAGGTGCTCCAAGCCTGAAACGGTTTTGCGCTTCAAGCCTTCAACATCTGCTCCTATTTTTTGGAGCAAGGTTAAAACAACGCTGTCTTCCTGGAGCAATAAAGAATAAAGCAGATGAAGGGCATCCACCTGCTGCTGGTTTCTTTCCTGAGCTATATTCTGCGCCTGGAACAGCGCGTCTTGTGCTTTGTGAGTAAACTGTCCACCATTCATATGTTTAGTATACCATTTCTCCTTGTAAAAGATAATAGAATATCCTAGCAAATCCAAATTAGCAGTCAAGATGTTAGACTGCTAACCAAAGGAGCAATAAAAAGCCCGCGTTCGCTCATGCTACTTGCGGGTTCGGATGGCTTCTTCGCGAATCCCGGTAAGGATATCGCAGAAAACCTTTGCTGGGAGTATGGCGTTTGGCGATTCCGGATGTCCAAGGTCGTGCGTAAGCACCATTCCCTCGCTCGCCAGAAGAGTTCTCCTGGCGTCGTTGTTCTGTTCGAACTTTGCGTGGATTGCTCTCTCAATGAGTTGACGATGTTCGGATGAGCCATATGGGATGGCTTTCTCCTTCCACCAAACTAACTTCCGTTCAGCTTTCCTTCCAGATCGCCTTGCTTCCACGCCAACGGATTGGAACGCCCGTTGTCGCGTAGGATGTCCTTCGGGAAACTTGATTCCTTGGATGAATCCTTCAACGGAGGCCATTTCCTCACCTTCGAGCACGAAGGAGTCGGCCGAGAAATTGCTGAGGCGGCGAGCACGCCAGTCATCAGACTTGCTGGCAATATTCAGAACTAGCATTTCTATCCTCCTAAAAAAGAAGGGCTGTTCTTCGAACAAGCCCTTGCATGAAAGATCGAACCCTCTGAAGCGGGATGGGATTGGAGTTGTCGGCCCTTTTTGCTGCATCAGCGGCGATATCGGGTCTCGGCCGCATCTTACTGGATAAGGTTGCTGCTCCGCCGGCACGCTTTTTGGGATCTCGTCAGATCCCTCTTATCCCTACCAAGAGGCTTAAGAGCCCTCAAAGAGGCCCCGTTCCATCTTCCACCCCACTTCAGAAGGTAACCTTGAATTAGCACGCGCATAATTCTATGTCAATACGGTGTCCGAGACCTCCGAGGGCTAACACTCCACCTATCACCTATAAGCAAGTGTGGGAATATTATTGCGATAGCAGTTATTTTACCGCGCTAGGTAAAAAAAGCGAGGATTTCTCCCCGCCCTTATGACTTTGAAAAGTCGCTAATTTCCTCCTCTGTCGACTAGTTCTTTCGCCCAGTAGGTACGCTTCTCGTGGGAAGCGTCTTGCACCTTCAGCTCCGTAAAGCCGAGTTTTACGTATACAGCTCTTGCAGGATGCGCCTCCATATCGGTTCGCAAAGTTGCAAGAGTAAGGCCTTCGGCGCGAGCTTTCTCAAGAAGAGCAACTGAAAGTCCAGAGCCTATGCCTCGATTTCTCCACTTTCTCTGGACTCCTAGTTCGTCCACATAGAACACCCTAACCCCGGGACTAAAGAGGTGGTCTAGACCATTGGTGCCGGAAATTTCCCGCAGATCGG
>Ga0209541_10016697_pt1 | contig 10830 bp, 10 predicted proteins | sample RifCSPlowO2_01_FD_184027 | JGI IMG/M metagenome (GOLD analysis project Ga0209541, IMG submission 184027) | Groundwater microbial communities from Rifle, Colorado - Rifle CSP2_plank lowO2_0.1 (SPAdes) (version 2) | ecosystem: Environmental > Aquatic > Deep subsurface > Groundwater | place... | reverse complement strand
ATTAAAAGTAGTTACGAAACCAGCATTTATTTTCTTATCCTCATAATCATATTTTTTGGGAAGAACATTAACCCCACTACCTTTTATCCAAGAAAGAATGACATGATCTCCTTTCTTTACTTTTGTAATATTAGGACCTACTTCTTCAACTATGCCTGCGCCCTCGTGTCCTAATAAGTTAGGATTTTGAGGTCCGGCCGTATTTTCTCCTTTTATCTCCAAAAGTTGGGTATTACATATACCGCTAGCTATAACTTTGACTAACACCTGGCCCGATTCAGGAGCAGGAACTTCCAATTCAATAATTCTCAATGGTTGGTTTAATTCCATCAATACTGCTGCTTTCATGGTCCTATTACTCATGAATAAATTTAGCTATACACCGATTATAAATCTTATGGATTAATGATCACTGGCAATAAAATAATAGTAATAATATCCTAAAAATGATAATAAAAGATGATAATTTGCTTAATTGCAACCAATTATAAAACTAGTTCATCATCTTGAACATAAGATATTCCCTTTTGTAAAGCAATATACGCTTTCTGTAATTCTCTGCCTAGATAGGCGGCATGATCAAAGCGGGAAATTAATCTATTCTTAATTATGGTTTGATAAATTTCTAATGGTTTTTCTCCAGTTACTTTGACTGCAACTTTGTTAACTTCTTTACATAGGCCAACTTCAATTACTTTTTCTTTATGATCTATGCGAATTAAAAAATATCCTTTTGGATCCATCACAAATTCTTTTAAATCATCATACTCTGCTTTAATGATCCTTAGATTATCTAGAACTATTTCAGTAGAAACCAAAACTTTTTCATTATTTTGATCAATAATTTTAATAACATTAACGGGGCAAAGTTCTGCTGCTTGGATAAGAGATTCAACTTGTTCTTCTGTAGCTTGGAAATGTAATTTATAAATATCATTTTGTTTTGAAGATCCTATCAACTTGGCTCTGTTCCCATTAAAACTGAAAAAATCTGAAGCTACTTCTACACATCTTTTAGTGCCCACGCATTTATTTTCATTATATTCTATGATTAGATTTTTCATGATAATTGCACTTTTCACTATTTTTTATTCATCCAAACGCTAATTCTTCTTTAGCTTCTTCAACTGATTTGTCTTTGGTAGTTAAGTAACGATTAGTTCGTAAATATTTTTTATCTTTTTGATCTGGAACAACACCAGCCAAAGTAGCTTTGCGAATTTCCTTTAACCTTTCTTCGGATACATCCATCATTTTACATATTTTCTGGCGTCGCCATGGATCAGAAAAATTTATTCTATCCCATTCATAAGCTCTGAGTATGGCTAAATCCCTTCCGCGCCATTCTGGAGTATCGAATGTTCCTCCGGACCAATCATGCTTGGCAAAGTCAAAATCTTCTTTCAAATAACCCATCTCTACTGCCGTCTTGAACATTTTTGTGCCGGCCAGAGGAGTACAAATAAAAAATTTAACGTAATCAACTTCCAATTCTTCAGCGTATTTAATAGTTTGTCTAATTTCATCCCAAGTTTCTCCCGGACTTCCTATTATAAAATTAGTAGTTGTATCAATTCCAGCAGCTCGTAATTTTTGGGCCATTTCTTTAGTTCTTTGAAGATCTATGGGTTTTTTAATAATCTCACGGAGAACTCGGGGATTTCCTGATTCTACTGCGAAATTAATGTATTGACAACCGCTTTTTGCTGCTAATTCAATGCACTCCTCATCCATACAAAAGATTGCTGCAGCATCCATATTCCATTTAATATTCAGATTTTTTTGGATAAGTAATCTAAACATTTCTTTCGCTTTGTTTTTGTTCATAAACATATTGTCATCGTCGAAAGAAAAACAATTAATGCCATAGTTATTTTTCAATAATTCCATTTCCCCTATAAAGTGTTCGGCGCTTCTAAATCTAGTTGGTCCGCCGGAAATTGATTCTACTTGACAAAAAGTGCAACCAATGGGACAACCTCGTGTCATGGAAAGTCGTGCATAAGGTAGTTCTCTCGGTCTTCCCACTGCTTCTCGAGAATACCTTGTTGCATATTTTAAAATGTCAACTAAATGATATGCCGGATATTTAAGTAGGTCCAAATTTTGAATAAAATCTGCTCGAGGTTGAACTATTATCTTTCCATTTTCATGATAAGCTAGTCCTTTTTTCGGAAGGGGTTTATCTTCGTAAATATGAGCTAGTAATTCTTGAATTAATATCTCTCCTTCTCCAATAACTGCATAATCTAAATTAGGATTGGAGATAGCTAATTCTGGACTAGTGATTACATACACTCCACCCATAAAAGTTATAATTTTAGAATTAACTTTTTTAACTAAATCTACCGCTTTATTTCCTGCTTTGCTATACTCATGAGTGAAATTACTTAATCCTACTACCTCTGGTTTTTCCGTTCTAACGATATCTTCAAAATCTTGCTCACTTAAATCATCAATAATACAATCAATTATTTTGACTTCATACTTGTCTTCAATTTGTGCTGCCAGCAAACAAATTTGAGTAGGGTGTATTAACCACATGGTGTATGTTTCATCATTACAAGCCCAATGATGATTGGGAAGAACTAGAAGGACTTTCTTTTTCACGACACTACTTACAATACTTTGCACGGTTTGATCCATTAATATTAACCTCTTTAAACTTACCTAATTTATTTGATAATGATTTATAAAGGTTCTGTTCTTTAGTTCGTAGGCGAGCATGGTCATTTTTCTTTGATAACATATTAGCTAAAATAGAAAAAACATAATCCTCAATTTTGGTGATACCTCAGAAAGTTATGTCTACATCAAATAACTGTTACCCTGTCCAGCATCCATGGGAACCATACATCCGCCCATCATGGAAGCATCTTCTGAACATAATAATAAAATCATAGGAATTAATTCTTCTGCTTTTCCTAAAAAACCTCGAGGAAGTTTTTGGCTGAATTGTTCAACTATTTCCGGTTTATTTTTCTTCAACCTCTCCCAAGAATTTCCTGGTGCGTAAAACCCGCCAGGTAAAATTCCTGTTACCATAATCCCATTTTTAGCAACTTCTTTGCCCAGTGAGCGGACATATGCTGCCAAAGCAGCCTTAGCAGTATTATACCCTAGGGAAGCAACCGCTTCATAAGAGGCTATGGAACCAATGTGCACCAAATTACCTTTCTTACACTCAATCATCTTAGGCAAGACCAATTTGTTAATCTCTACTGGTATTTTTAAGTTTAAAATTAATAATTTGTCTAAACCTTCAGAGGAGATAAAAGGATCGTGCAAGCCCAGTCCTCCACCAATCACATGTAAAACTACATCAACGTTTCCTAGAAACTCTTGTGCTTTTAAAATTGCAAATTCTAACTGGTCCCTCTGGTACAAATCTACTGAAATAGAAATATGTTTATCTGGATTTTCACACGATTTTCTAACTTCTTCTAATTTTTCGGGGGAGCGTGAGATCAAAACTAAGCTTGCTCCCTCTTTAGCTAAAGCTCTGGCGCAAACTGCACCTAATCCTTTAGATGCACCAGTAATAATAACTCCTTTACCATTTAAATTAATCCTGGGAGCAATCATAAGACTAATTGCTTTTTGCCGTATATAAATTTTACCTACCTATCTTCTATAATGGAAGAAGATATAAAAATAATGAAAGATAATAAAAAATAAAGATTTTTATATAATTTCACTACAGATTTTTAGTTGCGTAAAGTTTTAAAAAGCATTAGATTATGAAGTGATTATGGATGAAATAGTTTCTAATTGTGGTAAAGAGATAAACCTCTTAGCTAAATATCCCCGATCCAAAAGACCAATTGATGAAAGGGCAGTTCAAAGAACGCCGGAAGATGTGGTAATTGCTAAAAAATTTAGTAAAGAATTTTTTGATGGGAACAGAAATCAAGGGTATGGGGGATATAATTATCATGAACGTTTTTGGTCCGGCGTAGTTCAAGATTTCATTAAGTATTATGGATTAACTAAGGAAAGCAAAATCTTGGATGTTGGTTGTGGGAAAGGATTTATGCTTTATGACTTTATCAAAGCTCTACCGGGAATCTATGTTAGGGGCATTGATATTTCGGAGTATGCCATTGGCAACGCCCTTCCGGAAGTAAAATCATTTTGCAGTGTTGGAAATGCTAAAGATTTGAACATATTCAAAGATAAAGAATTCGATGTAATAATTTCCATAAATACTGTGCATAATCTTAAACTAGAAGAATGTAAAAAAGCATTAAAAGAACTGCAACGAGTGGGGAAACATGCTTTTATCACTAACGACGCTTGGAGAAATGAAGTTGAAAAAGAAAATATGCTTAAATGGAATCTTACCGGCGAAACTTATATGCATGTTGATGATTGGAAAAGACTTTTTGCTGAAGTAGGGTATAAGGGGGATTATTATTGGTTTATCGCTGAATAAGAAAAATTATGATTATCCTAATAATACTAAAAATAGAAAACTTAAAATCTAACTCTCAAAATGGCCCTTTGAAAGAAGAATCCGGCACATCTAATAACCCAGAAGGTTCTGGTAAAATTGGTTCTTCTTTTCCCAACATCTTAAACACTTCTTTTAAGATATCTTGATATCTGGGATAGTAATACTTCGATAAACCGTGTGAAGTTGGAACGGGAAAATCAGGCAGGGTTATTCTTACTGGAGCAGTTTTTAAAGAAGAAAAAGATTTTTCTGAGACTCTTGAAATAATCTCGCCAGCAATTCCTCCCGAATAATGTCCCGAGTCTAATACTATTAATTTTCCTGTTTTTGAAACAGAATTCAGTATGGCTTGTTCGTCTAATGGTTTTATGGTTCTCAGGTCAATTATTTCAGCGGATATTCCATGCTGTTGCAGAAAATCTGCTGCACGTAGTGCTTCCAACGTCATATAAGAATTAGATATAATGGTTATATCCTTGCCTTCCAAAACTATTTTTGCTTTTCCCAATGGAATCTCGTATGCTTCTTTAGGTACATTACTGGAGGTATGGTGCAGCCAGCGATGTTCTAAAAATATAACTGGATTATTATCACGAATACTGGAAATCAGTAATCCTTTAGCATCGTATGCTGTAGTTGGCATAACCACTTTTAATCCCGGAATATGGGCAAATAAAGCGTGTAAGTTTTGGGAATGCTGCGCTCCTTGACCCCACCCTTGACCTATAATCATCCGAATTACTAAAGGTACACTTTTCTGCCCCCCAAACATATAAAACCATTTAGCGGCGTTATTTACTATTTGATCAAAGGAAAGGAGAGAAAAATCCACTCTTTGGTGAACTAAGACTGGCCGCAATCCAGTAATTGCTGCACCCACACCAGCCCCAGTCATAGCATTCTCAGAAAGGGGCATATCTATAACTCTATCCTTCCCAAATTTTTGTTGTAGGTTTAAAGTTGTGCCGAAAATTCCTTTTGGATCAGGAACTCCTTCTCCTAGAAGGATAACTGAATCATCAGCGGCCATAGATTGCTCTAAGGCTTCGTTTACAGCTTGTGCAAAAGTAATTATTCTTTCTTCCATTTTAATATTTTTTATTTCTTGTGTGTAACATTTATTTTTTCTTTATTAATTATTATAATAATTATAGTATAATTTCAATCAGCATAGACCAATTTACCTAATTGATTCTTATCTGGAAAATTGCTGGATTGGGCGAAAGCAACTGCGACATTTATTTTTTGATCAATCTTTTGTTCTATCACCCTTAAATTTTCATTACTTATTATTCCTTGCTTTAGTAATTTTTGTTTACAATTTTCAACCGGATCTTTTAACTTCCACTTTTGAAATTCCTCTTCTGTTCTGTACCCTATATGATTGTCATAATTTGGGCCGCAATGTTCCCGCCAGCGATATGTTTGTGCCTCAATGAAAACAGGACCGTGGCAATGACGAACTTCTTCCATAACCTCAGCAACAATGTTGTTTACTGCAACCACATCGTTTCCATCAACTTCATAGCATTTAATATCATGACCGGCAACCATAGTACTTATTTTTCTATCTGGTTGGCGATCATGTAAGTGGGTATATACAGAGTAAAGATTATTTTCACAAAAAAATATAATGGGAAGATTTTTAAGTTTAGCAAAATTTATGCTCTCATGAAAAACACCTTCTTCTACTGCTCCGTCTCCAATAAATACTACTACTATTTGAGATGTTTTCTTTATTTGAGCACTCCAAGCTGCACCAACTGCTACGGGGATAATGCTTCCCACAATAGGAGTTGCTCCCATAAAATTTACGGACAAGTCAATTAGATGCATAGAACCCCCCATGCCTTTAGTACAGCCAGTATTTTTTCCATAAAGTTCAGCAAAAAATTTGTTTAAATCTCCTTCTTTAGCCAAATAATGCCCATGGGAACGGTGGTTACTAAAAACCATATCTTTCTTATCCAAAGCTGCACAAACACCCACGGCGGTAGCTTCCTGCCCTATAGAAATATGTACCGGACAGCGCATTTCCTGTTGAGAATATAACTCACATATTTTCTCTTCAACTCTTCTAATATACATTATTCCTTCTAATAAGCTAATTAGTTTTTCATTGGAATGATCCATATAAATTCAATAAAATTACTCTTAATAAAGCTTACTCATCTTTGTTCTAAGAGTTAATAGTACATAAGATTTAAATATAGTATTTTAAGCAGTAGAAACATGAACTTCAAACAAGTTTTTATCACTGGAGGAGCAGGTTATGTGGGCAGCGCTTTAGTACCAACACTCCTCAACAAAGGTTATAAAGTAGTAGTTTACGACTTATATTTATATGGGGATGTTCTACAACCCCATCATAATTTGACTCAAATCAAAGGGGATATTAGAGATAAAAATAAAATAATCGAATCCTCCAAAAGTTGTGATATTTTTATTCATTTAGCTTGTATTTCCAATGATCCTAGTTTTGATTTAGATCCAGAATTAGGAAAATCCATCAACTTCAACGCGTTTCATAATATTATTGCCGCTTGTAAAGAAAATAAAGTTAAGAGGTTAATCGTAGCTAGTTCCACCAGTCAATATGGAATAAAACCGGAAGGAGTGGAAGTTACCGAAGATATTGAATCTGAACCAATTACTGATTATGCTCGATATAAATTAGAATGTGAAAACTTGCTACGAAGCATGGATATGGGAGAAACTGAATATGTCTTTGTCCGTCCAGCAACTTTATGTGGTTACGCTCCTCGGCTCAGGTTGGATCTCTCAGTAAATATTCTAACTATAAACGCTTTGGTTAATAATAAAATCAAGATATTTGGTGGAGAGCAAATGCGTCCGGCTTTAAACATGAAAGATATGGTAAGATTCTATGAATTGATGGTGGAAGCACCTAAAGAAAAAATACATAAACAGGCTTTTAATGTTGCTGATAAAAATATGACTATCATGGAGATAGCTGAAATGGTTAAAAAAGTGGTTGGAGACGATTCCATCGCTTTTGAAGTGACTCCTACTGATGACAAGCGTTCTTATCGTGTCAATACCGATAAAATGCGCAGAGTATTGGGATTTGAGATAGAATATGGTATTCCTGAAGCCATTCAAAGTTTAATTGAAGCATATAAGAAAGGACTTATCGTTGATGGATTAAATAATCCGTTCTATTACAATATTAAACGAATGAAAGAAGTTAGTTTGAAGTAATTTATGAAGTATGAGATCCAAAGTAAATCTCTTATTTTGTGTTTTTAGTTCTTATAAATTTACAATTTCATAACCTTTATAAGAGTATTATTATCCGAGAAATCATGGTTCTTATGGACGTTAAAGCGGTTCTGTACGATTTAGATGGAACTATTATAGATACGGAAAGAATGCATGAAGAGGCTTGGATTAGGGTTTGTGCAGAATATGGCGTAGTGCCTTCTGCTCAGATGTTATTACAACAGAAAGGAATGACTGGTGAGGCGGCGGTGAAAATGATGTTTCCGCCATCTCTAAGAACTGATGCTCAATATATAATTAGAAAAGAAACAGAATACGCTTTAAAAAATGTGGCACAGGTACGTATTCATGCTGGTTTTATGGAGGCTTATAATGTATTAACTGCTAATCCAGTTGGAGTAGCTGTGTGTACTTCTGCTCTTCCTAATTTAGTTAGTGCGGTGTTGGATGTTTTACCAGAATTACAATGTTTAAGAGATAGAATTATTTGCAAAGGAATGTACACTAAAGGAAAACCCTCCGCAGAACCTTTATTGGCAGGATTAAGAGAATTAGGATTGCCCGAAACTACTCCAGCCATGTATGTTGGTGATGCTTTTATGGATTACTTGTCTGCTCAAAATGCTGGAATGAGATTTGTCTATTTTTGTCCTGATGATTCAAGAAAAGATGAGAGAATTCCTGACACTGTTCCTATTATCAAAGATCATAGAGAATTGTTGGGGTTATGATTTGGTGAGGTAAAAATAAAATGATTGCGTCCGTAGATGAAGTGAAAGAAGCGGTAGCCAGAGAGTATAGCGGTAGCGTTGCTGCTGTTAATAAATTACCCCAAACAAAATGTGATACTTTTCATGTGGATTTTAAGGATGGTACAGAAAGATTTGCAAAAGTAGGAAAGCCATTTCACGAAGACACTTATGCTGCTCAAATAGACATAGTCAGCATGTTAAGTGAGAGAGGTATTTCCATTCCTTCAGTTGTACCAACAGCTACTGGTGCAAAATATGTTTCTTTGGGCGGTGGTAGATTTTTGGAAATGCACGCTTGGGTGCCAAATGGACGTCCCTATAATCCTACTGTTGAAGATGTTACTCAAGTAGCAAGAGTTATGGCGGAAATGCACACTGCTGCTGATTCTTTGGATAGAGAACATTCGGCAATGAAAATTATGTCCTCCCATCCTTATACTGGTATGCCTAAAGGACAAGCACTTCCTGATTCTGCAATGTTGGATTATTTTGAAAGCAAGTTAAGTGACGTGCCTGCTACACTGCGTCCATATGTGGTTGCTGCACTTCCTTTGATGAGAGAATCTTTAGTTACTGAAATTCCTAGTAGAGATTGGGGTATCATTCATGCTGATCTTAACGGCGGTCAAACTATGTTTGATAAAGATACTAATCAATTCAAAGCGTTGATAGACTGGGAATGGATGCTATTTGGTCCAAGAGCTCGTGATATATCTTATTCATTGTCTACTTTAACCATAGGAGAAAAAACATCAGCAGAATCAAAATCTCCTATCTCCAAGCCATTAGTACAATCGTTTATTGACACTTATATGGCCACACGTTCAAATTTTTCTCCAGAAGATTTGCAAGCAGCATTCCAGCATTTAGGATGGGATGCAACTTGTAGGAGAACACGTTGGATTAATCAAGTTTTGGGAGGAGTAAGTGAAGAGAGAATTGCTCAATTAAAAGAATGGTTTGATCCTGAACCATTTGAACGTGCTAGGGAACTTAAAGATCTTCTTTAAATTCAACCTGTTTATGCCTCAAAAAATAAAATAACAAAATGAAAATACTTACTTACAATGTAATGAACGGCGGAGTTAATCCTCCGGCCAGATTAGAACAAGTTATGCAAGTACTTTCTGAACAAGATGCGGACGTTTTTGGGCTGCAAGAAACAGATCTTAAAGATGATGCAAACAATCGGTTGTTGAGAAGAATAAGAGAAGGAGGAACTCATCCTTATGGGGTTGTTTTTGATCGTGATGGTGCTTGGACCTATGGTTCTGCTGCAGCTATGTTTTCTAAAACGCAGCCTTCTTCCAGTAGTATTGTGGGCGAAAGAGTTCGGGTAGTTGAAATGAATTATGTCGTAAATGATGTTATTGGCGATGTTTTATCCATTTGCAATGTCTATCTTTCACATAAAAGTGAAGCAGAGCGCCTCCCTCAAGTTAGAGAAATACTGGAAGAAGTTGGCAAAAAGAAATTAGGTGTTCTCATTGGAGATTTCAATGCTCTATCTCCTCAAGATGGATTGAATAGTGATATTGTTCAACAATTTTCTCCCAAAATGATGGGAAAATATACTCGTGATGGCAAGCTTTGCTTTGATACTATTGAAGCGGTTTTATCAGCAGGGTACGTTGATGTAGGGTTACTATATCACCGAGCTGAGGAGATTACTGATCGTACCGACTTATCCGATCCTAAAACTGGCGGTGGCCATACTCTTCCTATGAGAATGGACTTTATTTTTGCAAAAAGAGATCTTGTTTTTTATTTAAGAGAATTCACTTTAGTTAGAAGTGGTCTTGCTCGAACAGCTTCAGATCATTTTCCATGGCATGTTACTATTGATGAATCTTTGTTTAGGAAAAAAGATCAGGAAATAGTCGGCATGGTTAACAAATGACTGATAACCTCTCTTCATTGTATTCTTGAATAAACCACCTAATAACTGACGCCGTCTCACAATTCTTTTTTAAATTCTGAAATCCACAAATAAAATATGAGTTTTCCACCAGTGTGTAGTTTCACTGGTGGCGTAGCCACATGTAATTATACTTAGATTGGAAAACTCATGGTCAGAAAACAGCCCCGAGCGAAGCGAGCATGCCACTGGTGTTGAGCCCGCAGGCGATCACCAGTGGTGGGCGGTTTTCTTTGACAATAAACCCCCTGCTTTAAGCAGTAATTCCTCTTCTCATCCTCCAAATTTTCCCTAAATTATGTGCTATGCTCACTAAATTGATTTTTATCTTCACGTTATCAAGACCTTTTAACAAAAATTCCCTGAATCCCAAGTTCTGTTTGATATTCCCAATCACCGGTTCGACGGTGCATTTTCTCAGACGATAAACTTCTCTTGACTCTTCTTTTTTCATTTTGTCT
>Ga0209541_10016695_pt1 | contig 10831 bp, 9 predicted proteins | sample RifCSPlowO2_01_FD_184027 | JGI IMG/M metagenome (GOLD analysis project Ga0209541, IMG submission 184027) | Groundwater microbial communities from Rifle, Colorado - Rifle CSP2_plank lowO2_0.1 (SPAdes) (version 2) | ecosystem: Environmental > Aquatic > Deep subsurface > Groundwater | place: Rifle... | reverse complement strand
GTTGACGTCGGAAGAATGGGAACGCCTGGAAGGAGATCCCGCGCGGTATGCCAGGGACGACACGCTCGGTAAAAGCGGCGTGGAGAAGCGGTATGAAGCGCTCTTGCGCGGCATGCCGGGCAGGCGGCAGATTGAAGTCAATGCCCGCGGACAGGGAGAAACCTCCGTCATCGAAGAACCGCCCCGCCATGGCGCGGACGTGACGCTCACGATTGACGAGGGCCTGCAGGCGGCGGCATCCCGCGCACTTGCACGCGCGATTACCGCGGTCGGGGGGAACGGCGGTGCGGCCGTGGCGCTTGATCCGCGGACGGGCGAGGTGCGCGCGCTCGTGAGCCTGCCCGCGTTCCGCATCAATGAATTCGCAGGCGGGGATGCAGCATACGTCGCACGCATTCTTGCAGACCCCCAACAGAGGCTGTTTAACCGCGTCCTTGCAGGGCAATACCCCATCGGCTCTACGATCAAGCCTATGATTGCCGCAGCTACTCTGCAGGAGGGCGTGGTAGAGCCGCGCACCAAGATTCTTTCCACCGGCGGTTTGCGCGTGGGAGATTGGTTTTTTCCTGACTGGAAAGCCGGCGGCCATGGCTGGGTTGATGTCTATGGGGCGATGGCAGAATCCGTGAATACGTATTTCTATGTCGTCGGAGGGGGATTTGAAGACCGTGTGGGGCTGGGCATAGAGCGCATGGCACGTTACGCGCGCGCATTCGGCCTTGGGGAAGCGGCAGGCATTGACCTGCCTGGTGAGCGCGAAGGATTTATTCCTACCCCGGAATGGAAAGAGCGGGTAAAAGGCGAGCCGTGGTATGTGGGGGATACCTATCATTTCGCCATCGGACAGGGGGACGTGTTGGCGACACCGCTGCAAGTGGCGCGTATGACCGCGGCGTTTGCCAACGGCGGTTATCTCGTGACGCCGCACGTCGTAATGCGTGAAGAAGGAGACGTCCCTCTCCAGCGGATTGGATCCGTAGGCACCGCGGTCCTCGATGTAGTCAAGGCGGCCATGCGCCAGACGGTGACGGACGGCAGCGCCCGTGCGTTGGGCACGCTCCCCGTAGCGATTGCCGGCAAAACCGGCACGGCACAGGCGGGGGGCGGCAAGCCTCCGCATGCGTGGTTTACCGGCTTTGCGCCGTACCAGAATCCGGAAATCGTCGTGACCGTGCTGGTCGAATACGGAGGCGAGGGCAGCGCCGCCGCGGTGCCGGTGGCGCACGAGATTTTTCAATGGTGGGTAGCGTATGGTACTGTGTCTGCAGAAAATGATTCATAAACGGATTGAGGCCATGTTTGACAGCTGCTTTATACTCCTTATACCACACAATTTTGAATTTTTTTTTATAGAGGGGGATAAGATGTTTCCTCCCTTCGCTCCGAAAACATTTATTTAATTAGGAAAATTGGGTACAATAGGGACATAAGCTCCAAAATACTGATTTATGGCTAACCAAGATATAGAGAAATTGGGCAATGAATCTCACCAAATAATCATGGGTGATGCTCTGACTGCCCTTGAAACCATAGAAAACGTGTCAATTGATCTAATCTTTGCCGACCCTCCATATAACATAGGTAAAAATTTTAACGGCCACAAAGAAAAATGGGAAAACGACGAGAGTTACCTAGAATGGTCATACAAGTGGCTTGATTTATGTATTGAAAAATTGAAACCAGATGGAAGTTTTTATGTAATGACATCTACTCAATTCATGCCCTACTTCGATATTTTTTTAAGAGACAAATTAACAATTCTATCACGTCTGGTTTGGTACTATGACAGCTCTAGTGTGCAGGCAAAAAGATATTACGGATCAATGTATGAACCGATACTTTTTTGTGTAAAAGACAAGAACGACTACACGTTTAATGCCGACGAAATTATGGTAGAAGCAAAAACAGGGGCAAAGAGAAAACTCATTGATTACAGAAAAAATCCCCCACAAATCTACAACTCAAAAAAAATCCCTGGAAACGTCTGGGAATTTTCGAGAGTTAGATACAGAATGGATGAATACGAGGATCATCCAACACAAAAACCTATAGCCTTATTAGAAAGAATTATTAAAGCCAGCTCATCCGAGGACGATTTAGTTTTAGATCCCTTTTCCGGAACATTCACAACGTCGTTTGTTGCAAAGCAACTGAATCGTCGATCAATTGGCATAGAGCTACAGGAGGATTACGTAAAAATCGGATTAAGAAGGCTTAACCTTCGAAAAGAATATAATGGAGAGAAACTTATTAGAAAGCCAAGGACTTTTGAACCACAATTTGCTGAACAGGAGGGAGCTCTGGCCTTATTTTAAAATCCATGGACAATTTATTTGTCACAATAATTAAAGCGACTCTCAAAAAATATTTTGGAAACGCATCAGACGACATCTTTGAGAGAAGCCAAATCTTGCAATACATTGCAATAAAAACTCGTTCAGCGAACAGGGGCGCAAAAGCTCGGGGAAGTTTTGCTAATTTATATGCGATCTATGTGGTTCTTGAAGATTATGTCAAAGGTGGTTTTGACAAAAAGAATAGCTATTCCAAATACAAGGGAGTGGAATTTACAAAATTATTCAAACGACAAAGAGAATTGCCATTTGGAGCAAAGTTACAAAACCACGCCTTAAACAATAGGCTCAATTCTGAATTCCAAAAATTTTTTCCAAGTTCGGAATATGTTCCAATTTTAAGAGATCTAGAAACTAACAAATACTGGTTTAATGAAAATCTAATTATAATCAAAATTTCGAAAAAAACTTACAACATTGCGCAGGCCATAATTGAAATCGTAGACAAGTACGCACAAACTAAAAAAGATGCCTTTGAACAATTTGTTCAAACATGTTTAGAATTACAAGGAATCCAAGGGAAAAAACTAAAAGAAGTTACAAACTTTATTCTTGGTTTACTTGAGCCAAATATTGATGCAAGATTATTTGAAATTGTTAGCTATTCAATACTGAAGTACTACTATCACGATCAAAAAATATACTGGGGTTTTGATCCGAAAAAAATTCGTGAAGATAACTTAACCCTGTACAAGACAGGCCGGACAAATGCCAACGACGGCGGTGTTGATTTTGTTATGAAGCCCTTAGGTCGTTTCTTTCAAGTGACCGAGACTTTGGATGTAAAAAAATATTTTCTCGACATAGATAAAATACACAGATACCCAGTTACTTTTGTCATCAAGTCACAAGAGAAACCGAAACATCTTCTTAGTGGAATTAAAGCTAACGCTTTAAGAGTCTATTCAGTTAAAGAAATCGTTGGCAGATATATGCAGTGTATTGAAGAAATAATCAATATTCCCCGCCTACACCAGTGCTTTATGGAAGCCGTAAAACAGGGTTACTTAAAAAAAATCCTGAACGAAATCGTCTTACAAAGCAAGATTGAATTTAATTATGAGGAAGAGGATGATGAATAATTTATAGCGTTATGAAAGGCATTATTCTCGCAGGCGGAACCGGATCGCGGCTCTATCCTCTCACCAAAGTCATCAATAAACATCTTCTGCCCGTCTACGATCGGCCGATGATTTATTATCCTCTGACGACCCTGCTCACCGCGGGCATCGAGCAGATTCTCATCATCTCCGGCACCGAACACGCAGGAGATTTTCTCGAGCTTCTTTCCGACGGGACTGCGTTTGTGGAGGACGTGAAGAAACTCGACGGTGAGGGCGCGCTGAAAGGCAAAAAGCTGCGGTTGTCGTACGCCGTGCAGCCGGCGGCCGGAGGGATCGCCCAGGCGCTCTCGCTGGCTGAAGAGTTTTCCGACGGCGGCCGGGTAACCGTCATGCTGGGCGACAATATTCTCAACGAAGATTTGAGCGTCTTCGCGGAGTCGTTCGCGCGCCAAAAAACAGGCGCGAAGATTTTTCTCACCGAGGTGGCGCATCCCGAGCACTACGGCATTGCGGAGATCGCCGACGGGCGCATTGAACGAATTGTGGAAAAACCCGCGCATCCGCAGTCGCGGCTTGCGGTCGCAGGCGTGTATATGTATGACGCGCAGGTGTGGGGCATGATCAAATCGTTGATGCCCTCGGCGCGCGGCGAACTTGAAATTACGGATGTCAACAACGCCTACATTGAGAAAGGCCAGATGACGTTTGAGATTCTGGCCGGATGGTGGGGCGACGGAGGCGAGTCGTTTGATTCGCTCCAGCAGGCGGGCAAGCATATCGCTGAAACGCGGCGCCTTAGGAGTTGAATGCGTCGCTTCTCTCGTGCGTTACGGCGTCTGGAGCGCATAGGAGAACAGCTGTTCTCCTATTTTTAAATACAAGCGGCTATGGGTCGGATCCGCGCCTGCGATTTCCATGGCACTTTCTTCATACAGGGTATGCGGCTCCTGATCGACGGAAGGATCAAGATGCACAAACGCCAGGCGCGAAGGCGTCGTATAGAATACCGCGTCGAGATCGGGGACGAAGAGGTGAGACGTGATGGATTCGGAGGTGCGCGTGAGCAGCGTCACGTCGGGCGCGAGCGTGCGTTCCCAGGATGCGCGCTGCAGCTCGTGTTCGCTCGCCATGAACCACACCGCATGGCCGCTATCCCACTGCACGCGGGTGAGTCCCGGCTGCAGAATGCGTTGCGGTACAGCACCCTGGGGAAGCAGGGTAAACGCGGAGGCGAGCGGGTCAAGCACGCCTACCAGATCTTCCGGCGCGCCCGGTACGATGAGGCTTGCGCGCGAAAATTCCGTTGCGGTGAGCGGCGCAAAATCGTCATTGATGCTCTTCCCCGCCAGGACGCGGAGCGTCAGGGGAGTCTGGGCAGCGGCGAGCAAAATGATCCTCCCTCGGTCTGCGGTCGCGCTGACAAGTCCGGGGACTTCGGCGCGCGCGCGCACGGCGCCGTCCAGCGCGCGCGTTTCCAGGGCCTCATGGTTCCACGTCATTATCTCGTTGCTACCGATCCAAGTGATGCCCTGCACTGTGTCGCGGACCTGCAGCGTGCGGGTAGGGAAAGATTCGGTGAGTGAGAGGAAGATGAGCGTCAGGCGCAGCGGATCGCCGTGGAGCACGGCCAGCGCCAGGTCGTGCGGCGCAGGCGCGGCGGCGTGCAGCGGCCCTTCCAGTACAAGGGGAGGAATGCCGGGCGCCAGCAGATGAGCCGTCAGCAATTTTCCCTCCTCGCCGCGCGCCGACAGCACGATCCATGAAGATCCGCCGCGGTTCCAGATCAGGCGATCGGCGGGAGGAAACCCCTCGACCGCGACGGGCGCGGCAGTGGGAAAGAAGCGCAGGGTGGCAAACACCGTATGCGTGCCCGCGGCGATCGTTATTTGCCGCCGCCAGCCGTGGTATCCTTCCTTGGTCGCTTCGACGGTGTAATTGCCAGGCGCAAGCTGGGTGAGCCGCAGGGGCGTGGTACCCTGCTGCAGCACGCCGTTCAGCGTGACGGACGCGCCCTTGGGAATGCTGATCAGGCTCAAAGCACCCGTGGGCTGGATGGCGTTTCGCTTCAGGTTATAGCGATAGCCCAGCGCCGAGAGCAATAACAAAGGTGCCGCGGTGCAAAATGCCCCGATAAAGATCCAGCTGACTGCTTTGCGCATGGTGTCCTTCATAACATCAGTGTAGCGTTTTCAGCGACAGAATTCCATGCGTTGTCCTCTGCGCCATAATTTGGTATATTGAGATAAGAAAGGAGAAGAATGTTATCCGCCGCTTCATTCGCTTCATTCCGTACGAAACCGTAAGTATGAAAAATAAATTCATGGCCTCTCGTTCCCATCACGGCAATCCCAAAGTGTTTGCGGGGCGCGCCGTGGGCGCGCTGACGCGCGCAATCTGCGCAGAGCTTGGCTGCACGCGGGGGCAGAGCGAATGCAAGAATTTCAGCGACGGCGAGATTTGGTTCAAGTTTTCCGAAAACATACGGGGCGCCGACGTGTTTCTCGTGCAGTCAACCTATGCCCCTGTGGAAAACCTTTTTGAGCTGCTCATCATGTGCGATGCGGCGCGCCGCGCGTCCGCGCACCGCATCAACGCCGTGGTTCCCTATTTCGGCTACGCGCGCCAAGACCGCAAAGACCAGCCGCGCGTGTCCATTACCGCAAAATTGGTGGCGAATATGCTGACGGTCGCAGGCGCGGATCGCGTGCTCACGATGGATTTGCACGCGCCCCAGATCCAGGGATTTTTCGATTTGCCGGTTGATCACTTGTATTCCGCTCCCGTCATGACCGACCGCATCCGGAGCGCGCGCATTCCCCGCCTTACCATCGTGTCGCCCGATGTGGGCGGCACGAACATCGCGCGCGCTTACGCCAAGCGGCTGGACGCGCCCATCGCGCTCATTGACAAGCGCCGCCTGCGCCACAATGCGGTGGAAATGATGCAGGTGATCGGAGAGGTGAAGGGGCGCAGCTGTCTTATCGTTGACGATTTGTGCGATACGGCGGGCACGCTGGTGGCCGCAGCGGAAAAGCTGGTCGCCGCGGGTGCTACGCGCGTTGCCGCGTGTTTTACCCACGCGGTGCTGTCCGGCAGCGCCGTAGCCCGCCTGGACGCCTCGCCGCTCAAGGAAATTTTCATCACGGACACGATTCCGCTTCCCCCCGAGAAGCGCTCAAAAAAATTTACCGTCGTGTCCATCGCCGAAATTTTCGCAAAGGCCATTCAGGGCATTCATCAAGATGAATCAATCAGCTCGCTGTTCAAGTGAGCCGCCTGTATCGCTGACGCACGCCGACTACACGCGGACTCACGCGGAATTGTTTCCTAACCTCATTTTCTATGATGCAGAGGTATAAACTTTTTTTTATCAGCGTCGCGATGGTCGCAGCCGTGCTTGCGGCCTATGTGGGCGGCTATGCGGTGGGGAGGGGGGAGGCGCCTTCTGCGCCCGCGGAGGCGGGGAGAGCGTCCGGCAACGTCAGCGGACAGGGAAGCGAGCCTTCCTGGCTGTCGAAGGACGCTGATTTCGGCGTGTATTGGGACGTATGGAAATGGGTTCAGGATCATTACATTGACCGTCCGGTCGCAGAGCCGAAATTGCTGTATGCGTCGCTCATGGGGCTTGTCGCCGGCCTGGACGATCCGTATTCCGTATTCCTCGAGCCGCGCGATGCGGAAGAATTCAGCCAGGAGCTGCAGGGAACGTTTGAAGGAATTGGCGCGGAAATCGGCATTCGCGAGAGCCGTCTGACCGTTGTTTCTCCGTTGGCGGAGTCGCCCGCGGAAAAGGCGGGCCTGAAGCCCCTTGACTGGATCATGCAAATAGACGAACACGACACCCTGGGAATGAATCTGGAGGATGCGGTGAGGAAGATTCGCGGGGCGCGGGGGACCGAGGTGCGGCTGCGCATCATGCGCGAAGGATTTGACGGGCCGCGCGAGTTTGGCATTGTGCGGGACGATATTGTCATCGTGAGCGTGACGCACGAAGTGAAAGAGGGCGGCGTGGGATATATCGCCATCAAAAATTTTCATGCCGACACCAACGAGCGATTCCGGCAGGCGGTGAGCGACCTGTTGGGCGCGAAGGTATCGCGCATCATCCTTGACGTGCGGAGCGATCCGGGCGGGTATTTGAATTCCGCGGTAGAGATTGCGAGCTATTGGATAGAGGAAGGGAAGCCGGTGGTGCTGGAGCGCACCGCGGACGCGCGTACCAAAGAATACCGCGCCGTGCGCAATCAGGTGTTGGCCGGCATGCCCACGGCCGTGCTGGTGAACCGCGGTTCTGCCTCCGCATCGGAGATTGTCGCCGGCGCGCTGCAGGATTACGGCGCTGCCACCGTGGTCGGCGAGACAACGTTCGGCAAGGGGTCTATCCAGGAAGTGCAGGATTTTTCGGACGGCTCTGCGGTGAAACTCACGGTGGCGCGCTGGCTGACGCCCAAAGAGCGCCAGATTGACGGAGACGGCATCGCGCCGGATGTCGCGGTCGCAATGGAGGAGGAAGACGTGAAGAATGCCAACGATCCGCAGCTGGAAAAAGCGCTTGAAATTTTGACGAATGAGGAATCAGCCCGCCTGCCGTCGAGGCAAGGAATAACGAATTAGGGGTTTCCACATATCGTATTCCCGGCCATTCCTCATTCATTGTTCATAATTCCCCACACATGAAGGTTCTCCTCCAGCGCGATGTGCCTCATCTCGGCAAGGCGGGAGAGGTGAAGGAGGTCAAAGAGGGCTATGCGCGCAATTACCTGTTGCCTCAAGGATGGGCAGTTGTGGCAACGCCTGACGCGCAGCATCGCAGGCAACAGGAGGCAGACAGGCGGCTGCGCGCGCAAGAGGCGGAAAAGAAGGATGTGCAGGCGCTGGCAGGGAAGTTGAAACGCCTGACCGTTGAAATACGCGTCCCCTCCACTCCCGAAGGCAGGCTTTACGGCGGTATCCACAGGGAGCGCATTGTACAGGCGTTGAAAGAAAAAGGTATAATAATTGAGACTCAATCAATTGCGCTTTCGGAGCCTTTGAAGACGGTTGGATCTCGCCAGGTGGGGATCCATCTTAAATTTGGAGTGACAGCGCGTCTACAAATAGAAGTGCGGGGGGAATCGCAATGAGTATGCCCGCCTATGTTTTGCAGAGCGTGGTGCGCAAAACGAACGCTTTTCAAGGAATATGGACTATCATCGAAAGGCAATTATTTTGTAGGCAAAATTTAGGCCGATATGACTACTAAATACATCTTCGTGGCAGGCGGGGTATGCTCGGGTCTTGGCAAAGGAATTGCCACCGCCTCCATTGGCGCAATCTTAAAAGCCGCGGGGTATAAGGTGAGCGTGCTCAAGATGGACCCGTATCTCAACGTAGATCCGGGCACGATGTCGCCCTACCAGCACGGAGAAGTGTTCGTGACTGACGATGGCTATGAAGCAGACCTCGATCTTGGACACTACGAACGGTTTATTGACGAGCCGCTGTCGCGCCTTTCCAACATGACGACGGGGCAGGTGTACCAAAATGTCATTGCGCGCGAACGGCACGGCGAATATCTCGGCAAGACCATTCAGATCATCCCTCATATTACCGGCGCCATCAAGCAGAAAATCAAGGAAACCGCCGCGCAGGCAGGCGCGGATTTTTTACTGGTGGAGATCGGTGGCACCGTGGGAGACATTGAGGGTGAGCCGTATCTGGAAGCCGCCCGCCAGTTCCATCGCGAAGCCGGCCCTGAACACGCGCTCTTTGTATTAATTACCCTGCTCCCGTATCTGCAGACTTCCGGGGAACTAAAAACGAAGCCCACGCAGATGGCGGTGAGAGAGCTGCACCGCGTCGGCATACAGCCGGACGTCATTCTGGCGCGCGCCGATCAAAAAATCCCCAAAGACCTTCTTGAAAAAATCGCGCTCTTCTGCGATGTGCCGACGGAAAACGCCATACCTGCGCCAACCGTAAAATCCATTTATGAAGTGCCGCTCAACCTCGAATCATCGGGCATTTCCAAGCTTATTTACCAGCATCTGCGCATGCAGGGGAAAAAGCCCAATCTCAAGCCGTGGCAGGGGCTGGTCAAACAGATGAAAAACGGCGGCAAGAAAATTGCCGTTGCCATGGTAGGGAAATACACGGCGCACGGCGACGCGTATATCAGCGTGCATGAGGCCTTGAAAGCGGCTGCGGCTTACCACGGCGTCAAGCTGGCGATTGTTGACATTGATTCAGAGCAAATTGAGGAAAAGAACGCCAAAGCGTGGCGGCAGCTTAGATCGGTGGACGGCATTGTCGTGCCCGGGGGATTTGGAGTGCGGGGCATCGAGGGGAAAATCATGACGGCGAGTTGGGCGCGAGAAAACAAAATCCCGTATTTCGGGCTGTGCCTGGGCATGCAGATCATGTCCATTGAATTCGCGCGCCATATTCTTAAGACAAAAAACGCGAATTCCACAGAATTCGACCAGAAGACCGAACATCCGGTCATCCATATTCTCCCCGAACAGCGCAAAAATCTCTCGGAAAAGCACATGGGCGCGAGCATGCGTTTGGGTGCGTATGCGTGTGCGCTGGAGAAAAATACGCGCGCGCATCAAGCGTACAGCGAGAAAGCACCTCATGCGATCCCTTCGGAAAGCAAGGGCGGGAAATTGATTATTTCAGAACGCCACCGTCACCGCTACGAATTCAACAACGAATACCGTGATCAGTTTGAAAAAGAAGGGTTGGTGATCTCGGGCGTCAATACCGAGCGCAACCTGGTTGAAATTGTAGAGTTCAAAGATCATCCCTGGATGCTCGGCACCCAATTTCACCCCGAATTCCAGTCTCGGCCCCTCAAGCCTCATCCGTTGTTTCGAGACTTCATCGGTGCTGCCGTTAAACAAGCGTCAAGGTAGTTGTGATGAACATATGAAAGAAAGGCCATCTCCACAGCCATCAGTACGACCTGATTTTTTTGATGATATTAAGGATATTCCGTCGAATGAAGTGTGGGCACAATTGACAAAAAAAATTGGTGATATGCCCGACGAAGCATATAAAGAAACCGAACTGAAAATTGAAACATTAAACAGTAATATCGTCGATGATTTTACATCAATCGTTAATACAGATCAATTTAAAACACTAAAACAAAAATTACCTGAATGGAAAGAAGAAGCTTTGTATGCATTTTATCGCGCAAACACCCCAAGGGAGTGGGGACATATTGTGGGAGCCCTTAAATGGGCTACGGACGTAGGGCAAGCGATGATAGAATTCAAAATGTTTCCTCAATTATTGGAAAAAGCGCCCAGCACACGAAACGTCCTCATACAACAATTCATGATGCATATCCAAACCATTCAGAAAAGGAGATAAAAGGACACATTGATACGGTGATGAGCAAAGGAAGAGTAATCTATGCTTGAAGAT
>Ga0209541_10016694_pt1 | contig 10832 bp, 10 predicted proteins | sample RifCSPlowO2_01_FD_184027 | JGI IMG/M metagenome (GOLD analysis project Ga0209541, IMG submission 184027) | Groundwater microbial communities from Rifle, Colorado - Rifle CSP2_plank lowO2_0.1 (SPAdes) (version 2) | ecosystem: Environmental > Aquatic > Deep subsurface > Groundwater | place... | reverse complement strand
AATTTCATCTTCAATATTATTTCTGATTACTCTGACTTTAAGAATGAGGAGTTTTTGCAGGCCCTCAAGCGCTTTTTCGGCCTTGTATTCCTGATGAAAGCCAAGGAAGGCGTTTATCAGCAGGATTGCAACAATGGCATAGCCGTCCAGATTTGCGCCGACAAAGAACGAAATGCCTGCTGCAGCAACAAGCAAAAATATCAGGACACTTTTGAACTGGCTCAGAAAAATTGCCAGCGGAGTCTTTCTCTTTTTGGCAGGAAGAGTATTTTTCCCAAATTGTTGCAGGCGTTCGCCAGCCTCTTTTGTGGTCAGGCCAGTTTCGCTCGATTTTAGGTTTTTTAGGACTATGTCTGTTTTGATAGTGTGCCATTTTACCGGCTTTTGGTCTGTGGCCATAAAAACACTGCTCGTTTCGTGTTTATTAATTTTGCCGAACTACCAATTAAGCCGTACCCGTTAGCTTTTTAAACAAAAAAATTTGAATTTAAGTATGAAAATCGTGATGGGCGCTGGGGCGGCGATTATCAAAAATAAAAAACTCCTTCTTACGAAAAGGGTTTCAACAAAAAAATCATTTCCGAATTTCTGGACATTTCCGGCAGGTGGATACGAAGAAACCGATGGCCTGCTTGAAAATACCGCGATAAGAGAAGTAAAAGAAGAAGTCGGCCTGAATTTCAAGCCGGCCAAAAAGCTCAATTTCTATGAGTTTCAAAACGAGGGCTGCCTTGGCGTAAGCCACGTTTATCTTGGCGAATGGAGCGGGGAAGTAATTTTTCAAAAGGAGGAAATTTCAGAGGCTGGTTGGTTCACATACGAGGAAGCAAAATCACTAGACATCGCTTTTGCGTATCGTGAGGCAATTGAAGATTTGCATGGGCTTTCTCTGATTTAAATAAAGGCGCTAAAAACGTTTTCAATGCTATCCCGTAGTGCGATTGTGCGTATCTGGCTTATAGATACGGAACAGCAAACTTTATAAACCATCTTTAGCGTGTTTGTTTAGCCTGTCCAGCCCATGTTAATGGCAACTGGAAGAAACCTCGTGCACGGGGCGTCTTAGGCAAACGCAAGAGAATATGGTTAAAAAAATCGATATTACACAGCACGCCCTTGTTCCTAAATTTTCCAAACTTTCCGAAGAGGAAAAAACCCAAGTTCTAGATTTATACGACATTTCTGTTCTTCAGCTCCCGACAATTTCTTTAAAAGATCCGATGGCAAAAACTGCCGATGCAAAGCCAAATGATGTGGTGAAAATCGAGCGCGTGTCAAAGCTTGGAAAATCAAATTATTATAGGAGAGTTGGCGAATAATGTCAGAGCTTTTAATCCGAAAACATTTCGAGGAAAACAACATAGTTAAATCTAACATCGAATCATTTGATAGTTTTATAGAGTGGAGATTGCAGAAAATTGTTGATGAAATCGGCTCTGCCACACCAGCAGTCATTCCTCCAGAAGCGGAAGAAGTAAAACTAGTTTTTGGGAAGGTTAGAATTGAACAGCCATGCGTTATTGAGGCGGACGGCGCAAAAAGAAAGCTGTTGCCAGCCGAGGCAAGGCTCAGGGACCTGACTTACGCCGCGCCAATATTCCTCGAAGTCTCTTTAGTCATAGACGGAAAGGAGCGCGAACATAATGAAGTGCAGATTGTTGACCTGCCAATCATGTTGAAGTCAAAGCTGTGTTACTTGAATGGCCTGCCAAGAGAAGAGCTTATTGTTGCCGGCGAGGATCCTTACGACTCCGGCGGATATTTTATAATAAATGGGACAGAAAGGGCATTGGCCTTGCTTGAGGATTTAGCGTCAAATACGGTTTTCGTTGATAAAGTAAAGTCCGGCCCGATTACGCACCAAGCCAGAATTTTTTCCGCGTCTCCACAATATAAAATTCCGCACACGCTGCAAAGAACCAAGGAAGGCATTTTCATCTTGAATTTTGCTAACGTAAAAAAAGTTCCGTTGGTCATTGTTCTAAAAGCTCTGGGCATGGAAAAAGATGCGGACATTGCAAAGGCCGCGGGCGCAGATAGCAACGATGAAGACATTTATTTGAATTTAATAGATTTTGTTGAAACAAAAACTGAAAGGGATGCGCAGGACATCATTGCAAAATCTGCAAGCGTAGGCCTCGAGGACGAGCAAAGATTCCAGAGAGTGCAGTTCTTGCTTGACAATTTCCTGCTGCCGCACATTGGCTCAAAGCCGGAGTACAGGCTGAGCAAGGCAATGTTCCTCGGCAGGATGGCACGCAAGCTGATTTTGCTGCGCAAGAAAAAAATCGCAAAGGACGATAAGGATCATTATATGAACAAGCGCGTCCGCCTGTCCGGCGATTTGCTGGAAGACCTGTTCCGTGCAAATATGAAAATTTTGGTCAACGATATGCTTTACATTTTCCAAAGGGGCGTGAGGCGCGGAAAGATTTTGTCTCTCACTACAATCATCAGGACGAAATTCCTGAGCCAGCGCATAAAAAGCGCAATGGCAACAGGCAACTGGACGGGCAACAGGCAGGGAGTTTCGCAAAGGCTTGAAAGAGACGATGCCCTTGCTACGTTATCACACCTGATGCGCGTCACATCACTGCTCGAAGCTTCGAGAGAAAGTTTCGAGGCGCGCGAATTACACCCGACACATTGGGGCCGTTTCTGCCTACTTGAGACCCCAGAGGGCAAACATGTCGGCCTCAGAAAAAATCTTGCAATGCTGGCATCCATAACACCTTCGGCAAAGGTAGACGAACTTGAAAACGTAAAAACACAATTGGAAAATTTTGGGCTTAAAAAATTCAAAATTGCGGAGAAACAATGAGTGACGTTTACTTTGACGGTGCATTAATTGGCGAGGTTGATAACCCCGAAGCATTCGTGGAAAGCCTGCGCGAGGCAAGGCGGGCAGGAAGAGTAACGGCGTTGTTGAATTTTTCCTACAAGCAAAAGCAAAATGCAGTCCACATTTCTGCAGAGAAAAACAGAGTCCGCAGGCCATTGGTAGTGGTCAAGGGCGGAAGGTCCATGCTCACGGCAGAACTTGTTGCGAAATTAAAATCCAGTGAGATAAAGTGGAGTGATTTGGTAAAACAGGGAATTATAGAATATCTGGATGCCACAGAAGAAGAAGATACATATATTGCTATGCACGAAAATGAAATCGAAGAGCGCCATACGCATTTGGAAGTAGACCCACTTTCGGTTTTCGGAATAAGCACGTCCCTTGTTCCGTTTGCAAACTATAATCCGGTGTCAAAACTTTTCAGAGGGCAGAAAGGGCAGAAGCAGGCCATTGGGTGCTACACTATTAACTTCTTGAATAGGCTGGATACGTCAATCAATCTGCTGCATTATCCGCAAAGGCCGATTGTCAAAAGCTTTATGCAGGAAGTCTTCGGCGAGGACCTGTCTGCCGGCCAGAATGTTGTAATCTGCATAATTAATCACGAAGGCTATAATATGGCAGATGCGCTGGTCATAAACCGCGCTTCGGTTGAACGAGGTTTGGCGCGCTCTACCTACTACAGGCCATACGTCGCGGAGAAGTTGCGTTACCCTGGCGGGCAGGTGGATGACATTTGCATGCCGGGAAAAGACGTCCAGGGCTACACCCTCGAGCATGATTATAAATACCTGAACGAAGATGGATTGATTTACCCCGAAGCTGAAGTTGCCGGCGGGGACGTTTTGATTGGAAAAACATCGCCTCCGAGATTTTTGGGCAAGTTAGAAGTTTTTAGCGCGGCCGCAAGCATACGCAAGGACACATCTATGCGAGTCAGATACAGCGAAAAAGGCACAGTTTCTAAAGTAATAATCACAGAAAGTGAAGATGGAAGCCAATTAATAAAAGTCGAGGTTCGTGATTCGCGCTGGCCAGAAATCGGCGACAAGTTCTCAACGAGGCATGGGCAGAAAGGCATTATTGGTCACGTTGTTGCTCCAGAAGATATGCCATTCACAGCTTCCGGAATTGTTCCGGATATTTTGTTCAGCCCAAATGGACTGCCGAAGAGAATGACTGCAGGCCACCTAATCGAAGCACTGGCTGGCAAGATGGGTGCCCTGGCAGGCAGGACAATTAATGGCACATGTTTCCAGAGTGAAAATGTCTCGGACGTAAGGCAGCAGCTCATTGATTTGGGTTTCAGCGATGACGGCACAGAAATTCTTTATGATGGCAGGACAGGCAAGCAGTACGAAGCAAGAATTTTTGTCGGAAATATGTATTATCTTAAATTAAAATACCAAGTTGCTGATAAAGTGCAGGCAAGGACAAGAGGCCCTGTTGCTTTACTCACAAGGCAGCCAACAGAAGGTAAAGCAAAGGAAGGCGGGCTGAGGTTAGGAGAAATGGAAAAGGACTGCCTCGTTGCACATGGCGCCGCCCTATTGATGAAAGAAAGGTTCGACTCGGATAGGGCAGTCATGTGGATTTGCGAAAAGTGCGGAAACATTGCAATCTTTGATTCCTATAAAAACAAAGCATACTGCCTGTGCGGCGAAAAAGCAAACCTTGCGCCTGTTGAGATGTCGTATGCGTTTAAGCTCTTCATTGATGAATTAAAAAGTATGCACTTAAAGCCGAAGTTGATACTGAAAGAGAAGTATTAGTTTGTGTGGCGTGCTCGTGGCTAAAATCGGTGAAGGAAAAGCAGAAAGGAGTAAACCAGTTACGGTGCTGGCCTCGTTGGATTGCGCAGCAATCCGACCGCGGAGGGGTCAGGACAAAGCAAATTCTGCGGATTTTGCTTGCGCCACGAAAGCGAGGCTTTCGTTGGACTGCCAAAAACTGGGGGATGTTCCAGCAGGAATATTAGCGGAACTTGTTCCGCTTTAACCTGCAAGGTTCCCGTGGTTCGGAATGGACGAGATAATAACGAAAAAAATCGATAAAATAAGTTTTGGCGTTACGTCGCCAGCTTGGATAAAGAAGCTAGCTACAGTTAACGTGGTTTCGCCGGAGCTTTATGATGCTGATGGCTATCCTGTTGAGAAAGGCCTGATGGACTTAGGCATGGGAGTCATAGACCCTGGCCTGCGGTGCAAAACCTGCGGCGGAAGAATGCGCTCATGCTCCGGCCACTTTGGGTATATCCAGCTTGCCAAGCCAGTAGTCCATATCCTCTTTTCAACGCTTTTGTACGACTTGCTGAGAAGTTTCTGTTTCAATTGCGGCAGGATTTTGCTGGTACAGGATAAAATTGACCATTGGAAAGAATCAATGACACAATTAAGAAAACAAAATGACGTTGACGCAGTGCACCATTTGCAAAAATCGTTGTTTTCGATTTTGAAGAAAATGAAAAAGTGCGGTTATTGCGGCGCCAAGCCAACAGAATTAGTGATTGAAAAGCCAACCACATTTTACGAAGGTGAAAGAAGGCTTTGGCCTCAGGAAGTGCGCGAAAGGATGGAGAAAATACCTGATGAAGACCTGCAGGTGCTGGGCATAGACCCGCAGAGTGCAAGGCCCGAATGGCACATCCTCACTTTGCTGCTTGTCCCACCAATCACGACAAGGCCATCAATCACATTGGTAACTGGCGAGCGTTCGGAAGATGACTTGACACACAAGCTCTCTGACATAGTGCGCGTTAACCAAAGGCTTTTGGAAAATATTACTGCTGGCGCACCAGAAATTATTGTTGAAGATTTATGGGACTTGCTGCAGTATCATATCACAACTTATTTTGACAACTCGGTCGCACAGGTTCCGCCGGCAAGGCATAAGACAAACAGGCCTTTGAAAACACTGGCGCAGAGGTTGAAGGGCAAGGAAGGGCGTATCAGGTATAATCTGGCAGGCAAGCGAGTGAACTTCTGCGCGCGTTCGGTCATATCGCCAGACCCGTTTATGAAAATTAACGAGGTCGGGGTTCCAATGATGATAGCAAAAGATCTCACGATTCCAGAGCGCATAACAGAATGGAACATAGAATGGCTCAAGGGTTTCATCAAAAATGGCTCAGTTTACCCAGGGGCAACATATGTTGTGACGCTCGAGGACAAAAGAAAAAAAATTACTGACGACACAAAAGAACAAATCCTGCAGGAACTTGCGCCCGGCTGGATAGTGGAACGCAACATCATCAACGGCGACATCGCGCTTTTTAACAGGCAGCCTTCATTGCACAAGTTATCTTTGATGGGGCACAGGATACGTGTCACGCCTGGCAAGACTTTACGCATACATCCCGCAGTCATTGCGCCGTATAATGCAGATTTCGATGGCGACGAAATGAACCTGCATGTGCCGCAGACAGAAGAAGCAATAACGGAAGCAGAGAACCTGCTTGCCGTAGAAAAACAACTCATAACTCCGAGGCACGGCATCGGCCTTGTCGGCGTACGGGAAGATGCTTTAGTCGGATTATATTTATTGACAAAAGATGGAGCAACATTTAGCCGCGAAGATGCGGCCAGCTTTTTGATTGCATCAGGCGTCAACAAACTGCCCGAAAAATCCGTAAAGAAAGGCGAACATGAGGTGTACTCAGGTAAGGACATATTTTCGCTTCTGCTGCCGGAAGGCCTCGAGTTTGAACACGAAGAGCTTGTGATAGAAAATGGAAGGATTGCAGACGGCACAGTGCTTAACAAGTTTGTTGGCCCGCAGGACGGAGTTTTGATTCATCACATTAATAATAAATATGGCGCAGAAACTGCTGCGAAGTTCATAGACATAATAAATGCTCTCGGGCTTGCAGTTGCGCGAAAATGCACTTACACAATGTCAATGTCAGATTTGGACCTAAGCAAGAGGGCAAAGGACAAAATCCGCGAATTAATCAGCGAGGGCGTAAAAGATGCAAAAAAAATATTAAGATTATACAGGGAAGATAAAATAGTTCCAATTCCGGGCAAGACAGTAAAAGAAACAAGAGAAGCCATGATTCTTGCTGCATTGAATAGGCTAAGAAAGCCAATCGGCGAAATTGTTGAAAAAGAATCTAAAGAAGGCAGCAATTTCATTTTAATGGCCAAGTGTGACATGGCAGGCCTTTTGAATTTGGCACAGACATCTGCATTTGTAGGGCAGCAGGCTCTCAGAGGAAAGAGAATTACCAAGGGCTATGCCGGAAGGACACTGCCGCACTTCGGCAAAGGGGACATGAGCCCAAGGGCCCGCGGTTTTGTAGTGCACGGATACGGCGAGGGCCTCGACCCTGTCGAATTTTTCTTCAATTCCGTCGTCAGCAGAGATTCATACATGGACACGGCCATGAGAACTCCAAAGTCAGGATACATGCAGCGCAGGCTGATAAATGCCCTGCAGGACTTGCGTGTCAATTATGATGGCACTGTAAGGGATGCCGGCCAGCGCATCGTCCAGTTCACCTACGGAGAAGATAACATTGACGTTTCAAAATCAGATGAGGGAGATATAAATTTGTATGCCAGGCGAAAATCAAAGCAATGATTGGTTGAAACCAGGGCTGCCGGAAGTAATTTCGGAGCGGATAGAAACATTTGCTAAAGAGAACAAGCTCTCCGCAGAAGGAAAGCAAAAACTGATTGATGCCGCGAAAAAACGCTATGCAAGCATGCAAATCACGCCGGGCGAGTCGGTAGGAATTATCGCTGCGCAATCGATTGGCGAACCGGGCACGCAGATGACTATGAGAACGCACCACTTTATCGGTGTCTCGGAACTCAATGTCACGCTGGGCCTGCCGAGAATTATCGAAATCTTAGACTTAAGGAAAGAACCAAAGACTCCATCAATGCTCATTTACCTGAAATCTCCGCACAATAAAACAAGGGATACGGCAGATAAAATTGCAAACAGAATCAAAGAGGTCACGCTGGGCGAGTTGGCAAAGGAGATATCAATAAATCTGGCAGATTCGTCTGTTTCAGCAAACTTTGACAGGCAGGAACTTTCACTGCACGGCGTTTCACATGAGCAGATTTTCGATGTGCTGAACAAGCAGTTCAAAACTTACAAAGTTGAAAAGTCCGGCAGCTCTGTAATCGTTGCGCAAAAAACCCGTGATATTAAAAAACTATACGCGCTGAAAGAAAAGGTAAAAGATACAACGGTGTCGGGAGTTGCAGACATATCGCACGTCCTTGTCATCGAACGAAACGGCGAATTTTTAATCCAGACATATGGCTCAAACCTCAAATCTGTTATCCAAATTGATGAAGTTGATGATGCACGCACCACGACAAATAATATTTTCGAAGTCGCTGCAATTTTTGGAATAGAAGCGGCAAGGTTGACAATTATTGCTGAGCTAGAAAAAGTCCTTACTGAACAGGGCATGCCCGTGGATTACAGGCACATCTCTCTTATCGCAGATTTAATGTGCCAGACTGGTGAAGTGCAAAGCATCACGCGGCACGGCATCACGGCGCAGAAATCTTCAGTCTTAGCCCGCGCATCTTTTGAAATACCGCTCAAGCATCTCGTGGATGCAGCAATAATTGGCGAAACAGATAAGCTGACCTCGGTTGTTGAAAATATCATGATAAACCAGCCAGTTTTTGTAGGCACGGGCCTGCCTGATTTAATCGTCAAGATGAAAGGTGAAGAAGCAAAACCAAAAGCAAAAACAAAAGGAAAAAAGAGTGCTGAAGAATGAGCGTCGAAAAATTAGTAAAAAATATCGGCAAGCTGACCATCGGAAAAGATGAAGTCGTAAAAGCACTCAGGGTTGGCGGGCTGGCGGAAGTTTTTGTTTCGCAAAATTGCTCAGGTGCAATTTTTGGCGAGCTGTCGGGCGTTGCAAAATTTTCAAATACAGCGATAAGCCGGCTCGATACGAACAGTGATGAGCTGGGCGTAAAGCTGAAAAAGCATTTTGCAATTTCTGTCGTGGGAATTAAAAAATGAAACAAATTTGTCAGCAGCATGGTTTAACTCGTGATGATGTTTTTATTGTTGGAATACGATCAATTGACAAATTTGTATATTGCAGCGCGGTGCAATAATGGCGAATATTGTTTTTGATTCCGAAATTTTAAGGTTGATGAATTATTTTAAAGACATCACGAGAGTGTCATGCAGGGATTGTTTTGAGTTTAATAACATAATTGTTTTTGTCACAAACGCAAATGAGGCTGGCCTGGCAATCGGGCGGGAAGGCGTAAACAAACAGCTTCTGGAAAAAAAGCTGCACAGAAGAGTAAAAATACTTGGCGCTGCAGAAAGCCCGGAAGGCTTGGTGAAAAATTTCATGTTGCCGGTTGTGCCTGAAAATGTATCCCTTTCGGAAGATGGTTCTGTTGTTAATATTAAATTTGTACAAAGCAAGGAGAGGCGCATATTGCTGTCGCAGAATTTGGAACGGCTTAAATTGCTAAAAACAGCGATGGCGCGTTATTTTCCAAATATTACTAACATACTGGTGTTGCAATAATCGGCATAAGCTTTGTGCAAAAACCTTTAAAAGGCAAACAAATCAGACAAGAGCGAGAAGGCAGTTTAGCTCTTCTTGCAATTAAGATGGGTAAAAAATCCAGAGGATTGTTCAGCGGAAAGAAGTTAAAGCAGCGAAGGGCTGCACATAGGTGGCATAGTAAATTATACACGAGGCGTGCCCTTAAACTGAAGGAAAAAGTAGACCCGCTGGAAGGTGCGCCGCAGGCCCGCGGAATTGTTCTGGAAAAGAGGCAGCTCGAGGCAAAGCAGCCAAACTCCGCCATGAGAAAGGCAGTCCGCGTCCAGCTGACGAAGAACAGCAAACAAATTACTGCGTTTGCCCCAGGTAATAAGGCAATTACATTCATAAACGAACACGATGAAGTCATCGTTGCAGGAATCGGGGGCCATCAGGGTAAAACCATGGGCGATTTGCCGCAAGTGCGATGGAAGGTTATTTCAGTGAACGGCCAGCCTCTGCAGCTCTTAGTGAGGGGAAAGATAGAGAAAACGGTGGGAAGATAATCATGGAAAATAAAATACGAGTTGATATGAAAACAAAATATTTTAATTTTGTTTATGGACTCGCAATGGCAGGGACAGCAGCATTGGGATTTGTAGGTGTGGCTGTTGGTTTAGGAAACCACGAAAATCTTGAAACAATCTTGAAATCTGCCTTTAGTGCAGGGCTAACGGGCGGCGCCGTGTTGGTTGCAGCAGCCGGAGTGCTGTACGCGACTTATTGTGAACCTATCATAGGAGTAAGCGCATAAAATGGAAGAACAGGTTGCAACAGCAGTGGAAAATAAACAAGAGCCTGCTGTGCAACAATCAGAACAAATAACGACTGAAACTTCTGAAGTGAAATCTGAAGCGGCGCCTGCAAAAGAAAAAACTTCTGAAACAAAAGCAAAACCAAAGAAAAAAATAATAAAATCAACTATTTCTTTAGCAAAAAAAGAAGAAAAAGGTTCTTCAGAAGTCGAAGACGCAGTAAAAACAGAAATTAAAAGGAAATCTGAAGTTAAAAGAGAAAATCCAGAAGAACTACGAAGGAAAAGATTTGCACACTTGAAACTTTTTAACAGGTGGCCAATGGATGTTGTGGTTAATGATGCCGGCCTGAAGAATTATATCAACCTAACGCCGGTTGTTGTGCCTTGGTCTGCTGGCAGGAACATCCAGAAGCAATTCTGGAAGTCGAAGAAATCTATTGTTGAACGGCTGCTGCTGAAGCTCATGGCCGCAGGCCACAAGGGGAAGAAGCATTACAGGACTTCAAATGTAAACACTGGCAAGCTGGCAACTCAGTATAATACGATTGTAAAGGCTTTTGAGTTAATAGAACAAAGGACAAAGAAAAATCCAGTTGAGGTTTTTGTGCGCGCCTTGGAAACCGGCTCGCCGCGCGAAGGAATAGCAACAATCGAATACGGCGGAGTCCGCTACCCAAAATCTGCAG
>Ga0209541_10016693_pt1 | contig 10832 bp, 12 predicted proteins | sample RifCSPlowO2_01_FD_184027 | JGI IMG/M metagenome (GOLD analysis project Ga0209541, IMG submission 184027) | Groundwater microbial communities from Rifle, Colorado - Rifle CSP2_plank lowO2_0.1 (SPAdes) (version 2) | ecosystem: Environmental > Aquatic > Deep subsurface > Groundwater | place... | reverse complement strand
ATAAATAGTTATAGAAAACTTACTACATCCTAAAGGATGTAGATTTCTTCTCGCTTAAGAAATTATTAGTCCACTAATGATTTTAAGCTATAGCAACTGACTTAGGTAATTCCCCTAAATTGTCAGTTGCTATATTCGAGAGAACAAAAAGCAATGAGGAAATATTTTGGTCTCTCGCTATAAGCGTTATAATATTTCGCCTAGAGATATCTTATCATATTAACAATCTTCTTAGCGAAGAGCCATGAACTTGTTCTGGCTCGATGGCTTACTTTTTAAACTCGAAAAACTTCAGATAATTATGACAGCAAAAAATATCTTTGTGAGTAAAAGAGGAAATAATGCCGCAAATCAAAACCAGCATAAGATAAAATATCCGGAAATTGCCAGGCAGGTAATTTCAGAATCAGACATAGTTCTTGAAATCTTAGACTCGAGATTCTGGAAAGAAACAAGAAATTTTGAATTTGAAAAACAGATTAAAAAGCAGAAAAAGAGACTAATTTTCATATTTAATAAATCTGACTTAATAGACAGAAAAAAATTAATAAAAGAAATTGACGAGAATAGCATTTATCCTTATGTTTTTGTCTCGTGCAAAAGCAGGAAAGGTTCTTCAGATTTAAGAAAAAGAATACAGATAGAAGCAAAAAAAATTGACAAGGATAAAATCTACGTAGGATTAATCGGATATCCAAACACAGGGAAATCTTCAGTAATAAATCTCTTAAGAGGGCATTCTGTAGCAAGAGTTGCTTCTGAATCAGGATTCACAAAAGGAATGCAAAAAGTAAAAATAACTGAAAAAATATATTTAATTGACACGCCAGGAGTCATCCCATCTTCAGAAAATTCAAATTTAAGCGTTAAAGATTTGGTAAAACATGCGCAGATTAATGTCAGGATGTGGGATAAAGTTAAAGAGCCTGAGATGATAGTTGATGATTTAATGAAGAAATATCCGGAATTGTTTGAAAAGTTTTATAAAATAAAAGCGAATGGAAATTCTGAAATATTAATTGAAAAACTTGGAAGAAAAAAAGGTTTCTTGCTTAAAGGAGATGAAATAGATAGAGACAGAACATCAAGATTGATTCTCAGAAATTTTCAGGAAGGAAGAATTAGGGTTTGATACTTCACGGATATTTAATCATAAATATTCTTTCTATGGCCTAATTTTAGAACTAAAATAATTAATTCACTTTGTTTGATTTGATAGATTGCCCTATAATCTCCAAACCTTAAACTCCAAAGACCTGCAAGATTTGCAGTCAGAGGTTTTCCTAACTCCGGATTTTTTTCTAATTCATTAAATTTTTTAGTTATTCTTTCTTGCTCTTTTCTTTCTAATTTTCTAAAAATTTTTTCTGGTTTCTTTTCAAGAATTATTCTATACATTTAAACATTTAAATTAAGCTCTTTTTTAAGTTTAGAGAATTCCATGCCTTTTCCTTGTTCATATTCTTCCAAAGCTTCAGCAATATCTCTCATAGTTTCAGGATCAGATAAAATCTCAATAGTTTCTATCAAACTCTCTCTGCTGACATTTTGAGGAGTGCAAGAGCTTAATATCCTAATTATTAAGTCATTATAAGACTCTCTATAATGCACCTTTAGTCTATCTAATTTTTCTTTTACTTTTTCATCAATTTGTATTGTTGTTACCATAGTTATCTATAGCCTATTATAGTATTTAAATCTTTCTTTTAAAAATAGAAAAAATCCTTTGGCAACACACCCCCCACGAGAAATCACCCCAAATAACTTCCAGATTGAGGAACAGCTCCTTTTGCAGATTTCAAAAACGTGTCCTCAACTTTTTTGTAAACTTCAATGGTAGACTTTGTCACGCTAGGCCTTATCTTATTCAATGCTTCTTCAAAATGTTTTTTCTTGACTTGTTTGTTTTCTATATTCTCTCTCAATGCAAGCAGAGCCGCCTCTCTTACAAATCCTTCTAAATCTGCTCCAGTATATCCTATAGTTTTCTTTGCCAGTTCAGAAATATTAACATCTTTCGCAAGAGGCATTTTTTTAGTATGAATTTTTAAAATAGTTTCTCTGCCTTCTTCTTCAGGAGCATTAACTAAAAGTATTTTGTCAAATCTTCCTGGCCTTAACAAAGCAGGGTCAAGCATATCTGGCCTGTTGGTTGCACCTATAATTAAAATATCTTTTAAATCTTCAAGGCCGTCCATTTCTGCTAATAGCTGATTCAAAACTCTTTCAGTAACTCTTGTCCCAGCTTCTACTCCTCTTCTTCCTGCTAAAGCATCTATTTCATCAAAGAATATAACGCATGGAGCAACCTGTCTAGCTCTCTCGAAGATTTTTCTCACACCTTTTTCACTTTCTCCGACCCACATTGATAACAGCGACGGCCCTTTAACCTGTATAAAATTTGCCTCTGATTCTTTTGCAACTGCTTTTGCGATTAAAGTCTTTCCTGTTCCAGGAGGTCCATAAAGCAAAATTCCTCTTGAAGGCCTTATGCCCATTTTTTCAAAAACATCCGGATATTTCATCGGCCATTCAACTGCCTCTCTCAATTCCTGCTTGACTTTTTCTATGCCTCCAACATCCTCCCAGGATATATTGGGGATTTCAACTAAGACTTCTCTCATTGCAGAAGGTCTGACAACTTTCAAAGCATCTTCAAAATCTTTCTGATTAATTATTAATTTTTCAAGAATTTCCTTAGGAATCTGTTCTTCACCATCTAATTTAATCTGAGGCAGAAATTTTCTAAGAACATTCATTGCAGCTTCTTTTGTCAGTGCTTCTAAATCTGCACCAACAAAACCATGAGTAACTGCAGCAATTTCTTCTAAATTAACTTTGTTTAAAGGCATTCCTCTTGTGTGGATTTTCAGGATAGTCAGTCTTCCTGCTTTCCCTGGAACATTAATCTCAATCTCTCTGTCAAATCTTCCTGGCCTTCTTAACGCAGAATCAATAGCATTAACTCTATTCGTAGCACCGATAACTATAACCTTTCCTCTTGATTTCAAACCATCCATCACTGTTAAAATCTGCGAAACAACTCTTCTTTCAACCTCTCCAGTAACATCTTCTCTTTTAGGTGCTATAGCATCAAGCTCATCGATAAAAATAATCGATGGTGCTGTTTTTTCTGCTTCTTCAAAAATATCCCTGATTCTTTTTTCACTCTCTCCATAAAATTTACTCATACATTCCGGCCCATTTAATAAAATAAAATTAGCATCGCTTTCATTTGCAACTGCTTTTGCCAAAAGAGTCTTGCCTGTTCCAGGAGGTCCGTGAAGTAAAACTCCTTTAGGAGGTTCTATCCCAAGTTTCTCAAAAATCTCTGGGTGCTTCAATGGAATCTCTACCATCTCTCTAATTTTCTTGATTTCATCACTAAGGCCTCCAATATCTTCATAAGTTATTCCAGGAATTTTCTCATCGCTGATTTCAACTGCTTTTGGATTTAATGCAACCTCGCTATTTTCAGTAATAACAACCGGAGCATTTGGATTTGTATTAACAACGACAAACCTTATCTGTGTAATTCCCCCTCCAAGATTTCCAAATCCCATATTTCCAAACATCTCTCCAAAAATATCATTCAGCTCTCCAAAATCTTCAGAAAGCAAATCTCTTCTTCTCTGAACTCCGCCAAGAACAACAATATCTCCCTTGAGAAGAGTTCTTCCAAGCAATCCTCTTTTCAAACTTTCTGAATCTGCCTGCACCATAATTCCTTTTTGCGCAGGAGCAATCATAACTTTTTTCGCCTCTCTAATCTCTGCTTTTTTTATTGTGACAACATCTCCGATGCTTGTTTTTGCATTTCTTCTTAAAATACCATCAATCCTGATTATTCCCTCTCCAACATCTGCAGGATAAGCTCTATCAGCAATCGCAACTGTCTCTCTATTGCCTTTGATTGTAATCACATCTCCTCTGTTTATTTCAAGCGCTCTCATCAGCTCAGCATCCATTCTCGCGATTCCTTTGTAAGCATCATCTTCTCTTGCTTCTGCAACTTTTAACTGAATTTCTTTCTTAACCATGTTTTATTCTCCTATTATCAAAAACTTCTTGCGTTTTTGGAATTTTATTTTCAGGAACTCTTTGTATTTTTTGGAGTTTCTGAGACAGAAAACTTCTTGTCTTCAAATCTTCCTGACTTTCAGAATTTCCTATTCTGTAACCTTCAAATCTTCCTGATTTGAATGGAACAGAAATTTTCTTGTCTTCAAATCTTCCTGCCTCGAACATTTCTTGTGTTTGAGGAACAGAAATTCCTGATTTCTGTGATTTGGAGAGATGAAAAACTTCCCAGTTTTTCTTGATTTCTGTATCTTTAAAACTTCTTGTTTTAAATGGGACGGAAAATCTTTTATTTTCCGTAGGATGGGAATTTTTAATTCCCATATTTGGAGAGATGAAAAACTTCTTGTTTTTCATATTTTCTGTTTCAAAAAAATTTAAACTTAATCTTCCTATATCTTCAAAACATAATCTGACCATATCATTCATGATTTTTTCCTGCTCTCGCATAAAAGACACGATTTCTTTTGGAATTGAAACCGTATAGCTGTTTCCAACAAGCCTCATTTTTACATTGAATTGCTTATTTTTTAGATTTATAAATTGATTGTATTCGCTCTCATCAGCCGGATGAAGAATTTTATCCCTGCATTCTGGACAAATCACAGCACGAAAGATAAATCCATTTTTCTCTATATTTGCTCTCTGCATTTTCTTTCCGCATTTTTTGCATAAAATTGTATTTTCAAAAATGTCTCCCATGTTAGTTTTATTTTATTTTGTATATTCTTTATTTATAATATAAAGCCGCATCATCAACCTCGAATAGTCAAGGCAGAGGACACGGCGAAGGTGAAAGGGGTGAGGTATATTCAGTTAATTTGGTTAATTGTATACACCTGATGTATACACAATCAATATACACTATATAAACATTTTGGTTTTGGAGAATACAGAAATTTAAAGTTAAGAACTTACTAAAATTAAATTTATTCTTGTTCAATTAATTTGTTGAGGGTTGGAAAGAATGTTGGTTTCCAAGAATCACAGGGGTTTTTATAATATTTGTTTATCTTAGGAGAAAATCCTTCGTAACGAACTCCAAGTCTATCGCCTCTTGCATTTTCATCATAATCCGGATCAGATATCTCACAATACCAACCAGATGTTGCGTCTTGAGCATCAATAGTCTCTCTTCCAAAACTAACACAAGACTGGCATCCTCCTTCAGAGTATTTTTTATAAGCTTCTACAACGCCTTTTGCATAGGACAGATCAATCCGAGTTGATACAATTCCATTAACCTCGTATGTTCCATTTTCAATTACAGATAATATTTTTGTTAAATCAGAATTTACAAAATCGCTGTCTAATTTTCCTATACTTTCTCTTACATCATGCAACATAGATAAGACAGACTGCGGAGAAATATCTTCTAAACTTCTAATTTTTTTAATTGTAGGTTCATATTTAATTTCAGATAATAATGACATATAAAGTTGTATAATCAATAGTTTAAAAGAATTTATATATTTCAATAAATAGTTAATTAGTAATGTCTTTCTCCTGAATACTAAATGATGAAGTTTTAAAAACCATCTCTACCTTTTTTATTCATGACAAAAAAGATTCAATACTATTGGGATAAATTCTGGTATTTACTCTGGAAAGATGATTCACTAAAAGGATGGATTTTCTCTTTAATTTTCCTCTTTATATTTATAAAAATCATCTTTTTCCCAATCTTAAGTTTAATAACAGGAACCTCCCTTCCATTAGCAATTGTCGAATCCTGTAGTATGTATCATGGTGGAAATTTGATCTCAAATTTTAACAATTGGTACACTATTCATGAAGATAAATACACAAGTTTAGAAATATCCCAAGAACAATTTTCTGAATATTCTTTCAAAAAAGGATTTAACAAAGGAGATATTTTGTTTATTGTTGAAGCAAAACCGGAAAAACTCAAAGTCGGAGATGTTATAATTTTTAATGCAGGACAGCAAAATCCAGTGATTCATAGAATAATAAAGATAAAACAAGAGGACGAAGAGTATATTTTTTCAACAATTGGAGATAATAACAAAGGACAGCTTTCAATAGAGGAAAATATAATGGAAGAGCAGCTGGTAGGCAGGGCTGTGTTCAGGCTTGTTCCTTATGCTGGCTGGGGAAAATTGATATTCTTTGAAAAACTTAGGCCAGAAAGCGAAAGAGGATTTTGTAAGGAGAACTAAAGATTAAATAAACCGCTCCGAGCCAGAATAAATTCAGGGCTCTCCGCTTAGGAACTTTTTAACGCATAAAGATTTTATAACGCTACAACAGATTTCAAATTTTTATCTTATTAACAATTTCCTTAGGGGTGGGCGATAAGTATATAAACCAAATCATAATTCAAAAATCATGGAAAATTTAGAATCTTTATTATGGATTCCTGCGATAATTTCAGCAGTTGGAGTTGGTGCAGTGATTGCTAAAGACTACATTAAAGGATATAAAATGGAAAAGGATATAAAGTGGAAAAGCAAATAAAAAGGCAGAATGTAGAATTACAGGGATTAACTAATAAAACAATTTATAACATTGAAAATTTAACTCTGAGAATTAATCAAAAGTATCACTAACAAGCCCCAAGCATAGAAATCTATTAATGTAATAACAATTAACCCGCGAAAATTAATATCATAGCAACAATAGACTCCAAATGTTTTTCCCATTAACAATTCCCTTTGGGCGAGCGTGATTCACGAGTATCGCCTCAATAATTTGTGTGAGTGAGTTCGCGAGTTGAGTGGGCTTGTGAGATTGGTGGGAAAACGACTAAATCCAAACATTTAAAACAATGAAAATTCTTCAGTAGAGATTAAAAAGAAAACTTTAAAAAGAGGTTATTCAGATAGGTAAGATGGAATTTTGTCCTAAATGCGGTGCAATCATAATTGAAAAAAGAAAAAATTATGGGTGTCCTAGATGTAGTTATTCTTCTAAAGAAAAGCCAAAACTAATTACATCAGAAAAATTAGAAGAAAAAAAACAGATTGCAGTGGTTAAAGAAAAAGAAATTGAAGTTCATCCAATAGTAACCAATGAATGTAAAAAGTGCGGCCATGAAAAAGCTTATTTCTGGACAGTTCAGACAAGAGCTTCAGATGAAGCAGAAACAAAATTTTTCAAGTGTGTCAAGTGCAGCTATACCAGAAGAGAATATAGATAAAAATATAAACATTTTTTTTCTAAGATATTCATGGCTCCGTAGCTCAACTCGCAAGCCCACTCGAATTGGATTACACTGAACTCGTGAACTTGCTCGGCTTGGTTAACCATTCTTCGCTAATTTTACATTGCATTAAACTTTTAAACTGAAAGTTGTTAAATGCATCATGGCTCCGTAGCTCAGCCTGGTTAGAGCACCAGACTCTTAAATAAGTAAGAAATTGAGAAATCTGGGTGTCGAGGGTTCAAATCCCTCCGGGGCCATATATAATCTTGAAAAGATTATTAATTTCTGAAAGAAATTTGTATACACATAAATTCAAATAAAGTTTACAATCGAGGGTCGAGCGATTTCGTGGTAGAAGTATAATCCATAAGAAACTTCGTGCGAGGTCGCGAGCAAAATCCCTCCGGGGCCATAATTTATTTTTAAATCGAAAGATTTAAAAATAAAGAATAGATAAAGTAATCTATGAAAAACAGAACATGTTTAGCATTAATGTTAGCAGGGGTAGTTGCCTTTGGAGGAGGAATGAAGACTCTCGTTGACAGCCACATAAAATCAAATGAAATGAGAAAAAGTCTTCCTGCAAGAGTTTATGAAGTACATGATGAGAAGTTTAAACTTGAAAGACAACTAGAAAAGGATCTTAAAACACCATTGGGATTTATGAAAGATAGAATAGCATATGAATTTGATCCAGAAATTATGGATAGGGTTAAAAGAAATGTTGAGCTACAAAAAGAATGGGATTCTTATGCATCTAATCCAAAATTCTCACCCATAATCAATAAAGTTGAACATTATAATCTCGCTTCTTGTCTTTTAAGTGTTAGTCTTTTTGGTGTAGGATTAATCGCCTTTGGTTCTGGGTACACTATTTTACTCTCTGGAATAATCTATAGGGGAAAGAAAAACTGTGTCAATCCAGTCAGTCAGAATTGAAGTCACCAAAATTATGAAATAATTTTTAGTGCCTCCGGGACCATTTATATAATTAAATAAAAAACAAAATTACAACCCCAGTAATTTAACCAGCTTAAATCTTATTTTATAGACACCATAACTAGCAGGATTTGAAGGATCTCCTTTAGAAGTTATGCCCAGCTCTTTCAAAACACCTGTGTCAGGAATAGCATCAAAAAATCTTCCAGGATAATTATTCAAAGTTTTTCTTCCAAATGAATCTAAAACAGCAACCAGTGTCTTTTTTCCATTAGCAGGATTTTCAAGTAAATAAATTGCTTTTCCAACTCCAGTGCCAAGTCTTTCGCTTCCAGCAACAACAGGAATATTATTTTCCACAGCTTTTAAAACCGGAAGTCCGGATGAAGTTATATCTTTGCCTCCAAGACCGCCTTTTTCTCCTGGCCTATAAACACTCATATATGCCTCTCCTGACTCAATCATATTGCCATTCTGAGAATAAACCTGAACATTATCAGGAATATCACCGATATATTCTTTAGTTGATTCACGAGGATGCCAATTAAACTCATCTGCTAAATTTTTAATAGAACTTTCTATATTCTCAATCTTTTCTGTATCAGGAATTGAAATTTTTTTTAAACTTGTTCCTTTCACGCTGACTATTTTATCCCCAATATTAAATCCAACAACATCTCCATTATTTTGATACATTATTGATTCTCCTTTCATACTCCCAACTAAAATAGGTTTTTTGTTTTCACCAATTAGTTCTCTTTGATATGCCCCATTACTATCCTTAAATAAAAAAATATTATCTAAATTAGACTCTACAACAGAATAATCTCCAAAAAATTCTTTAATCGTTTTTCTTGGATAGTCGCTTATTTTATCATCTACTATTTGATTTACATCATCAAGAGTAATGTCCCTGAATAAAATTTTTCCTTTTTGTCCACTTCCTCCGATAACCTCTGTATGTTCTTTTCCAAAATCAATAGAATATTTTCCATTTTCAGAAAATCTCGCCAAAATATTTTTCTTTCCATCATTATAAAAAGAAATATCATTGAACTGAAAAACATCTTTTTTTTCTATATTAAAATTCAAAGGTTCTATCCCTAGATTCTCAATATAAATCATTTGTTTGCCGTCAAAATATCCGGCTTTAATTCCTTTAGGAAGCATTATTCCCCTATTTGGATCAATGAAAACATCTCCCCCTTGAATCTCAACAAGATGCTCCTTTAGATAAAATTTTGAAGCCTTTAGATTTGTTAAAGAATTTTCATTTTGTGAAATTCCTTCCAACGATTCAACTTTTAAATTTTCTGGAAGTTCAATAGTTATAGAGTCCTTAAAAATACTAACTTCAGAAGTTTCCGGTATATTTTTTAAATTAAAACTGCTGATATCAGAATATGACCTTGGTTTAGGAAGAGTCAGAATACCATCTTTATCAAATTTAACTCCGCTAAAAAATTCAACCTCTCTCTTGAGAGTAATATCTTTTTTAAGAATTTGTTTTGAATATTTGTCAAGCATTTCTTGATTGGAAAAGATAGTATCAGTAATTAAACTATTTTCAAAAACTTCTGGCTCTAATTGAGAAAAATCCTGACCTTGTAAAAATTTCAATGCACAATCATTAGAAACTGTCTCAAATCCGGCACTAACACAATAAGCTTCAAGAGAATTAAAACTACCAAAGAGCTGTGCTCCAACTAAAAAAACAAGAGACAAGATAAATACAAAAATATACATCATATTACGAAAGTTCATTAAAACACCCCTTATTTGTATTACATATAGGAAAATCATACCTGATTCCAAAACTAAAATTATAAGCTACTCCCGAAATAAAAGAAGAATTATCGCTGATGACATAAACAAACTCATTATTATTGTCTGTTTCAAAAATTTTCAGTGAAATATCATTTTCCTCATTTAAAACAAGGCAGCTTAGACAAATTGCCTTGGAATAATCTATTTGCCTATCAACAATAATTTCAGAAATCTCAAGCATTTTAGGAATTCTGACTGGCTTTATAATAGTTGAAAAAGAGCGGAAAATCACGCTAGACTCTCCTTTTGAAACAGTCAAAGGAATATCTGAATTAATTTTGACACTATCTTCTTTAATAGTTGTAGTCGTTTTTATCTCTCCAGTTTTGATAGAAAAACCTTCATTGACAAACTCAGAAAAGTTTCCAAAACATTCAGGAACATAATTACTAATATACAAGCTTATTTCTTTTTCAATGATTTCCTTGGTAGGAATCTTTTTCTCTCCCTTATTCATATAAACTGGAACAATGTAAGGAAAAGAATATATACTGGCATTTAAAGAAGAATATCCTCCTTGCTCTCCTATTTCCAAAACTGCCTGTTCTGAAACTTGCTCAAGGCAGTTTTTAGCATAAAGATAAATTCGCTCTCCATTAATATCATCCACATTCGTTTTTTTAAAAAATAAGAATATTGCAAAACTCAGTGCAATAATTAAAATAGCTATAATAACAAATATTGTAACCTGTCCTTTCCTATTCCCGACCTCCATCTCTTTTCTCATTAATTAAAATAATATCTAAGATATATAAATATAATCCAAAAATAAAACTATCTAAAACTAAATCTTCTTTCACGTTCAGGGGCATGGTTAACT
>Ga0209541_10016692_pt1 | contig 10833 bp, 8 predicted proteins | sample RifCSPlowO2_01_FD_184027 | JGI IMG/M metagenome (GOLD analysis project Ga0209541, IMG submission 184027) | Groundwater microbial communities from Rifle, Colorado - Rifle CSP2_plank lowO2_0.1 (SPAdes) (version 2) | ecosystem: Environmental > Aquatic > Deep subsurface > Groundwater | place: Rifle... | reverse complement strand
AGTCGCAGCAGTAACATTTTGCGATGCGATTTCGCCCGCGCGCTGGGTTTGAAATCCCTGCTGGGTTCCCGATAGTCCGCTCCATGCCTGCTGAGGCGTGGTAGCAAAACTAAAAGGAGAAATAGATGTTTCCTGGTCAGTCGCAAGGTTTACGCCAACACCAATAAGAGTATTAGCCACACCAGCAAATAGATTTACTATACCTATTCCTGCGTTGACGATTGTCCCAAAAACATTGCTGCCGGTAAGATTGGCAACTCCTTGACCAATAATTCCACTAGGAGGATTTGCCGTAATATGTCCGAGAGTATTTTCTCCAAATTGAAATGAAAGCGTGGAACCGGTTACCGAAGTATCAAAGCTTGTCTGACTGGTTGAGTCGGATGAAGACGTATCGGATCCTTGACTGCTAATACCCGGAGATGATGGTCCCGGCACGTTGCCCGCCCCGTCACCGCCTTGATTCAATATTTCCTGATTGGCGGAGTTAGCGACGGCAATTAGTACCTGTTGCACTTCGGCGGGGTTTATTGATTGAAGCGCGGCAATCGCCTCGCCAGCTGATTCGCTCGCACTTGCAGCAGCTTGGCTATTCGGCGCGACAATATTTGCCGCGATTGCCGCCTCGACTGCTAATACTGTCTGAACAACCGCTGGTTCGGTTTGGCGCGCCGCAACAGCCGCTTCTGCATTGGTTGCGGACGCTTGAGCAAAATTATTTAACTCTTCTGCAGTAACGGTTTCGGACAATACTGAATTTCCGGAAATAACGCGCACACTTGCTGCGGCGGCCGTAATACTTTTTTGGAATACAGAGGAAGTGTGAGTTGGACCAGCGCTCACAGATTCACCCACCGTTTGACTTGCGATAGAAGTATTTAACGCAACTACTCCCATATCCGTTTTTACAACAGCCGCGTTTGCGGCAACCACATGCGGACTTGAGCCTAATACAGTTTGTTTATATATTTCAGCATCTACGCCCCTCGAAGATTTCAATCTTTCATAAATCACTTGTTGTTCGGTATTTAAAACGGCTCCGCCGTAAGGAGCCGGTGCCGGAGCGGCAGGCGCCGTCGGTACCGATTGAGGCGCTATTTTAATTATCTTCCCGCTTTTGTATTCGGGAGTTTGCGTTATATCTTGAGTTCCGTAAACAGCCCCGATATTTCCTATGGGATTAACTTCGCTTGAAATCCATGCCCCATTTTGTTTTGTATAATATTTTATGTTTCCGGCGGTATCTTGAGACCATGCCATTGTGGGAGTGGTGGAAGCCACAGTTGGCGACGGAATAGATTCCGCCGCCTGCGCCAATTGGATGGTTTCTCTTCCAAGATCTAAAGTTCTAACCGATAAATCTATCGAATTGGAATTAAAATTAGTAATTGATCCCGCTTGCCTAGCATAATTTCGCGCATCAACTATATTGCCATTAATTTGATTTGAAATTTGTGCGGCGATTGTCTTTTGTTCACTTGTCATTTTCGCCGTTATTAATTTTTGATTTATCAGCGACACATTTCTTAGCCCGGTTTGTTCAATAGACCGCGCCGCGGTAATAATTTGTTTTTTCATTAATTCTCCGCCGGCAGTTTTTACTGCTGATTTTTGCGGCGCCAGCGCCGGACTTTGAAATAAAGCTGTGCGGCGTAAAATTTGTTTTGGAATTTTAAGTTCCTGGCCGGCAAAAATTAAATTTGGTTCTTTAATTGAAATACGGTTTGCCGTCCAGATATCTATCCAGCGCTCTCCCCAGTTATATTGATTTTGAGCAATTTTCCAAAGCGAATCCCCGCTTGAAACTTTATATACAACAACGTCTTTTTCTTCATCGGCCGTTTCGCGCCATAATGCGACTTGCCTTGAAACATCCTGGCTGATCATTTCTTTTACTTTTTGGTCTGAATTTTTGGTTTCAGCTTTTTCTCCCGGATTTTGTTCCGAACCCCTGACAAAATAAGACATTGGCCGTAAAAAAATATTTTTCGGGGTAGGAATCACCGCAAAAAAACCGCTGAGAGTTCCAAGCATACCGGTAAAAAACTTTTGCCAAAAAGATTTTGGCGGCTCCGGCTTGCGCCAAGTTGGCCTGGGAATGTTTGAATTCATAATTTTTGCGTTTGATAATTATTAAGTTCGCTAAAGACAATGCGAAGCATCAAGCGCGCCAATTGGCGGCGCATATTGTGGAAATTTTCCGAACTTTCGGCAGTAAACTGGCCGATTGGATTATCGGTTATTGATTTAATAGAAATTCTATCGTAAAGATCGTCGGTGACTTCTAAATAATCTTCCCACAAATTATCTATCAGAGCAACAATTTGCTCTCGCAGTTTGCCCGACTCTGTTTTAAGAATATTGCGCGGACTAATTCCAACCCGCCAATTTTCAGTCGCGTTGCCGGCATTAAAGAGAGCCTCTATTATTTCTTCCATTAAATCAAAAGCCGGCTGAGAAAAATTATAGTTAGACGCCCAGTCGCTTTTGAGCGCCTGGATTATTTCGGCGCGCATCCAAAATGAATTATAATCATCCATTTCTCTCCCAAATTCATTTAAATTGTCTCTTAAGTGGTCAATCGTGTCAGTCGCGACGCTTTTACTTGTCAGCAATTTCTCGCGAAATTTATTAATAAACTTATTTTGATCATCTAAAATAGTGTCAAGCTCGATTGATTTTTTGCGCATATCGGCCGCAATCGTTTCTGCGATATCTTGGGCGGCTGTTAAAAATTTTATAAGTTTTTTATCTGCAATGCCTGATTCGGTCCAAGAACCATTTTGGACGTAATCCCAGAAATTATCATCGGCATAAATCTGGAAAATTTCATCTTCAAGCGACGCGAAAAGCAGACTTCGGCCGATATTGCCTTGCCGGCCGCTGCGTCCGCGCAGCTGATCGTCAATTCTTTTTGATAAATTCGGTTCCAACCCGTAAACTATCAATCCATTGATTTCTTTCAACTCGCTTTCAAGCGAAATATCAGTTCCCCTTCCGGCCATATTGGTCGCAACGGTTATTACCCCGCGCTTGCCGGCGTTTGAAACGACTCCGAATTCTCCCTCGGTAAGCTTGGCATGAAGCAGCTGATGTTCCAAATTTCGTTTTTTAAGCAAATCGCTGAAAAATTCCACTTGAGAAATTGAGCGGCCAACAATTAAAATCGGGTCGCCATTGGCGTGAACTTCGCTGATACTATTTACCATAAAATCAAATTTTTCCTGCTCGGTCCTGAAAAATAAAACCGGTAAATCAACCCTTTTAACCGATTTGTGCGGTTCCAAAGCTACCGCTTCCAAATTATAAAGCTCGGAAAATTCTTCTTTAGCCGATACTGCGGTGCCGCTCATTCCGGCAATTTTTTTATACATTCTAAAAAGATTTCGATAAGTGATAGTTGCGGCAATTTTATCTTCTCCTTGTATTGGTACGCCGCTACCGGCTTCAAGAATTTGCTGAAGGCCGTTTAACAGCCTCCGATTCCACATCGGATGTCCGGTGAATTCATCAATTAAAATTATTTTATCCTTATCAATTATATAATCCTTGTCTTTTTTTAAGAAAGAAGAAACATATAACGCATAACGAAGCTGTTGGACTGCCGACAAATCGCCTTCTTTAAAAACATCCCGATCCAGCAGATTTACAATATTGGCGGCGCCTTCATCAGTAAAATTCACCGTTTTAAAACGGGGATCAATTTCATAATCGCGATTCAATTTCAATTGAGAAATAATATTAATAATGCCCGGCAAATTTACCGGACTGTTAAAATCAGATTGGCGGCTAATGATAAGCGGAGTCCTCGCTTCATCAATAAGAATACTATCAACTTCATCAATAATGGCAAAGGGGAATCCACGCATCACCTTGTCATTTGCCGAAGTAACCAAATTATCTCTTAAATAATCAAAGCCAATTTCCTGATTGGCAACGTAGGTAATATCTTTGGCGTATTCTTTTTTCCGCATTTCAGGCGCTGTGTTTTGCGTTACCGCGCCACAGGAAACGCCGAGCCGACTAAATAAATTATTCATCCACTGCCTATCGCGCTCCGCCAAATAATCATTGGTGGTTATAATATGCATGCCTCGCCCCGTAAGCCCCTGAAGATAGGCGGTAATTGCCGCTGTTAAAGTTTTTCCTTCTCCGGATTTCATTTCAACAACTTTCCCCTTCCATAAAAAAATCGCTCCTAAAAGCTGGCTGTTGTTAGGAGCATAACCGAAAAATGAACGGGATGTTTCAGAAAAAATCGCGTAGGCCTTTGGTAAAAATTCATCGGCAGAATTAGGGTTATCGCTAAGAAACTTTTTTAATTTAACGCTTTCTGAAAGTAATATGGTTTGCAATTCTTCGGAAGAATACGAGTAATGATAGTAATCTATCCAATGCGCAATGGATTTAAGCGTTGATTTATATTGTTTTTTAGCGTAACGGCCTTGATATTTATTAAAAAAATCCGCTATATTCATTATTTTATTATAAAATACACAACTTAAAAATTCAATTTAGCTAATTTCAACTAAATATCTAAATTCTTCACCGTTTTGGCGTGCATCTGGATAAATCTTTTGCGGGGGGCCACTTCGTCGCCCATAAGAATGTCAAAAACTTTGTTGGCTTTTTCGGCGTCTTCCACTATAACTTTTTTCATGGTCCGGTTTTCCGGATTCATCGTGGTTTCCCAAAGCTGGTCGGGATTCATTTCACCAAGGCCTTTGTAGCGCTGAATATTTGGATTTAACATTTTGTCTTTTTTGAAAGCGCTCAAAATTTCTTCTTTATCCTCATCGGTATAGGCATATTCGTTTCTTTTGCCGCTTGAAATTTTATAAAGCGGCGGTTCGGCAATATAAATATGGCCCTGATTGATAAGTTCGGGAAAATACCGGAAAAATAAAGTTAAAAGCAGGGTTCTAATATGGGCGCCATCAACGTCGGCGTCGGTCATAATTACAACCCGATGATACCTTAATTTTGAAATATCAAACTCCTCGGCAATAGCTGTGCCTATAGCGATAACAAGGGCTCTGATTTCTTTAAAAGCTAAAATTTTGTCAATTCTCGCTTTTTCAACGTTTAAAATTTTACCTCTCAAAGGTAAAATTGCCTGAAATCTCCGGTCGCGCCCTTGTTTCGCCGAGCCGCCGGCGCTGTCACCTTCAACTATAAAAAGTTCCGATTCGGCAGGGTCTTTGCTTGAACAATCGGCGAGTTTTCCCGGAAGAGCCAACCCTTCCAAAATCCCTTTTCGCAATACCGTTTCCCTCGCCGCCTTTGCCGCTTTTCTGGCTTTTGATGCCAGAATCGTTTTTTCCAAAATTTTTCTGGCATCGGCTGGATTTTTTTCAAGCCATTCGCCTAAACTATCGCCTATCGCCGCTTCCACGGCAGTTCGGGCTTCCGGATTACCCAGTCGAGCTTTAGTTTGGCCTTCAAATTGCGGCTCTCTTAATTTTACGGAGAGCACCACCGAAAGCCCTTCCCTAACATCATCGCCGGTTAAATTTTCTTCTGATTCTTTAATATAACCGTTTTTTCTGGCGTAATCATTTAGTGTTCTCGTTAACGCCGTTCTAAAGCCGGTTAAATGCATGCCACCTTCTCCGGTGTGGATATTATTAGCAAAACTTAATTCTTCCGGCTGGATGTCTTCGGTATATTGAAAAGCAGTTTCAACTAAAATATCTTCAACGGTTTTTGAAATATAAAAAATATTGTCATGAATCGGCTTTTCATCATGAACCAAAAATTTTACAAAAGATATCAGCCCTCCGTCAAAATAAAAAGTATAGGAAGCGTGGGGTTCCGATCTTTCGTCGCTAAAAATAATTTTTACCCCTCGGGTTAAATATGCTTGTTCCCTTATATGGTCTAAAATTCTTTTGCCGTCAAAAATTATTTCCTTAAACACCTCCGGATCCGGATCAAAAGTTACAGTAGTGCCGGTTTTTTGGCAATTATCGGTTTTTTTAACTTTGGTAATGGCCTTACCTCGTTCGTATTCTTGGGCCCAAACATAACCGTCGCGGCAAACTTCGGCTTTCAGCCATTTGGAAAGAGCGTTAACAACCGAAACGCCGACGCCGTGAAGCCCGCCGGATACTTTATACGACTGGCCGCCGAATTTGCCACCGGCATGAAGCGTTGTCATAACGGTCTCAAGGGCAGATTTTTTGGTTTGCTTATGCATTTCAACCGGAATGCCGCGGCCATCATCGGTTACTTTTACTTTATTTCCGGACATAAGGATAACCTCAATATTTCTGGCATAACCAGCTATGGCTTCATCGATAGAATTATCAACCACTTCCCAAATTAAATGATGTAAGCCGTCAACGCCCGTTGAGCCGATATACATTCCGGGCCGTTTTCTCACCGGTTCAAGCCCCTCTAAAACATAAATATCTTTCGCGGTATAGGTTGGCTCTTTTGGTTTTTCTGTTTTTGGAATTTCCGTATTTTTAATTTTTATTATTTTTTTCTTCGGCATATTTATCTTAATTCCGCGTTAAATTGTTTTGCGGTTTGGCTGTAGATTTTTTTAGAAATTGCATCCACTTCGGCCGATAAAAGAGTTCTGTCGCTCTTTCTATATATAATGCGATATGTGTAGCTTAATTTATCGTTTCCAAATTTTTTCGGATTAGAATATTTGTCCAAAAGCTGTACTTCCTCTACTAAATCGCCACCTAAATCCCTTATTAAATCAAAATAATCATTGGGAACAAATTTTTTATCGACTATAAACGAAATGTCGCGGGTAACGGGGGGAAATTTAGAAACTTCTTGAAACTTATTGCCCAAGCGTAACTGCTTTTTCACCCTTTCGTCTTGCGACCACAAAAAGCGGATGTCGGGCAAATCCATGCTTAAAATAGCTAACCGCTCAAGTCCGAATCCAAACGCCCAGCCGTTGTATTTGTTCGGATCAATGCCGAGATTTTTTAAAACGACTTTTCTTACCACGCCGGCGCCCAAAACTTCTATCCATCTGTCGGAAATCTTGATTTCCATTTCAATTGACGGGTCTGTATACGGAAATTCGTCTGTATTAAAACGATATTTAATATCTTTACCAAAAATTGCCAGAGCTATTTCAGTTAAAACTTCTTTTAGGTCATTTATGGTAATAATGCGATATGCCCTGCGGCACAAATACCAGCCGTCCATTTGATGGAATACGTTCATATGCTGGCGGTCTATTTCGTCTTTGCGATAAACCTTGCCATATGAATATGCGCCAACGGATTCGCCTTTTTTAATTTGGCCCCTTACCTCGGGTAAATTAAGGTAATAATACCACATTACCGTAGTGTGAGTGCGTAAAACATGATTTTTATCCACAAAATAAGTATCGGACGGTTTTCGAGCCGGATGGTTTTTAGGAAAATTAAAAATGTCAAAACTTACATCATATGGAATAATTTCGGGCACGTTTAAATTTTTGAAAGCGGCGAAACGCGGCAGATTGCCAATACGCCGCGCAAGATCCTCCAAGGGGCTGCTCGGAGTTCGCGTTAAGTCGGGCATGGCAAGAAAACGCTTTAACCTTTCGGCTTCGGGGTCATGCCTTTTTTGCAAATCCTCTATTAATTTTTTTTCCGATTTAAGAATTGCCATATAATAAGTCCGAAACTGCCCGCTCCGATGCTAAAACCGACATAGAGAATTATAACTCCCAAAATGCCGGCATCGGCGGGATTGGTATAAAAAATGATGCCTAAAAAAGAAGACCAAGCTAAAACGCTTGAAAAAATAAGAGCCAATAAATAAGCATGTCTTGTGCCTATCAACATATAGAATATGTTATCAAAATTTTAAGATAAAAGCAAAGATTGTTCTACAAAAAAATGACCCCCGAACGGATGTTATCCGCAGGGGGTAGAGCAATATCAGGAGCTCATTTATGATTTCATAGTCTTGTAATTGAAGATTCCGCCCGCAATCCAGAAGAGCGCGCCGAATGACCAGATGATCGTCGGCATCAATTCACCCTTAAACGCAAATAAAACAGCCAAGGTGGCGTACAAAACAAAACAGAATGCACTCAGTACAATCATAACCTTCATCATCCTTACCTCCTCAAGGAACTGGGTTGCCATGATTACCTCATAGCAGGTACCGACAGAATGCCAATTTCGCTTCTAGTGTAACATACATGCACTTTATATGTCAAACAAAACGTTAGTTGCGGGGGCTTGAAGACATTAGAACTCGTTTAATGGGAGCAAAAAATAATTCAGCATTTTCTTTGGTTAGAAGTTGGTAAAAGTAAGGTGGATTATAAGAACAACTATACCATATCAAAACAACTATTTCTACAGTGACAGATTTAGTTTATTGATTACCCCAACACGTTACTCACTATATTTTTGAAATAAAAAAATGCTTCCACAATGGGGTGGGGGCAATAATTGATAGGGGGAACGTTTTGAATTACCTCCTATTCAATAAGTCTATATTTATATCTAATATGATTTTAAACATTAAAAAACAAGTAATCTCCGAGTTGCAAATCTACAAAAGTTATATAACGCATTCCCTAGAGATAAGATGCCAATATTTTTAGTCAATATTTCAATGTCTTCTCGAAATATTGGGGAATAATCCTCAAGTTTAGAATATAACATAGCCAGGCCGGACAAATCTTCATCTGTCCAGCCAAGTACTTTATTTATTATTGCGATACTTTCACTATTATCATTCCTACCTATCACATCCTCAAGAGTTTTTTTGACAAGCGACAAAATCAATTCTCCTAATTTTTTTATATCTTGTTTATTGCCAGATAAGTCATCATTTAAATCAGAAATCATCCTAAAGACCCCGCCTTTTGAAAGTTCATTTAGATTTTTCCGTCCCTTTCCTTTTAATAGTTTGATGGCATTTTCTATCCTTATTTCGTTAGAAACAAGTTGTTCTTCAAGACCAAAAGATGGAAGGTCTGATCTTATTTTTATAATAATAGTAAGACATTTTACAAAAATATCGCGAGCTATATCAATATGGCGACGATGACCCTTTTTACTTTTACTTCTTGGGTTGCTATATAAAAAAGACTGAATATTTAATCCGTGTACAATCTTGTTCCTAAGTAACCAAAAGTCTTTAGACCATTTGCCGATCTCTTCATTATGACCCAGGAGATTAAACAGAGCGGTTTTAAGTTGCGATTCGACATCTCGTTTTTCATCATCAGGTCTTAAAAGCGATTCAAATGCAATATGAACATTAATTATTGCTTCACTCGGATCTAACCCCGTTGCATTATGAGAAAATGAACGATTAAACCATTCTATTGAACGTAGAATCTTTAGTTCTTCGTTATTTTTAAATAAAAGTTTAGAGTCTGAATAAAATTTTTGAAAAAAATCGTTATTTTTATCATTGGCGCTTATTACTAATGGATAGGTTTCTTCTGCGGGAATATAAGGCCTGGTAGCAGTATCTTCTTTCAAATTTAAACGGAAATCTATACCCGTATTTCCATTTAAAACGCCACGATAATAAACAGAATCATGACCCAGTATTCCACTTCCTCCTGCTATTTCAAAAGAAAAATAGTTAAAATGACTGAAATTAGCTTGTCCATTAATGTCTTGAAGTTTCATATATCTTAAAACAGTAGCAAATTTACCCAGTTTTATTTTTAGATTTTCCCACTCTTTTTTGTTTTTAATATGTGTTATTAAATAAGACCACTGATAAATTGTCCTATTGTTTCCGAATCTGAATAGCCGAGCAATATTCATTAAATGAATCTTACTATCACCTTCTTCGCTATTAATACAATCTGAAAAAGAGGGTTTTATATTTAGACCGTCAATAGTAATACCTTCTTTTTGGTGAATAAAAAGATATGGGAAAATAATAATTATTAGGGTTTTATTTTTTTTCATTATTTTTAATTTGATTGTTTTTAAAAATTACGGAGCATAAAACTCATCTGCTTCGCGAAACTGCTGTACTTGTTCGTATATTTGATCTTCTGTAGCATTCCTTTTCCATTTCTCATATTCATTCTTTGTTGGATAGTCGTAGAAAAATGGTAAATCGAAAGCTAAAAATAAAATGGCAAATGAAATAATCAGAAAAAGCCAATTATCTTTTAGCCAATTTTTCATATTTCAATTTAACGCCATCCTAGCCAAGATAAAATTCTTCCCCAAAAACTCGATTTTGTATTACTGGCCGGCTGACTTTTAGGCAAATTTATATTATTGATAGCAGGGACTTTATACTCTGGAGCTGGCGCAGTATATCCAGCGCTGCCATCTACTCCTCTTATACTTTTAATTGGTTCAAGCGGCTGTGGCAATGCTTTTGCTCTGTGACAGTGATATTCGTCATAAGATAACCCCCAGTTTGGGCAATTGGTGCGACAAGTATGGCAGCCAGATGAATCGGTTCTCCCCGGATGAGCAAAGACTGAAACTGGCAAAAAAAGACCTATCATAATTGAAATTATCAAAAATGTTTTTGTGTTAGTTATCATTTAATGTATTTTCTGTTATGGCAAAGTTTCGCACACAGAACCATCTTTATTTCCATCAAGTCTATGTTTATCAGTTAGGTCATAGTTATCATGGAACCATTGAGCGTAAGCGTGAGTAGAAAAATCACCACAATCGCAGTCGGATGATGAACAAGCCGGTAAAGAATATGAGCCGTCGCTGTTATTAGAAGATTTGAGATAGCTCGACAGGTAAATTGCTCCTGCGATGAGTGCTCCAGCAATTATAATGGCATAAAATATTTTATTAATTTGCATAAGATATTTTTAATTATTCAAAAAATTTGATAGAAATATGACTTAAATTTATT
>Ga0209541_10016691_pt1 | contig 10833 bp, 9 predicted proteins | sample RifCSPlowO2_01_FD_184027 | JGI IMG/M metagenome (GOLD analysis project Ga0209541, IMG submission 184027) | Groundwater microbial communities from Rifle, Colorado - Rifle CSP2_plank lowO2_0.1 (SPAdes) (version 2) | ecosystem: Environmental > Aquatic > Deep subsurface > Groundwater | place: Rifle... | reverse complement strand
GCGGGCGAGACATGCTTGAAACTGGCCGCCGCCGGCAGGCCAGTAGCCTCGCTCAATTCGCGGACCAGGGCCCAGCCGTTGAGCGCGTCGAGTAGGTTGATATAGCCGGGCGAGCCGTTGCGCACGACGAACGGCAGTTTGCCCTCCGGCACGAAGGCCCGCGCCGGCTTCTGATGGGGGTTGACCCCATAACGAAGCTCCAGTTCCTTCAATGCTCTTCTCCCAACTCTAACTACTACCGCAGTCGCGAGGAAATGTCAATGCTTCTAAATTTATCTTTATCTTCATTTATCTATTCCGTCTCATCGTATTAACTTGGTGATACAGAATCAAGAAGAAAAAATGAAATAATACACGGAACATGACGCGATCGAGCGTTTAGAATTTGGAATTGAGATATTATTCTAGTCTTAAAGCCTCAAATGGTATAAAATAGATTTATGCAACTTGAGGGTAAAAAGGTGGCGGTGGTGGGTTTGGGGATCGAGGGCGTGGCCTTGATCGAATTTTTGCGTGGAAAAGTTGCCGGTTTGACGGTTTGCGATAAAAGCATGGCTGAAGTGATATTAGACAGAGCCGAGCCGGATTTGACCGAAAAGATTAAATTAATTCTGGCCGATACGGCGATTGAAAAAATATTTGGCGAAAAATATCTCGATGGTCTCGAGCAATTTGACATTGTTTTCCGCTCGCCGGCGGTTTATTTTGCCGATCCGGCACTGCTTAAAGCGAAAGCTAAGGGTGTCGTTGTTTTATCGCAAATGAAATTATTTTTTGCTCTGTGTCCGTGTCCGATTATCGGTGTGACCGGGACAAAAGGTAAGGGAACGACGGCTTCTTTAATATTGGAGATATTAAGGAAGAAATCCGAAATCCGAATGTCGAAATCCGAAAGAAATCCCAATATCCAAATTCCCAATTCGAAAGAGATCTCTTGGCGTGCTCAAGATGACAAGAGCTTTATAATTAATAATGATCCCACACTGAGTACTGAGAACTGTGTACTGAGTACTGTGAACTCCGTCTATCTTGCGGGCAATATTGGCAAGCCGGCGATTACACTTGTTCCGGCCTTAAAAAAGGATGATGTCATCATACTTGAGCTGTCGAATTTTCAGTTAGCCGACCTTGACCAGAGTCCGCACATCGCCGTCGTCACCAATCTGGGCGTTGATCATCTTGATTATCACAAAGATGAGGCGGAATACCGGGCGGCGAAGAAAAATATTGTTCTATGGCAAGGAAGTGACGATTTTGCAGTGTTAAATCATAATTCGACTTTTAATCTTTCAACACTGACAAAATCGCGCGGTCAGATCAAATATTTTGCCAGAGATAATTCTTTGGTCGATTGTGCCGTTGTTGACGAAAACGGCATAAGTAAAGTTATTCTCGATCCGCAAGGCCGGAACATTGAAATTTGTGAAATTAATGATCTGAATATTGTCGGCCGCCATAATCTCGACAATGTCGCGGCGGCGGCAATAGTTGCTGATATTTTAGATGTGCCAGCCGAAATAATCCGCCAAGCGGTCAAGCGTTTTGTTGGCTTGCCGCACCGACTGGAATTAATTGCAGAAATAAACAAAGTCAGATACATCAATGATTCTTTTGCGACCAGTCCGGATCCGACGATGGCGGCGATTAATTCTTTTTCAGAGGACAAGATTCTAATTCTTGGTGGTAGCTCAAAAGGGGCTGATTTTACTGTTTTGGCAGAAACAATTGCTGGCTCCGCTGTTAAAGGTGTCATCCTGATCGGAGTCGAGGGGCCAAGGATCAAAAAAGCCCTGAAAACGGCTGACTTTAGAGGTCACATCATTTCCGGCAGTCAAACGATGGCAGAAATTGTTCGTAAAGCGTCAGCCGAGACGCGTCGAGGTGATGTTGTCATCTTTTCGCCGGCTTGCGCCAGTTTTGATTTGTTCAAAAATTATAAGGAGCGGGGAGAGAAGTTTAAAGAGGAAGTCCTTAAACTAATGCCAAAATCCTAATTTCAAATGTCAAATAAAATGTCAAAATCTAAATGTCAAAGATCGCAATATTTGAAATATAGTCTTTGGCATTTGGATTTTTATTTGTAATTTGTCATTCGGATTTTGAAATTATCATTATGAATACTTATCCTCGAAAACGTAGCGATTACTGGCTCTCTCTGGCGGTTTTTGGTTTGATTGTTTTTGGTTTGATTATGATTTATTCAGTGTCGAAATATTATTCTCTCGAGCTAACTAACGGCTTGAGTGATAAATATTTTCTTAAAAAGCAATTAATAACGGTTATAATTGGCCTGCTTGTCTGGATTGTCGTCCAGGCAATTGACTACCGGTATTGGAAGAAGTATGCAGGAACAATGTTTTTCATTACTTTCGGCTTGTTGCTATTACCGATAATTTTGCGTCCCTTTGGCATAACTTCGGCTGGCCGCTGGATTATCATTGCCGATTTCAGCTTTCAACCAGCTGAGCTGGCCAAACTGACTTTTATTTTCTACTTAGCTGGTTTATTTGCTGAAAAAGGTCGTAGCCTGAAGGAAGTTACCAAACTTTTCTGGCCGTTTATCTCGGTTGTGGGAATAATTGCTCTGATGATGTTGGTGCAAAAAGATCTCGGAACTTTGTCAATTTTTATTATAATTTCGGCCAGCTTGTTTGTAGTGGCTGGCGCACCGGTCGGTCAAATTTTTGGTGGACTTGGCATCGGCGGCGCACTCATGTGGCTGGCGATCAAGCTTGAACCTTACCGAATGCAGCGGTTTATCACTTTTCTAAATCCCGGTTCCGACTCACTCTCGTCGGGCTATCACATCCAGAACGCCCTGATTGCGATCGGTTCTGGTGGTTTGTTTGGGCTTGGTTTTGGTCAAAGTAAACAAAAATATTTATATCTGCCTGAGGCGCATACTGACTCAATTTTTGCTATAATTTGTGAAGAATTGGGGATGTTGCGGGCTACTGTCATCATTTGTATCTTTGTTTTCATCGCTCTGAGAGGGTTTAAAATTGCTAAATCGGCACCGGATAATTTTGCCAGATTAGTGGCGATCGGTGTGACTGTTTGGATTTTTGCCCAAATGTCTATCAATATTGCAGCGATGCTGGCACTCCTGCCATTGACTGGAATTCCATTGCCATTTATCAGCTACGGCGGGACTTCACTCATTGTATTATTGGTGGCAATTGGCGTATTAACAAATATCTCAAAGAGTCAAACTTATGAAAAATAAAATTTTACTTGTTGGTGGGGGAACGGGCGGTCATATCGTGCCGGTTTATAATATTTATCAATTTTTGAAGAAGGCTGATTCAAAATTGAAAGTATATATTGTTGGTAGTGGAGCAGAAATAGAAAAACAATTTTTTGCCGACTCCCCTGACTATTTTATTTTAAAAACAGGCAAGTTTCAGCGCTATTTGATTATCGAAAACATCTGGCAACTGGTTCTCTTAATCTATGGCCTTGCTCAAGCGCTCAGATTACTCACAAGAATCCGGCCAAAAATAATTTTTACCAAAGGTAGTTTTGTCTCACTTCCGATCGTTTTCTGGGCTAGAATTCTGCGGATTCCCTATTTTATCCATGAATCCGATGCGGTTATAGGCAGAGCGAATAAATTTGCCGCACGTGGTGCTAAAAAGGTTTTTACCGGTTTCCCGGTCGATAATTACAAATCTGTTGAGAAAAGCAAACTTGAATTTGTCGGCCAGATCATTAATAATGAAGTAAGAGAGACAAAATTATCCAAGTTTGATTTTGGTTTTTCCAACAGCAATGCGGTTATTTTTGTTACTGGCGGCAGTCTGGGTGCGTTGAATATTAACCGTAATGTATTTCGGGCTTTGCCTGAGTTGTTGCCAAAGTATAATTTAATTCACCAGACCGGAGTGCAGGGATTCGTTGAGGCAATTGAAGTCCGTGCCAAACTATCAGAAAGTATGAGAAGATCATACTTTATCGCTGACTTTTTATCGTCAACAATTAGCGATGATAGAAAATCGGCGGCGATGCGAGAGGCTGATCTGGTTATCGCTCGGGCAGGGGCGACGTCTGTTGCTGAAATTGCGTTAGCGGGAAAACCAATGATTTTGATTCCCTATCCGTACGCCTCGGGCGATCATCAGACCAAAAACGCTGAGATCTTGAGAAAAGAGAAAGCCTGTGTCATAATCACGGACCGGGAGTTAAATTCCGATATTTTGGCCTCGACAATTAATAAATTATTTGAAGATAAAAGTAAGATGAGAGAAATGTCAAAATCAGCCAAGAAGTGTTTTCCTGAAAACGCAGTCAATATAATAGGCAAAGAAATTATCGATTGTCTCTAGTTGTAACATTTTTCATTGAGGTTAGAAAATGAAATATCATTTGATTGGTGAAAAAGGTGTGTCGATGCGCGGACTGAAAAAATATCTGCAATTTTTGGGGGCGGAAGTGACTGGTTCGGATTTGAAGACTGGCGGACATAAGGCGGAAAATATTACATCTGATATTGATTTAGTTGTCCGGACTTCGGCGGTCAACCCTGGTTCGCCCGGCTGGGTTGAAGTCGAGGCGGCTGAAAAACTTGGCATTAAAGTAACTAAGCGTTCAAAATTAATTGGCGAACTGATAAGAGATAAAAAACTGATCGCTGTTTCGGGGATGCACGGCAAGACAACGACGACGGCGATGACTGGTCTGCTTTTAATTTCTGCCGGTCTGGATCCGACTGTTCTGGTCGGTGAAGAAGTCAAAGATTTTGACAATGATGTTATCCATATCGGTCAATCAGACTGGTTTGTTTTAGAGGCCTGTGAATATGACCGCAGTTTCCTTGATTTTTATCCGCAGATTTTAATTTTAACCAATATTGAAGCTGAACATCTTGACACTTATCCGGGTGGTTTGCCGGAGATCAAGGAAGCTTTCATCAAATATATTAACAATGTTCCCGATGATGGCGTTATCATCGCGTGTCACGACGATATTAATGTTTTGGAAATTTTGCCAAAAATTCAAACCAAGGCTAAAATTATTTACTACGGATTCACCGCCCCGACATTTAACTCGCTTGATTTTGAGTTGGCAATTCCGGGCCAACACAATATTTTAAATGCCTTAGCGATCGTTGCGCTGGCTGACAATCTTCATATAAAGTATGAAGTCGTCCGTTCGACACTGGTTGGTTTCCTCGGCGCTCATCGTCGTTTTGAAGTGAAAGGGCAATATAATGGTGCTGATCTTGTTGACGATTACGGCCACCATCCGACCGAGATAAAGACGACAATTGCGGCCCTGACTGAGCGCTATCCTGATAAAAAGAAAATCGTCGTTTTCTGGCCGCATCAATATAAGCGGATCAAACCGCTTCTGGCTGAATTTGGAAACGCCTTTAGAGAAGCTAATGAAGTCATCATCAAACCGATTTATTTCGTCCCCGGCCGTGACGAAAAGCTGGACATCTCTTCAGAGGATTTGGTTACAGAAATTAATAAGAAAAAAAATATTGCCAAATTTATAGCAACTGACGAAGAAATTGTGTCATATCTGAAAAAGGAATTAAACCAAACTATGGTCTTACTAACGATCGGCATTCCACCGGTTTATAAAATTGCCGATAAGTTATTACTCCGACATGGAGCGTCGGAGGAGCCACAATGAATGAGACAGATAGTGAGCTGCGCAAGATTTTGGGTCAGGGATTGAGATCAAATATTATCCTGCGTGATTTTGTTTCGATCAAAGTCGGTGGAGTGGCAGATTATTTCTATTCGGCCACTGATATCGGCAGTTTGACGCTGGCTGTTTCGGCGGCGATCAAGCTGAAACTTCCCTATTTTATTCTTGGTGGCGGCTACAATGTCATACCTTCAGATCTTGGCTACCCGGGTTTGGTGATTCGAAACGAGAGTTCGAATATCGCTTTTAGTCCGGATTTTTCAACTGTCATCTCTGACTCCGGTGTCAACCTTGGCCGGCTCATAAATCAGGCTGCCAGTCATGACTTGGGCGGTCTGGAATTTCTTTTTGGTGTCCCCTCCACGGTTGGCGGAGCGGTTTATGGTAATGCCGGGGCATTTGGACATGCGATTGGCGATTTTGTGAAATCAGTGACACTACTTGTAGAAAAAGATGGCTCTGCCGTGATTGTCAAACACAGTCCGGAATGGATGAATTTTTCATATCGATCTTCTAGCCTCAAAGTAAATTTTAAAGATAGCATGCACAAACCAGTCATTCTCACTGTGACGCTTCAACTGGTACAAAGGCGCAAAGATGAGATTTTGAGGATGATGCAGTCAAATTCTGAAATGAAGAAACAGAGCCAACCATTCGGAGAAAAATCGGCTGGTAGTTTCTTTAAAAACATCGGCGACGGACCGGAAAAATCAGCCGGCTTTCTGCTCGACCGGGCCGGTGCGAAAAAGATGAGAGTTGGCGGCGCGGCATTTTCGAAAAAACATGCCAATTTTCTGATCAATCGCAGAAACGCCACTGCAACTGATGTTTATAACCTGGCCGAAAAAGCCAAAAAAATAGTTAAAGAAAAATTAGGTTGTGATTTAGAAGAAGAAATAGAGTATATCGGAAAATGGTAAAAGAATATTATAAAAAATCATTTCCTTCGACACGGCTCAGGACAGGTACTGCCTCATCGAGAAAATATCGCTCACCATCGATTTACGGCGCGACGCGAAGAGAGGCAAAAAAGACAATAAAAATGTCGCCGGTTTTCGTCAAATTAATTTTGTTATTGATTGTTGTTTTTTTGCTTATTTATTATCTATTTTTTTCATCTCAGTTTCGGATCAAAGAAATTATCATTGAGGGTAATTCTTTGGTCAGCAAGGAAGATATCGAAAGCGTTTTATCTCAAAATCAAAATATTTTTCTTTTTAAGATAAATCAGAACAGAGAATTAATTTTGACAAAATTTCCCGAGATCAGCCAAGCCGAAATTTATCGCGGCATTCCCGATGCGATCAAAATTGTCGTTCTGGAGCGGGAAAATAAAATAGTTTGGCAGACAAATAATGAAATGTATTTTGTCAGTACGGAAGGCGATGTGACCCGTAAAATTGCTCAAAGCGAGGTCGGAAATTTGCCGATTGTGTCAGATACCAAAAACCTTGCTGTCAAACAGGGAAGCCGACTAGTTTCGCCAAATTTTGTTGCCTTTATCACTAATATTTATTCAACTTTTCAGGTCCAAGAAAATATTAAGCCAGTCAATTTCGAAGTGACTGAGACAACTTTCAATGTCAATTTGAAGACAGATGCCGGTTTCTATATTAAATTAAATTCACTCCGCAGCAGCCAAAAACAACTCAATGATTTGAAGTTAATATTAGCGACTAACCGTCCTAATATTCACGAATATGTCGATTTGCGGATTGATGGCTGGGCATACTATAAATAAGCGGTAAGCAGTAAGCAGTAAGCTAATAAGCTATTTAGGTAAATGACAGCTGACGAAATAATCACTAAGTTGAAAACATACGAGAGTGTCAAGAACCGGGACGGGATGGCGCGGTTTGGTATTACCGGTAAGAATATTATCGGTGGACCAAATATGCCGACTTTGCGGAAGATCGGCCGGGAGATCGGCAGAGATCATCAACTGGCGCTGAAACTTTGGGCTTCGGGAATATATGAAGCGAGATTGCTGGCGGCCTTCGTCGAAAATCCGGCCGAAGTGACGGAAAAACAGATGGATGAGTGGGTTCACGATTTCGATTCTTGGGCAATCTGCGATACGGTTTGCGGCAGTCTTCTCGACAAGACGGCATTTGCCCACAGAAAAGCCCTTGAATATGTCAAAAGTGACTATAAATTTGTCCGGCGGACCGGCTTCGTCATCATCACCTGGCTGGCCGTGCACGACAAGAAATTGGATGATGATGTCTTCATTAAATTTTTGCCGACAATTAAAAAATATTCGATTGACGAGAGGAATTTTGTTCGCAAAGCTGTCAATTGGTGTTTGCGGACCATAGGCAAGAGAAATAAAGCCTTAAACAAAAAAGCGATCGAAGCGGCGGAGGAGATCAAACAGATCGATTCCAAATCTGCCCGTTGGATCGCCAATGATGCAATTCGAGAATTGAATAATAAAAAATTCAAATTATAATGCCAGAGTGGATTGTTAAAGACAGAAAATTTGATGATTTAGTTGACCAACTGCTCTATAACCGTGGGGTTATTGAGGTAGAAGCCGACGATGAGGAGAACCCGTCTGAAGTCGAGGCTAAGCGGATATTTTTTGAGCCGGATTTTAGCAAAAATATGCACGACCCGTTTTTATTAAAGAATTTAGCCAAAGCCGTTGATCGAATCAAATTAGCTTTTGATAATAAAGAGAAAATTGGCATCTTTGCTGATTATGATGCCGATGGTGTACCGGGAGCGGCCTTGTTTTACAGGGCGCTCAAAAAGATTGGGATTGAATCTGAAGTCTATATCCCGAGCCGTGTAGAAGGCTATGGTTTGAGCAAAATCGGTCTCGATTTTCTGAAATCAAAAAAGTGTGAACTTATCATAACTATCGATCTTGGCATTCGCAGTTTTGCCGAAGCCGAATATGCCAAAAAAATTGGCTTGGATCTAATTATTACAGATCACCACTTGCCGGACGAAAAAAATCCAGACGCGTATTTGGTTATCAATCCAAAGCAAAGGGGTGACAAATATCCAAACAAAGATCTGTGCGGCTGCGCCGTCGCTTTCAAATTGATTCAAGGTTTGGCGAAGGCATTTCCAAAAGAGTTGGACGAGAAGTTTCTCAAATGGAATCTCGATCTGGTTGCCATCTCAACCATTTCTGATGTCGTGCCGTTGTCGAACGAAAATAGGATTATCGCTCAATTCGGCCTCATAGTTATGAGGAAATCACACAATTTAGGTTTGGCCGAACTCATTAAGGTCTCAAATCTGGACGCGAAAAATATTGGTGCATATCATGTCGGTTTTCAGATCGGTCCGCGGATCAATGCGCCGGGGCGGATGGGCAAGGCGACGAAATCATTTGAACTTTTAATCACTGAAGATCCAAAAGAAGCCGAGGAACTAGCCCAATGGTTAAATTCCGAAAACGAATCACGTCAGACGGCAATGGACAAGACAGAAAAAGAGGCTGATAAATATATTGCTGAAAATAAATTGGCGGAAAATAAGGTCATCGTTCTTCGAGGCCAGTGGCAAAAGGGTGTCATCGGGCCGACGGCCAGCCGGCTGGTCGAAAAATATTCCCGTCCGGTCATTCTTTTCGCCGAAGAGGGGACGACGCTGGTCGGCAGTGCCCGGAGTGTTTCAGGTGTCCACATTATTAATTTACTGACGGAAGCCAAAGAGCTGATTGCCAAATTTGGCGGCCATGCCGGAGCGGCCGGACTGTCAATCAAATCGTTAAATTGGCAGAAATTTCAGACTAAAATCGCCAAAGTTGCCGAGGAAAAAATTAAAGACAGCGATTTAGTCAAGAAAATTAAAATAGATGCTGGTGTCAGTTTATCCGAGCTGTCACAGAAATTGTATGAAAAATTATTACGATTTGAGCCATTCGGCATGGGCAACCCGCGGCCGGTCTTTATGGCCGAAAAAGTTGGCTTCGAAAACATCCGCTTCGTCGGCCGGGACCAAAATCATTTCCAAGCCCGCGCCGTCGACGAAATTGAGCGAATAAAACTAATTCACTTTTCCTTTCCGTATGATAAAAGTATGATAAAATCGGATCAACCCTACGACATTGCCTTCACATTGAATCTGGACGAATGGAATGGCAATTCTGAACTGTGTTTGCATATTATCGACATCAGAATGAACGATTAAACAGGAGCCAAAAATGGACAAACGACTGACAAAAAAAGAGGCGATTGATTTTTTAAGCCTTGACGAGAAAATTTTTGAAAATTATTTCAGAAATGCTTGCGAATTCAGTTGTCTAAAGCGAGAAACTGGTAACGGCAGGTTTTACTTTAATAGAACAGTGTTGCAAAAATGGCTAGATGATTTTCGTTGGAGAACTATTGAATTAAATATTGCTGATTACCAGTTGTGTCTGGACTTTGCTTTAGCACAACATTTTAGGGGTTATGTTGTCTCAGATTGGGGAACCGCAAGACAAAGAGAATTCGGACAAAAACTAACAAACTGGATCAAAGGGCAACTCGCCGAAGTGGCAGTCAAAAAATTTTTCAAAAATGAATTCGATGTTGAAATCGAATTGGATTTCAGAATTTACGACGAAATTGTACCCCAAGATGTGATTGGCGTTGTGGAAAAAAGAAAAACAAGAACTCCAAAGATAGGTATTGGAATTAAAGCCTCAAAACCAAAAAGTGCCTACTTAGTATTGGGGGAAAATGAAATTTCTATTAAGGAAAGACGCTCGGACTACTATATTTATTGCAGACCTGACATCCCCGATGATCATCTTTTGAGATTAACTAGAAATGAAGTCATCAAAGCAGTAAAAGATGAACCACATTTTCCGATATACAAAGACAAAATCCCTCACTTCACGCCAATAAAATGTGAAGTAGTGGGTTTCTGTTCAATCGATCAGCTAGAAAAAGTCAGCAGTATAGAGGGACAAACTTTTGATGGTAATAGATATGTACGGAAATCAGGCATGCTTAGCAGATCCAGAAAAGATTGGGAAAGCCTGCTGAAGAGACTTTAACTCCAGAATGTTTTCTTCTGTATTATCATCGATCACAACATTTGGCGCCACGGACTCATAGTCGATGCCTGCGAAAGTCTTCAAGACAGATTCTATGATCGCCCGGGCGGCTTTCGGGGGAACGGCCATACCAATCTGTTTTCTAACCTGCTCTTTTGATCCTTCAAAAATGA
>Ga0209541_10016690_pt1 | contig 10834 bp, 9 predicted proteins | sample RifCSPlowO2_01_FD_184027 | JGI IMG/M metagenome (GOLD analysis project Ga0209541, IMG submission 184027) | Groundwater microbial communities from Rifle, Colorado - Rifle CSP2_plank lowO2_0.1 (SPAdes) (version 2) | ecosystem: Environmental > Aquatic > Deep subsurface > Groundwater | place: Rifle... | reverse complement strand
ACTTTCCTTGCCTTCGGCTAACAGTTTGATCCGATGCCTAATGCCGATAATTCTACCATTTGTTTCTTCCTGCATTGTTTTTCTCCTTTTCGTCTTTATTAAGACATATTTTTCGCAGAAAGCATTTGCCGACTTTCAGCAGTCAGAAGTCAGCCAGCATTTTGAGTTGGCTTTTTACTTTTCGTCGGTTACAACTATTGCCCGCATGCAGCACCTACCCACATATAAAGAGAAAGTTAAACAGTACCCAACTCACAATACTATGGCTTTACTCAATTATCCGATTCTCATGGCTGCTGATATTTTGGTTTATAAAGCCGGACTGGTACCAGTTGGCATAGACCAAGAACCACACCTTGAAGTTGCTCGAGAAATTGCCCGCAAGATGAATCAGCTTTACGCAACTGACTTCCCAGAACCAAAAAGATTCGCAACAAAAGGCGAATATATTCCTTCCTTAAAAGGTGAAGGTAAAATGAGCAAATCTGTTGAAGGAAGCTATATTAATCTAACCGACTCACTTGACGAAATAAAGAAAAAGGTTCGCTCAGTTCCAACCGCAACTCAGGCCGGTGGAGAGATGAACGAAGGCGTAAAAACTCTTTATAAATTTGCCGAACTTTATATTCCAAACGAAGTTGAAAAATATAAAAAAGAATTCAATGACGGAACACTTCAATTTGTTAAATTAAAAGATTCTATAGCTGAATCAATTTATAAAGATCTCCAACCTTTTCAGACAAGAAGAAAAAAAATTGAATCTGATCAATCATATGTCGACAGAGTAATCAAAGAAGGCGCTGAAAAGGCTCGTACAATTGCCTCCCAAACGGTGAAGGAAGTAAGAGAAAAAATGGGTTTATTATAATGTCATGCTGAACTTGGTTCAGCATCTTTTTTTTTAGAATCAGATCCTGAAATAAATTCAGGATGACGAAGATGATGTGATAAAATGTCTTCATGTCAGCTCCACTTGCGGATCAACTCCGACCAAAAACTTTGGAAGAATTTGTCGGACAGGAACATCTGGTAGGCATTCATGGGCCAATTCGAAAAATGCTTGAAGGTGGAAAAGTAACTTCGATGATATTGTGGGGACCTCCTGGCTGCGGTAAAACTACTTTGGCAAAATTGATTGCAAAATATGTTAACGCTGACTTCATTGCTTTTTCTGCTGTAACAAGCGGCGTAAAAGAAGTAAGAGAAATAATCAAACAGGCAAAAGAACGAAAGAAAATGTTTAAACAAGACGCTGTCCTTTTTATCGACGAAATTCATCGGTTTAACAAGGCTCAACAAGATGCTTTTCTCCCCCACGTGGAAGACGGAACTATAGTTTTAATCGGCGCGACGACCGAAAATCCAGGTTTTGAAGTCAACGCCCCCCTCATTTCCCGCAGCCAAGTTTATGTCCTAAACTCGCTAAGTGAAAGCGAACTAGAACAAATTGCCAAACGAACAATAAGTTTTTTCCCAAACCATAAATGGCAAACTACTTCGATTAAACACTTAATCGAAATGTCAAACGGCGATGCAAGGACCCTGATAAATGCAATCGAATTAGCTGCATCAATAAGTAAAAATATATCTTTAAAAATAGCTGAAGAAGCTATCCAAAGAAAAGCAATTTTTTACGATAAAAAAGGCGACTGGCATTACGATACTATTTCTGCCTTCATAAAAAGCATGCGCGGAAGCGATCCCGACGCTACACTTCATTATCTGGCTAGAATGATTAAAGCCGGAGAAGATCCAGTTTTTATTGCCAGAAGAATGGTAATATTTGCGGCTGAAGATGTCGGTAACGCCCAACCCACAGCCCTTGTTCTTGCAACTTCCTGTATGCAGGCTGTCCACATGATCGGAATGCCGGAAGCATCTTTAATAATGGCTCAAACGGCAACCTATCTTGCAACTGCTAAAAAATCTATAGCTTCGACCGAAGGAATTTCAAAAGCCATTCAAGATATTGACGAAGAAAATCTCGATCCGATTCCTCTACATCTTCGCAATCCAGCAAACAAAGTCATGAAGTCTTTCGGTTACGGAAAAGGGCATACCCGCTATCCCTGGCTCGTCGAAAAACAAACAGGCCAGAAAATAATCCAAGACTATTTACCAAAAAATTTAAAAGGTAGAAAATATTATATCCCCGACTGGAAATAAGCTTAATATTTGACAGCAAGAAAAATCCTGTTATAATAAAAACAATGAAATCACTTACCAACCGAACCAATTGGTATCATTATCATCACCTCTCTGGGGAGGTTGGTATTTTTGTTGACCTAATTATGAGATAAAAAGACAATTTAGATTTATTAATACTAACCTCCCGCAAGGGAGGTTTTTTTATGGTTTAAAAATTGACTAAAAAATATGACAGAAAAACAAGGGCAATCATCAGAATCACAAGTAAATGATAAACAACAACGACAGCTATTTACGAATACTGTTGTAACTTTATCTCAACAGTTAGGTCAGATCGCATTAGATGACAACCCTGGAACATTTCCAGTTATCACTAATTCTATTCTGAAGAGCGTTCCTGTGCTGGACTTTGTCACCGACGGTGACTTAGCTTTAGTTCCAAGATTGAAAAGGAAAAAAAATGCCGGATTAGAATTACAAGCTAGTAAACTTAACGGGTCTAAAGTTTCTACAAGAATCGACATTCTTCCTGTAGGACAAGTTCAATCAGGTCAAGCGAAATTAGATGAATTGATAGATATTGCCCTAGCAATTTCATTTCCTTGTGCTCAAAGGTTAAAACCGTACTTGCAAATTACATTGCCAGATACAAGACAAGGTTTAACGGTCTTAAAAGAAATCTCAGCAAAAGTCAGAGAACAAATACCAGCAAAAAAAAATAGTGAAAAACTGGCAGAAAATTTTATCTTATTAGAGCAAGTGTTAAGGCTATTAGAGGATGAATTAATCAGCAAGTTTTTGGAAGATCCGCAAACTGTTGCTGGACTATTAGATTTAGCAAGATCTGAAGCTCAAGTGCAGCTTTTCGAGGCAAGCCGTAGACGTAACGCAGACCAAATAGACGGATTAAAAAATGAAATTATCCAAAGAAAAATGGCCAAGCTTAAAGAAACAAAGGTCATTGAAGTTATCGAAGGAGAAGAAAGAGAATTTTCAGAGTTAGATAGCAAATTGTACAGAATTATTGAAGAAAGCGGACTTGCAGATAGACTACCCGACGCCAGAGAACAATTAAGACAAAATATCGAACAAAGAAAAGCCGAAGTTATAGATGCAATTGTAAAAAGAAGGGCCATCAGAAAAATAGCTGGACTTATGTTATCAGATCATGAGTTGCGAGGAATGGCGACAAAAATTAGTGGCTTAACTGAAGAGGAAATTCTTGCATTGAAAGACGATGAGGGTGTAAAAGTAAGGTCACGAATAGCGAGTCAACTCATTGATACTTCGAGCCGAAAATTGATGAGACTTGGATTTACTACTTTTCCAAATTTTAAAAAAATATTTGAAGAAAAAAGACAAAAATTAATCCAAGCATTAGAATCAGGCGACCCATTTCTTTTTATGGCTCAATTAAGCGTAGGAGAATTTGAATTAATTAGAACGAGAATTCCTAATTTTTTCCGAAGAAGAATGAGCGCAGAAAATAAAGCTCTTTTTGCTCTAGCCAAGGAAGAATTGCAAAAAAAATTAGGGGCTGGAATCACAGACGAGGAAATTTTAGAACTATTTGCCGAAAAACTTTTTCGCTCCATTTTACGAGAATTTAGTCAAGAAGTTGTAGATCGAGCAATTCAATCATTGGGTTTAGATTTTCGACGTTTAATTAATGATCCATATTCATTATTTGATGTTGCTGACGAAATTTTAGAATCAGTTGGAGAAAACAAAAAAAACACTCCAACAAAGATTGTAAGGGCTGATTCTGTGGATCTAGAAACAAAGGCTAAAGAGTATGAGTTCACTATACCCTCTATAACTACAGGAAAATGTCAACTTGTTTCAGCAGAAAGTTTATTACGATTTGGCATCGCCCTTGCCCCATTACAAAGATTAGAAGACTTGGAAGCAGCCATACAAACATCAGAATTCGCTCCTTATTTTGACGATTCTACTTTTAGACTATACCCGCCAGAAAGAAAATTGGAAATGATTTTTTCCATTGTTGGTAGAGGCGCAGGAAGCAAATTAGCAGGTTCTCCCCTATTTGTATTAAGAGATGATGTGGATGGTTTAGAAACAAGTATGGGTGCCTCAAAGGGTGAAGATATCTCTACGCAGGAAAGATATGGCGAAAGAGTTTTTAGAAATTCTGTTCGTATATCCCCTTTAATGGGAGTAATCGGCAGACCGTTTAGTGCAAATTTACCTAAAGCAACCCGAGTCATTACCGAAGCTATTGATACTGTATCAGCAAATCTTGAAGAAACATTAATTGCAACAGGTAGAAAACGTATAGCAGTAGAGGAAGCAACAGATTTTATTAAAGATAATTTACCGAGTTTAATGAGGCCTACAGCTGTAAGCAACCCAGGAAGGGAAGTATTACAGATGGATTTTTTCTTGCTTTACCCGCCTGATGTAAGACGAAGAATGATCGAGACATTTATCGAAACGGGCAGTCTGGAAGGAATGAGAGATGAACTAAGTGAACTCACAAGGGAAGGAATTATGAGAGCTTCAGTATTTGATATTTCTGGAGGAGCTGGGGGAGTAGGCATAACTGAATTTTTAGCAAGAAGATTTTTAGGCAAACCTTCAGGCCACATGGAGTCATATTTAGATGCGGTATTAGGCGCAGCAGAAGCAAGATTAGGAAAACCGCCAAGAAGAGCAGTGATTGCGCCTCGATCAGCTGACTTAACACTTATGAATTTTGAGTATCTTCCGGCAGAACAAGCTTTGAGGCAAAGAGATATGTCTGATGTTGGCATTTCAACCCTAGAATTACTCCAAACATCGCTGGAGTCAGGCGCTTCTCAACTAGGCGTACCAACATTAAAAGGAACGGTTATACAACCTGACACTATACTAAAAAGATTCACATTTCCAAATGAAGGTAGGGGGGCAGGTTATCGAGGTGATTTATTCCTAAGATTACCAGACGGCGTTGTAATGACACCATTAAATAGCTCTAGAATAGTTGCTTCTGATAAAAGAGTTAATTTGCGCATTGTGGAAATGATGAGAGATGAGTTAGCGCAATTTGGAATTGATCCAATCCCCTTTTTGGATATAGATCTTAGAAAAGGTAATTTTGATACCCTTAGCGATGAAATAACTGAATTTATGGTTACCAATAGAGCAGCATATCCAGAAATTGATTTTTTTGGAGTAGTTGTAAAAACAGGAGATAAAATACCAGGGCGTGAAAGAATTGCGGGCGAGGTAATTTCAGCTTACCCAATTCCAGCTAGTGTTCTACATAGTGAAGAAATGCGCAGGGCTTTCATTGTTAAAAAATTAAGAGAGCTTTATTTGAGAGGAGTATCGGGAGTAATAGTTCAGCCAAATATACTGTCTCTTGTAGCCGATAACAACGGCACTATTGCGCCTAAATTTGAAGTTAAAATGATGGCTTTTGCAAGGCCAAGGAGGTAAATTCTATGGCGACAGAAATAAAACAACAAAGTCGATGGACTGAATCTTCAGCATTGGAAACAAAAAAACTAGCTCTTAAAGAAGCTGTAAAGCGGCAAGTACTTGCAGATAAAAGATATTTTAATAAGCCAGGCCGTACTTGTGATATCGAACAGGAAGTCCAAGCCTTAGATAGTAATACCGGTAGGCCAATTGATGTGCAAGATTATTTCTCAACCAACTCAATAGGCGCTAGACCAGACACTACCGTATTCAATATCGAATTCGACGCAAATGGAATTACCTCTCTAACTGCGGATGGAATTTTATCCCTCTATAAATCAATGACACGTAGAACACAACAAATACAGGCAGGATTAAGAGGATTAAAACCTGACACGATTATAGTTCCTATAGGTTTGCAACCATTTTCAACTTCAGAGGAAGCAAGAGATTTGATAGTAAAAGATGAAATCAAACGAAAACGATATGATTTGATGGAAAAAAGAACATTAGAGGAAAATCCGATTAAAATAATTCGGGTTGTTAATCCAAAAACAGGCAAAGAATTGATCGAACCAGCATCAAACTTAACCGCAATGACAAGATGTTCAGGAACGCAAATTCACATATCTGATTGTACGATAAAAGACGCCTTACAAACACATAATATTTTAATTGCTGTAACGCCTATTATGGTTGCTTTGTTTGGTAATTCTATATTTGCCGGAGGAATGGACACAGGAAGAGTTAATACAAGAATAGAACTTTTGAGGCAAGCCGAACAGCTGAGAGCTGGTTTACCTCTTCCTGCTTTTTCTTTATTGGAATACTACCAAAATCAACTTAGAAATACTTTGCCGCCATTTATAGAATTGCACAATCCAGCGCTAGCATTGGATTTGGCTCACAGCGCAATTCACACAACATCACGCATCCGAGTTGATATCGAAAATGGAACTGTGCGTAATGAAATTAGACAAATAGACTCGCAATCACCTTTCACAACCATACAGGCATTAGTTTTGACATTTGGAGCTATAGAAGGATTAAGGAATCATGTCTTACCAAGTTTTGAGCAATCTAAAACTAATTTTCAAAAGGCGGTATTCGGTCTATATGCTCCTTTGCAGTGGGGTAAGCGCACTACTACTATACAAGATGCGGCTGTTAGTTTAATTCAGCTTGCTCGAGAATCTCTAAAGAAGAGGGGCATGAAACTTTTATCTAAAGACTTTTTAGACCCACTTGAAAGTGATATTCTCATTGGAATATCTCAAGGAAATTCAATCAGAAAGATTGTTAGAAAATTGATAAAGGAAGGTTACAGTAGGCAAGAAGCTATAATTGTGGTACTAAATAAACTAAATCGACAAGCTTTACAAGCTTAATCTCTTATGAACAAATTACATTTGGAACTTATTAATAAGATAAATAATTTAAGCCTGGATGTATATAAAATCTACAATCAGGTTGTAAGAACGCCTATAAACTGGAAGTTAGAAAGAAAGAGACTATTAGAGAATAACAAAAGTCGGACTTTGTGGAAGTATGATGTTCCAAGTAACTTAGAAAAAAGTTTAGAACAATTAAAACACCTAAATAAGCAGTTACAAACAAAAAAAGTGTCATTTAATCATTCTATCTATTCCAAATTTTTACTCGATGTAGTTAACGCCACAATAAAAACGGCAGTAATCAAAATACAGATACTTCAACAATTAAAATCTAAGAATTTTAAATCGACAATAAAATTGAGAGAGGATTTTTTTAACCTTAATTACGATTATTCTAATGTTGAAAAAAGATATAAGAATCTATTCAGTAATCCGAAAATAGGAAAAATAGGAAAAGAGTTAGGAAGACAGGAATTACTTCCAAGCGAGGCAACTAAAATTATCCAAACGTCAATGCAAAATATTAAAAAAAAGATAGATAAAGTAATATTATTCCCTAATAAATTTAAAAAAGACATCCTGCATGAATTTACTGCAAAAGTCGAAATAATCGATGATCCTTCTTTTTCTATGCGCTGTATAACAGATCCTAAAACACTAGCGACTAAGATACTCTTAAATAAAAATAGAAAATATAGTAAATCTTTATTAAAAATCGCATTTCTTCACGAATTCTGTGGTCACGCCCTTGAAATGGCTATTTTTGACGGAACATTAATTAAGAAATATAAATTACCTAAAATTTTTGGCTACGCAGGCGTATCATCACCAAATATTTTTGATGTAAAAGCAGAAGTTTTTGCTGATTTAATGGTAGAACCGTTTATTAGTAAAGAAGAAGAGAAATTTGTAGAATATCGAAGAAATGTATGGCTAATGTGCAGAGCTATGGCTGACTATTTGTACCATATAAAAGGAAAGACTATTTTTGATGTAATGAAGATATACCAATCAGTGGGATTAGGCGATTTTGCATTCGACGAAGCAATCATGACTTCCATTTTTATTGATGGATATCAAGGAATGTATTTATTTGCAAACGAGGAAATTGAGCGACTAAAGGATAGAGTCAAAATCACAAATAACGAATTTCTTACACTGTTGTTATTTTTAGGAAAAATTCCTGTTAATAAGTTTTCTAAATTTTCGAAATATTGGAAAATGATTGACATTTTTACGCGATCACGGAGTTTTGTCAAAATTGATTAATGTTAAAAGTTAATTTTTCTCCCTTCCCCACAATCTTACAATTTTCTCCTTTAACCAAAACTGCTTGCTTGTCGTTTAACGCAACTATTGGATCTTTTGTAGTTTTTGCGGCTTTTTCTATATCAGGCCGCCATTTTTCTGTAAAATGGGCAATTATCCAAAACGGGACTAAATTTAGTGACTTATAATCAGTTACTCCGAAAGTTTCTTTATCAGGATACTCCTGTTTCCATAATCCTTGCTCGATGGTTGGACAAACAATATAACTTCCTGCGCTTGCACCGACATAAATTTTACCTTGCTCGAGTAAATCATTAATTATTTCCTTAAAACCGCTCTTTCTTACCCAATTTAATAGATAAAATGTATTTCCACCTCCTACATAAATAACATCATAGTCGGATAATTTTTTATACAAGGAGTTTTTATTTTCACTTTTTAAGTCCAGTTCTCTTATTTTTAACCCCGCTTCTCTGAGTTTTTTTCTATCAGCCTCGACAAACCCTTTATCTTTTTCTGGATCGGCTGCGGTCGCTATAAAACAAACTATGCTATTTTTTGGATCTTTTCCAAGTAGTTGTACAAACTCATTTCTTAATTCTCGAACAATACCGGCGGAAGTAAGAAATAATTTTTGCTTCATAAATCCTATTTTATAGTATAATTTCAAAATAATGATCACCAAGGTAAACTCAGAAACGGCCAAAAAAGCAACTACCTACGACTTAAAAACAAAAGAAGAGAATGGATTTCTGATTGAGCTTTTTAAAGACGGTAATAAAACTGTTGCTTACTTATCTTGCGCTAAACCCGGCGCGTTTAAAGGCTATCATCTCCACAGAGTTAGGGCGGCTCGTTATATCTGCCTTAAGGGAAAAATGAAGATTATTTTATATGTTAACGGAAAGCGGGAAGAACATATCCTTACGCAGGATAATTTAAATCGCTTGTATATTCCTCCCATGATTCCTACAGCACTACAAAATGTGGGTGACGAAGATGGATGGCTAATTAATTATCCTGACCCTCCCTATGATCCTGACCTCAAAGGCGAACAAGTTGACTTTACGCAAGAAGAACTCGACAGCGGAGAATATCTTAAGAAAGTTCGTGGCTAAATATTAATTATTTTATCTGACTTCTAGCCTTTAATACCGCTCTTCTTCTTGCTACTTCCTGATACAATAATGCTGCTGTTGCATGATCATAATAAACCATTTCACGTTTTTCCGCTCGTCTTAATAGTTCATTTATTTCTGTTGGATCATAAGGCGATACTTTACCTTGTGGTTTTATGACTTTAGCTTCAAACATAAAATAATTTTCACCCCCTTAGTGCCAACGGGAGGAATCAAACCTCCTACCAATCGCTTACCCGCCTGCCAAAGCTTGTGCTAGGGGCGGGAATCGAACCCACGACCCGTCGCTTATGAAACGACTGCTCTGCCGCTGAGCTACCCTAGCGATTGGCAAGCGGCGGGCAGGTGAAACGACTACTCTATCGGTGAGCTACGTTGGCTATGCTATAATTATACTACATGTCGAAGCTTGATCTTTCAATCATTATTGTTTCCTACAATACCAAAAAAATCACCCAAGATTGTCTTAAATCGATCGTTTCCTCACTTAAAAATTCCAGACTTCGTGTGGAAATAATAGTTGTTGATAATGGATCAACCGATAACTCCGTTGAAAATATCAAATATCAAATATCAAATATCAAAAATACATATCAAAAATCAAACATAGAATTTAAATTAATCACAAATAAAGCAAATTTTGGATTTGGTAAGGCAAATAATCAAGGAGTAAAAACTGCACAATCTGATTATATTCTGTTCCTTAACTCGGATATCATAATATTAGAGGACGCAATAGATAAACTGTATAAATTTTATAAACAGAATGAAAATACGATCAACTTTTTGGGTGGAAAACTTTTGAACAAAGATATGTCTCCGCAACCATCTTGTGGTCCTTTTTATACTTTACCTGTTATCTTTGCTGCTTTATTTTTGCGTGGAGATTATTGGGGATTAACCCGTTATTCTCCTAAAACTTTAAAAGAAGTAGACTGGATATCCGGTGCTTGTATTTTAAGCAAAAAACAATACTTAAATTCAATCAATGGCTATGATGAAACCATCTTTATGTATATGGATGAAATAGATTTGCTCTATAGAGCTAAAAATTTTGGCCATCGAGTATTTTTTTATCCTGACGCTCGCTTTATCCATCTCGGTTCTGCTTCAAGCCAGAGCAGAAAATACCCCATTTTACAGGTATACTCTGGTCTGCTCTATTTTTATAAAAAGCACCACTCCACCTCGTCTCAATTATTGCTTAAAATTATGTTAAAATTGAAAGCAGCGATTGGCCTAGCAGTCGGACAAATATTAAATAACAAATATCTTAAAGAAACTTATGGAAAAGCTTATCAAATGGTTAAGATGGTTTGATGACAACCTAGTAAAAATTCTTACCGCTGGATTCATTTTTTTAATCCCTCTTTATCCAAAATTCCCGCTTAAATTAATAGATTATACCTATATAGCAATCCGTTTTGAAGATTTGTATGTTGCTTTCTTGACTTTGATCTT
>Ga0209541_10016689_pt1 | contig 10834 bp, 13 predicted proteins | sample RifCSPlowO2_01_FD_184027 | JGI IMG/M metagenome (GOLD analysis project Ga0209541, IMG submission 184027) | Groundwater microbial communities from Rifle, Colorado - Rifle CSP2_plank lowO2_0.1 (SPAdes) (version 2) | ecosystem: Environmental > Aquatic > Deep subsurface > Groundwater | place... | reverse complement strand
TCATCGACCAACCTTTATCGTAATGGAGATTAATTGCTTGCGCTCTTAACCTCGGCAAATGCGGATTTGTTGTGTATGCCATATACATACATTTTACCCTACAGGGTGTTGCAAAGGTATTGAACCATTACGTGCTACTTGACAGATTTGCAATAGGGTGTATAATGGGTTTAGATTTGCAAGTCGAAGTATCTTAATTTATTTAAGTATAGCGGCTTAAAATCATTAACCGAGTCCCGCTTTGCGGGACGAAGGTAAAGAAGAAGGTTTTATCTTCTTCGCCAAAGGTCGCTATTAGTTTAAAGTACAGTAGTAAGTATCATGGAATTCAAAAAATTCGGATCAGACCGTCCCAAGAGAGACTTTGCTCCCAGAGAAATGTTTAAAGGAAACTGGAAATGCTCCGACTGCGGAGCTGAAATAACCGAGCTTCCTTTCGAACCTTCGGGAGACAGACCACTCTATTGCAGAGACTGTCACAGCAAGCGAAGAGACCAAAGGTTTAGTCGCTAAGCTCAAAACAAAAACCCCGCCGTTCTGGCGGGGTTTTTGTCTTAGTAGTCGTCTAGAATTCTTCTCTGCGAGGACGAGCCTCCAAGGGCCTGGCTTCGTTTACAGTGACGTTTCTACCGTCCAGTTCTTTGCCGTTGAACATTTCAACAGCTTTCTTGGCCTCATCTTCGGTAGACATCTCCACGAAACCGAATCCTTTGGAACGACCGGACATTTTGTCAATAATGATGGTGGCCGATTCTACGGTTCCAGCCTGAGCAAAAGTCTCTTTCAAAGTCGCTTCAGTGGTTTCGTAAGATAATCCTCCGACAAATAATTTCTTTGCCATGTAATTTATTAATAATTTATTTATTGTAAGCCGACCGCTATTTTTTCGCTTTCAAGGAAAGGAAATTTAATAGAAACTTACACTTACACTTATACTGATATGATAAACTATTGCTGTCTAACCGTCAAGCCTTTCTCGGTTTCAACCTGGCCTTCTCCTCGGTCGTCAGGGAGGTGAGCCAGAAAATAAAAGGCCGTCGAAGCTTATCGATCGACCAGTTGTCATCTTTAAAAAGCGTTGCTTTTTCTATTTTAAAACGCGAAAGCAAGAGTGTCGTGGCCTGAAGATTCAAGGGAGACAGCTTATTATGCTCTAACAAGAATTGCTGTTTCTTGGTCATCGAATTTTTCCTGCTTTCATCATACGCCTATCCCCCAAAAAAGCAAGCAGTACCCAGGTTGGAGAGGACTATCCTCTCCACCGGCTCCTCTCCACCGGCTTACTGCTTTGAGACCCGGTCTAATGCCAGGATTTTAAGATGAGCTGAATTTAGCGCGATTTCGAAGTTTTTGTGCTAATTTCCAAAAATTGAGGGCTTTCTTCAGCCAAACTAACCGCTCATAAGGAGTGGTATTTTTTAATACATAAAGCAGGTGTTCGTCTATATCACTTTTCTTGGCGAATTTTCTTGAGGTTTTCAACATCGACCATGTCTCGAGGACGGCCCAAGTCCTCTTTCATCTTTATTAAATCATCTATAGAAATAATCGGAACGCGAAAACCGTCGATTTTAAGATATTTCTTCCTTTTTAAAATTTCCTGACTTCGGGGCAAATTCACGCCAATATCGATTACTTTCATCGGATCTTCCGTGCTTTGGAAAGAAACAACTTTCATGTTTTTCTCGTCAGCCAATTTCTCCAACATTTCTCTTTCAATAAACACATCTTTTTTGATTGGTATCCGTAAACGATAACCCAGCCCGATTAGGATATTATAAAGATTCTCCAGGTTTTGTTTTTTCAAACTAACGATCAAATCCAGGTCGGCGGTCATTCTGGTATAACCGTACAAAATCACGGCCAATCCGCCGCAAACCGCATAATCTATCTTAGCGGCGTTGAGTGCCTTAAATTCGCTTTCATAGAGAAATTTCTCCCCCTCTTTTCTCATAGCTGCCGGGCTAGGAGTCGAACCTAGAATACACAGGTTCAAAGCCTGTAGTCCTACCATTAGACGACCCGGCAATGCGCGCTTATCTTAACTTATTTTTGCTTCTTTTTCAAGGGCTTCAATAATCGCCAGTTCCAAGGGCAGTTGCGGAATCGAGGCGTATTTCATCCGGCTTTCTGCTTCCATGAAAAGCTTTAAGATGCGCCGCAAATCAGCTTCTTCGAAATTAGCGATCTGCGACTTGAGCTTGCCCTGCTCTTCTCCGGTCAAGCCAGTAATCAAAGGATTCTGCAAATCAGGCGCGATCTTTAAAATCAAACCCTGCCTTAAGTAAGCGACCAAGGCTCTGGTCAGCTCCTGGACATCCTTACCCTTTTCCAGCGTCTTGCTTAGGAAATCCAGGGCCTCTCCCCCTTTCTTTTGGCAGATGAAATCAAACAGCTGGCCCACGAGCTTGGTGTCAACCATGCCCAAGAGTTCCTTGATATCTTCGGCCTTAATCGTTTCCCCTTGTTTCAAGTCTCCGCTGAAAGTTAAAACCTGGTCCAGCAGGCCTTCGGCATCCCTGGCTGCTCCCCCCGAGCTTAACGCAATCAGCTCTAAAGCCGACTTTTCAATCTTTACGTTTTCTTTCTGCGCCAGAGTCCCTAACCTGCTGACAATCTCTGTCAGGGTTAATTTTCTGAAATCAAACCTTTGGCACCTCGAAATGATGGTGGGGATCATTTTATGGATTTCCGTGGTGGCCAGGATGAAAATAGCGTGGGCGGGCGGTTCTTCCAAAGTCTTTAAAAGCGCATTGGCTGCGTCTTTGGAAAGCTGATGGGATTCGTCAATAATGAAAATCCGGTATTTGGATTTGGTGGGAGAGAAACGGATGCCGTCTCTCAATTCCCTGATCGCATCAATGCCCCCGGTGGAAGCAGCATCAATCTCAACCAAATCAATGCTCCGGCCTTCGTTGATCTCCAGACAGGAAGAACACTTATTGCAGGGTTCAAATGCCGAGCTTTCGCTACGCGAAAGCGAAGGTGAAGAAGAAACTTTAGTTTCTTCGCCTTCCCTAGCCTTGCGTGTTTCGCAGTTTAAAGCCTTAGCCAAAAGCCTAGCAATCGTGGTTTTACCCGTGCCTCGGGGACCGCAAAACAAATAAGCATGGGAAATCATACCCATTGAGAGAGCATTGGTCAGGGTTTGCACCACATGCTCCTGACCCGTGACTTCGCCAAAGGTCTTGGGCCGGTATTTCCGATATAATACTAAATTCGGCATAATTATCATATTTTATCAGATATGATAGAATAAATAAAGTTATGCTTAAGGTCTACAATACGCTCACCGGCCAAAAGGAAGTCTTCGAGCCGAACACGGGCAAAAAAGTGAAACTTTTTGTCTGCGGCGTCACGCCTTACGATTTCTCTCACATCGGCCATGCCCGAACGTACCTGGCTTTTGATATGATCGCCAAGTATCTCAAGCAAAAAGGCTATCGTGTCTTTTATCTGCAGAATGTCACAGACATTGACGATAAAATCATCCTCCGGGCCCAATACCAGAACATCGCCCCCAAAGCGCTGGCTAAGCGCTTTGAGAAAGAATACCTGAAAGATATGAAAAGCCTGAAGATAGACAGCGTGACCAAGTACGCCAAAGCCACCCACCATATAAAAGAAATCATTGCTCAGATCGAGAAACTTTTTAAAAAGGGTTTGGCCTACCAGACCAGGGATGGCGTTTATTACAACATCAAAAACTTCAAAGATTACGGCAAATTGTCCCAACGAACAGTTGAAGGCGCCGAAGACGCTGTTTCCAGGATTGACGAAGACAAGGAGAAGAAAAACAAAGGCGACTTTTGTTTGTGGAAGTTCAGCAAGCCAGGAGAACCGAGCTGGGATTTTAAAACAGGTAAATCCCTCGGAGTGGCCGGCCCCGCCTTCGCTAAAGCTTCGGCGGGCAAGCCGGGCTGGCATATTGAAGACACGGCCATTGCCGAGAAGTTCTTAGGGCAACAGTACGACATTCACGGCGGAGCCAAGGACCTGATCTTCCCCCACCATGAAGCAGAGATCGCCCAGATGGAAGCGATCTCCGGCAAAGCGCCTATGGCCAAATACTGGCTGCATACCGGTTTTTTAACGGTCCAGGGCGGCAAGATGGCCAAGTCAGAGAACAACTTCATCACCATCCAGGATTTTCTCAAGCAGCATTCGGCCAGAATTTTAAGATTCCTGGTCTTAAAAAATCATTACCGCTCCCCTATTGACTACACCGAGAACACCTGCTTGCAGGTTGAAAAAGAATTAACCAGAATAGATGAATTCGTAGCAAAACTTCAATCACAAATTTTTACTAATTCTATTCGCGAATATTCGCGAATTAATATTCGTAATTATTCGCGGTCTTTCGAAGCAGCGATGGAGGACGATTTCAATACGCCAAAAGCCGTGGCAGTGATTTTCGAGCTAATGCGCCGGAGAGATACTTTAGACGCAAAGAGTGCTTTGGATTTTTTGAAACAAATTGATAAATTCTTTGGCTTTATTTTTTGGCCGAGGACCAAAGAAACTATCCCCGAGGCGTTGCTTAACCTGGTCAAGCAACGCCAAGTACATCGGGAACAGGGCGACTGGCAAAAGTCTGACGAGCTCAGAAAGCAAATCCAAGCCAGGGGCTGGCAGATTGAAGACACCGCGGCCGGGCCTAAACTAAAAAGATCTAATTAAAAAGACGGCGCAGCTGCTTTTTCTGGCTCCGGGTTCTCTTGGCCTGGAGCCGTTTTTCTTTGGCCCTTTGGGGAATTTTAGTGGGAATTCTCTTTTTCCTGGGTCGGCTAAGCTTCTCCAGCCTTGCTTGGAGCAGCTCAAAGGCCAGCTTTTTATTCTGCGCCTGGACCCGGCGTTCGTCCACGCTCACAATGATGCCCGAAGGCAGGTGCAGCAATCTCACCCCTGTTTTCTTCTTGTCCCGGCGCTGGCCGCCCGGACCCGTGGAAGTAGAATAAAAAACCCTGGTTTGTTTTTTTAAATCCTGGAGGTTGTAATGCATTGATATATCTTATCAGATGTGATAATTTAGTATAGGATAAACACATGCCTAATGAGTTGCCGGAAAAACTGCCGCCGCAGAGCCTGGAAACGGAGCAATTCCTTTTGGGCGGTTTGATGCTTGATAAAAACGCTATTTTGAAGGTGATTGATTTTTTGCAGCCCAGGGACTTTTATAAAAACATCCATCAGGAAATTTACGCTTCAATGGTGGAACTCTTTGAAAAAAGAGAGCCCATTGACCTGCTCTCGGTGGCCCTGCGGCTGAAAGAAAAAGACAAGCTTCAAGAAGTGGGCGGCAACGGCTATCTGACCGAGCTCATCAACACCGTGCCCACGGCCACTCACGTTCTGAACTACGCCAAGGTTATCCAGAGAAAAAGAATCTTAAGGGACCTGATTGACGCTTCCCAAGAAATCGGCTTGATGGGGTATAACGAGGCCGCTGATGTTGACGAATTACTGGACGGAGCCGAAAGAAAAATCTTCAGCATTGCCCAGAAATCCCTGACCCAGCAATTCGTTCCGATTAAAGAATCTTTGGAAGAGGCCTTTGAAAGAATGGACCGGCTTTCCAGGCACGACGGAGGCATCAGGGGCTTGCCCACCGGGTTCAAGGATTTAGACAATATCCTGGCCGGCCTGCAGAAATCAGACCTGATTATTTTAGCTTCCAGGCCGAGTATGGGCAAATCAGCTCTGGCCGTGGACATGGCCCGGAACATCGCTATTCACCAGAAGATACCAGTCGGTATCTTCAGTCTGGAAATGTCCAGAGACCAAGTGGTGGATCGGCTCATTGCGGCTCAAGCCAATGTGGACTTATGGCGGTTGAGAACCGGTCGGCTTTCCGGTGATGGTGAGAGCAGCGACTTTACGAGAATCCAGCAGGCTCTGGGCGTGCTTTCTGAAGCGCCCATCTACATTGACGATGCAGCCACCTCAAACATCCTGCAGATGAGGGCTTTAGCCAGACGCCTGCAGGCCGACAAAGGCCTGGGCCTCATTGTCATTGATTATCTGCAGCTGATGGAACCCAGAAACCCCATGGCCACGACCGTCCAGCAGGTGACGGAAATCTCCAGGTCTCTCAAGGGCTTAGCCCGGGAGCTGAACATTCCGGTCTTAGCCCTTTCCCAGCTGTCCAGAGCCGTGGAACAGCGTTTTCCTCCCAAACCGAGACTGGCCGACTTGAGGGAAAGCGGGAGTCTGGAACAAGATGCGGATGTGGTGCTCTTTATTTACCGGGAAAAAGAAAAAGGCGAAGCCATCCCTCATAATGAGACAGAAATTATTATTGCCAAGCACCGCAACGGACCGACCGGCGCCATCCCGCTTTATTTTGACAGCCAAAGGGTCAGCTTCCGCAGCGCGGCCAAACAAGAGGAAGGTGAAAATTACTAAAAATGCATTCTCCCAGTATTCAAAAATTAATCAACCTCTTTGCCAAATTTCCCACGATAGGCCCCAGAACCGCCAGTCGCTTTGTTTTTTATTTGCTGAAACTTCAAAAGGAAGAAGCAGCTGAAATCAGCCAGACCATTTTAGCTGTTAAAGAAAAAGTGAAACTCTGCTCTTTTTGTTTTAACCCTTTCGAGGGTGAGGGCCAGTTATGCGAAATTTGCGCCGACCCCAGAAGAGACAAAGCCCTGCTTTGCGTGATCGAAAAAGAAACCGACCTCTTGCCGATTGAAAAAACCAAGAAATATCATGGCCGCTATTTCATCCTGGGCGGCACGGTGGCCATGCTCAAAAAAGAAGATATCGAAAAATTAAGAACCAAAGAGCTGGTGGAGAGGATCCAGGGTTCATTGATTCAAGAGATTATCATTGCCGTCAACCCGACGACTGAGGGCGAAGCCACGGCCCTGTATCTGGAAAGAGTCTTAAGACCCTTAAATAAAAAAACTACCCGTTTGGGTAGGGGTTTGCCAGTGGGGGCGGAATTAGAATACGCTGACGAAGAAACGCTTAGCGCCGCCTTGGAAGGCCGACGTTAATCACCTCCCGAGGGTGATTATTTACTCACCCTCGGGAGGTGATTAAAAAATGCTTAACTAATTTTCGTGATTGCTACTTCGCTGAAGGGCTGGCGATGGCCCTTTTTTACTTGGTAGCGCTTTTTAGCTTTGTACTTGAAGATAATCACTTTCTTGTCTTTAGCTCGTCTGAGAACCTTGCCCGTCACCTTGGCGCCTTCAACCAAAGGCGTGCCGATGGCCAGTTTATTGCTTTTTTCCAACAGCAAAACTTCGTCAAAAGCAACTTCCGAACCTTTCTCGCCCAATTTTTCAATTTTAATTTTTTGTCCCGGGGTAACCAGATATTGTTTCCCGCCGGTTTTGATGACTGCCAACATACTAAATTGAAAATTCGAATATCGAAATTCGAAACTATAGGTTTAATTATTTAATTATTTGAATTTTTTATTTATTTCGTATTTCGGATTTCGTGCTTCGAATTTAATCAGCTGGTTTATCCAGCTGTTTGGTCTCTCCTATTTCTACCAGTTTTTCCACCCTTTCGTCAAGTAGGGAGAGCCGGCTTTTTGAATCGTCGTAAGCAGATGAGGCATTTTTCAAGTGGCTCCCCAATTTCCGGAAGTCATCCATCAGTTTTTCGGCGTCCTGATGCACCTTGGCCAGCTTCTTTAAAATCTCGTGGGTCTGCTTGGAAATCTGCGTATCCTTGAACCAATGTTCAATCGTCCGCAGGGTTAAATAAATGCTGTTGGGCGAAGTGAGAATAATTCTCTTTGACCAGGCGAAGGCCGCCACATCCAGCTCTTGGCCGATGGAATTGACGATTTCGTAGTAAATGGCTTCGGCTGGAACGTACATCAGGGCAAATTCCGTAGTGGCTTCAGCCGGCAGAATATACTTGACGGCAATTTCATTAATGCGGTTTCTGACGTCTTCCAGAAAATTTTTCTTGAAGAATGCTTTCTCGGTGTCGCTGGCGGCCTTGACCATTTTTTCAAAGTTTTCGGCAGGGAATTTGGAATCAATGGGCAGGAGCAGGCCGTTGGGCAGTTTTAAAACCGCGTCAACTTGTTCGCCCGAAGAAAAAAGATGCTGCATTTGATAAAGTTCTTTGGGAAAATGCTGGGATAGAATATGCTCCAAAGACGCTTCGCCCCATTGGCCTCTCAATTTCGGCGATTTGAAAATTTCCTGAAAAGTGGCAACGTCTTTGACGGTTACCTGCACCTGCTTGAGATCTTCCCTGATTTGGGTCGCCTCTTTAGTAAAAGCACGAATCTCGTCGTTCATGGTTTTTGACTGTCCCATCATCAGATCCGTAATCCGTCTTTCCAAATCCTTAATGGCGTCTGATTGCCGTTCGTCAACTTTTGATTTCCTGGAATAAAAAATAATCACCGCCATTCCCAGGGTTATAAAAAAAGTAATTGAAATAAGCGTTAAGCTGTTCATCTGGTTAAAATCTCAACTATTAAAAATACTACGTATATGCCTATTAAAACAAGGCCTTCTTTCCTGGTTATCTTCTGCCCGGTTCTTATGAGGAGGAAAAACGACAAGACGGCAATGATGAGAAAAATCCGGGCAATGACGAAAGGAGAAAAATCAGCGATTTTGATGGGCGCAATCAAAGATACTATACCCAAGATGAAGGTGGAGGTGATGGCGACGTTACCCATTAAATTGCCCAAAATCATCCAGTCCTGGCCGCGTCTCGCTGCATGCAAACAGAAAAAAGTTTCAGGCATGCTAGTGCCGATGGCCACGACAAAAATACCGATTAATCCTAACGGCAAATTAAATGTTTGATAAAAAAACAGGGCGGACTGCACCACTCCCTGCCCCCCGATCAGCAGTAGCGTCAATCCCGAAAGGATAATTAAAATATCTTTGATGATTTCCCTCTGGCTGAAGCGCACCGGGCAGTTTTCGTAGACTTTGGTGAACCGGTCTTTTTTGGAAAAAAGCCAGACAGTATAAACGGCAAAAGCGATTAAAAGAACTATTCCGTCTATTCTTGATAAATTGCCGTCGAAAATCAAGAAAAGAGGCAGAAGCGCGATGACCATTATAAAAACAGAACTTCCCTGAACCGTCTGGCTGTTGGACGAAAGTCCGCCTCTTGAAATCAAAGCGGCCAAACCCACCACGATGGAAAGGTCAAAGATATTAGCGCCTACCACATCGCCAAAAGAAAGTTCGGGTATACCGTTGAGCGCCGCAACAATGCCGATGATTAAGTTCGGCATGGTAGCGGTAATGCCCATGACGAAAAAAGCCAACACAAACTCTTTTAATTTCAAACAAACGCCTATTCTGGCTAAAGCATCAATCAGCCATTTGCCGGCAAAAGCCAGCAACAAAAAAGAACCGATGAGAATTAAAATTTGCGAAACCATGTTACTTTATTGTAACACTTCGACGGGCTCAGTGTAAACAAAAAGGCGACTTACTTGGAAGTCGCCTTTTCTTGGAGTTTGGGTGATGACCCATTTAGCTCTTTTTCCTTGATGCGTTGCGCCAAAGTCGGCAACTGTCCGTCTTGTTTTGCCCGCAGAACGAGAAAATTCAGGGAAATAAGCTCTTCCTGGTCGAAACCAAGAGCATGCCCCTTATCTCCGTTTTTTCCGATTTGGATAAAAAGCTTATCCTTTATTTTCTGGTCTGCTGCTTGATGAAAACTGACGACAGTCGAAAGATAGTTCAGAACAAAGATATACCGATCACTAAACTTACTACCATTGAGGGCCTCTTTTACCAACCCCTCTATCCTCTCGATGGTCTTTGCCCGGATGCCAGGAGGCGGATTAAGCGTCTTAGAAGACCTGAGAGCTTTCTGTATCGTTCTCTTCATTGTTCACACCTCCCCCTCTTTTTATTTTTAAGTCATCACCCCCTATTGTTTAAGAGCTATAGCTTAATTTATCATAGATTCCAAATTTGTCAAATGCAAAGGCGGCTCTTTTAAAAGCAAGAGCCGCCTCTCTTAGAACTAACGCACAACGTTTAGCACGGTGCGCTTTCCCAGCCGCAGTGGCGACAAACCTTGATACCTTCTTGGTGTATCAATTCATTCCCGCAATCAGGACACGGGTCGGTTACTTCTTTTACTACAACGATCTGTTCCTTTTCCTTATCCGAAGCCATAACAATCACCTCCTTTTTTATTAATATTTTACTTCTTAAGAACTATGATTTTTAGATACTACCAATTATACCTAAAAAGTCAAGTTGTGGCCTCAACCGGATTTGAACCGGTGTTTTAAGGATGAGAACCTTACGTCCTAGACCAGACTAGACGATGAGGCCAGAGAGTAGAAGGGCCGCTGCTCAAATAAGCAACGGCCCTTAACTATTCAGTGAATGAGCTTAGTGCCTGATTCCCTCCTTCCTTACTGTGATCGGGTTGCGGAAAAAGAGTTTGATTCCCCTGTTGCCGTTGCTGGTCCGGCGCACCCGTATCTGGGAGCGAGGATTAAAAGGACAGCTTCTCCACGACTTCCCGTTTGTTTTGGTAATCTTACTGAGAGGTAGTTCCTTCGGGCAAGTCTTTAAAGACGCACAGCCGGAATTCGTGCACCTTATTGTTGTTTCCAAGCCTGGTCTTCCTCCTACATAATATTTATTCTTTCAATCCTGACTGTCCTATTAAAATGCTTCTTTTACCTCGACGATTCGATGGACCTCACCTCCTTCTTCTTATTAATAACTCTACTATAGCACAAAACGGCCCTATTTCAACCCCCTCGTAATGGTTCAATACCTTTGCAACACCCTGTAGGGTAAAATGTATGTATATGGCATACACAACAAATCCGCATTTGCCGAGGTTAAGAGCGCAAGCAATTAAT
>Ga0209541_10016688_pt1 | contig 10835 bp, 12 predicted proteins | sample RifCSPlowO2_01_FD_184027 | JGI IMG/M metagenome (GOLD analysis project Ga0209541, IMG submission 184027) | Groundwater microbial communities from Rifle, Colorado - Rifle CSP2_plank lowO2_0.1 (SPAdes) (version 2) | ecosystem: Environmental > Aquatic > Deep subsurface > Groundwater | place... | reverse complement strand
CGAGGACAGTCTGGTCTAGCCGGACATTGAGATTTGATGTTGTTTTAACACGACTGCCGACGGAGAGTATAGATGAAGGAGTTGGAGTGATTATCGGCGTCGGAGTTGGCTGTCCGGTTGGAGTAATAGTAGGAGTGGGAGTTGGCGAAGGAAGCGGCGCCGCAATAACGGTTAATACAAACGACGATGTCCGGGGTATGTATGTGGAAGGCTCAAGTACTGATCCGGAGATTGCAACCAGATTTATTGTATAGTCTCCAACCGAAGTTGAAGCGCTTGTGACAATTGTCAAGGTAGTTATACATGTCGGCGAACACGAAGTCTGGGAGAAAGTTCCCGTAGCTCCTGCCGGGAGACCTGAAACTCCAAAATTCACAACCCGCGCCACTCCCAATGTGATTGTAGCCGTCACGGAGTTAGTGACTGAAGAACCCTGCACCACAGATTTCGCTCCTTCGTCAGAAAGAGAAAAATCAAAAGGAGAACATATTTCAGTAGCTCCGCATAGAGGGTAGGGCGCGCCACCTTGCCAAAAACAGCCGGGTGAAGGGGTCGGATAAATGCAAGAACCAGGAATCGGGGTAGGAGTCGGGGTTGGGGTCGGGGTAAGATATTTGGCTAAATAATCTTCAATGGACCATCCTAAAATAAGGTCATTGTAGCTTATCTGCCACCACCAAAATCCATCGGCATATACCGATCCTTCAGTTACAGTCCCGAGCGCGCCGACACTCTCCGTCCCCAAAAGCGCTCCGGAAACCGAAGGAGTTGAGCGGACATTTAGATTTCCATTAACAACCTGAACGCTGTCGCCAATATAAAATTTGATAGACACGGGAGTTGGTGTAGGAGTCGGAGTTGGAGTGGGGGTTGGTGAAGGGGTTGGGGTCGGAGTTGGGATTGGAGCTACCCCGGATCCGAAATAAACATCCGAAATTTCTTGGGCAGAAAGTACGCGGTTATAAATGCGAATGTCGTCCAAAACGCCCTTGAATGCGAAGGTGGCAGATAGAGTTGGATCTATACCTATCATCTGGTTTGTATTTGAGTCCTCGTTATAAGTTCCGCCTCCATTGGCGCTTGATAGCATAGGCATCTCAACCGCATTAAGATAAACTCTATGCCTAGGGACTGCGGAATCATTATATGTAACGGCTAAAAAATACCATTGGCCGGAAACAAGATTTGCGTTGCTGGTTATATATTGGGTATCAGTGCCGGATTGTCCTGAAGACACCCTGATTTCATCCGGGCTTACGATATCTGTTCGGATAAATGTATCACTAACAGAGCCGTTATCACTCCTGCCGAAAAAAGCTTCATTGCCTTTGAGCGTATTGAATTTAAACCATACGGTTTTTGTTTGTTGCTTGAGATTGTCCAAAGAAAAACCTGATCCGACATCCACATAATCATTTACCCCGTCAAAATTCAGTCCCGGGCCGTACCGGCCAGTTACCCAAATAGGACCGTTTACAAGTGTGCCGGTATTGCTATTTCCGCTTGAATCTTGTACCGTGGTACCCGAGCCTTCATTAAATAACCAATAGCCAACAAGGCCGGCTGTTGGAGCGGCGGCGTTAGCAATCAGAGCAATGGCTCCGCCAGATACGACTACTGCTGCCGTTACCGACAAAACACCTAAAAGCCGCTTTAAGCTACTCTTTCTACTCATAAGTCCATTATACTATATGGGAGACACTGGGCACAAATCCTGCAAAATGATTTTTGACTTCGCGCTTTCGCGCGAGGCCCTTGAGCGCATTTCGCGGTTAAAATCAATGATTCTATATGTAGTCCCGAACCATTCTTTTTTGGGAATTGCTTTCATTAAGTCCTGCTCAATTTTATTCGGATCGTGTTCAAAAGAAAGCGCGCAATAATTCGCGAATTGCCGGACATGGGTATCCACCGCAATCCCCTCAACCACGCCGTAGGCATTCCCCAAAACAATGTTCGCGGTTTTCCTCGCCACGCCTCGGAGCTTCAGCATATCCTCCATTTTTCTCGGAATCTTACCACCGAAATCGTTTTTTATGATTTTTGCGGAAATAATAATGTTTTTCGCTTTCGCGCGGTAAAAACCCGTAGAATGGATTTCTTTCTCAAAAGTTTTTAAATCCGCGCCTGCGAAATCATCAACGGTTTTGTACTTCTTGAAAACTTTCTCCGTCACCTCATTCACTTTTTTATCGGTACACTGCGCTGAAAGAATTACCGCAACCAAAAGCTGAATATTATTTCCATATTTGAGAGCAATTTTCGCTTTTGGGTAAGCTTTTTTTAATCTGTCTAAAATCCTTAAAGCCCGCTTCGCGCGGGCCGCGGGCAGTTCTTTCCTGACTTTCTCTAACCCGAATTTTATTTGATTCATCCGCATCGTTTAAATCTAAGAATAGCGCCGCAAAATAAAAAATGCAAACCTACGACAACAAAGAAAACTCCGCATCTTATGCGGAGTCTAAATAATAAAAAAAAGAACAATGAAAACTAATGCCGTAATCAAAAATCTGCCACTTTGGTCAATTCTGATCTTTTCCTTGCCGGCAACAAGATTGCGGCTATCCGCAAACACATCGGCTAGATCTTGGAATTTAGTGAAACGCCTGTAGCTTGCTTGACTCCCTAAGATTTCAGCAAGATTCTGCAGATTTTTCTCTTCTAATCTGCTTTTGAAGCAATTTCTGTCCTTATCAAAGATGTCGACAAAGCATTTACCTGTCTCTTTTAATTTTTCGTCAAACTCCGGCACCGGCAGAATCTTGTCTCCGCCAACGCCCAAAAAAAACAAATCTTATTTTTTCATTTAAGAATGCCTTTCTGCGTATTAACATTAAATTATAATCAGTATAATCAGTTTGTTTTTCGGTAATATTCATGCCGCCATCAGTTATAACAATGATATTGAGATTTGCCGGCAAACGCTTTTTCTTTAAAAGCCAGTCAATTGAGATAAAAAACGGCGGCCACTCGCTCTTATCTCCCCAAGCATTCCACCAATTCACTATTTCAAGAGCCCGGTAAACATCTCCCGCGTTTTCTTCCGTTACCGTTTCTACGGGCCAAAATATCTTAATATTTGCGTCTTCGGTATAAGAGTATTGCGATGTTACCGTGGCCCCGATGCCTATACGCGTTCCTTTAGGAAGAATATCAACCATATTCGCAACTTCTTTTTTTGCGAAATCTAGCCGTGAAATTTTTTCTCCATTTTCTCCCCGCATATCCCGCGTAGTCATGCTGCGCGTCACATCGATAAGAATCAAGAAATTTTTTACTTGATATGAGCCTTCCTGAAAATATCCCGCGAGCGAAAAAACTAAAAACGAGAATCCAGCTAAAAGAAAACAATATTTCAGCGAAAAACAATCTGATATCAAGAATTTAGCTCCTGAAAATAAAGGCAAAAGAAGCAAAATGTAAAGGAAATCGGCAAATTCAAAGTGCATACAACATACCTCCTAAATATTTCCCGGTTTAAAAGGTATTAGCGAAGGCTGTCTTTTCCCATCGCCTTCGCCTTCATCTTGTTGGGCGCCTTCTCCTGGGGCATTAGTCAATAGACGCATCGCGAGGTCAAGGTTATACTTCGCTTCTAAAAAATCGTGATCAATGCGCAATGCGGCTTTATATTGTACTTGATGAATATTTCTGCGAGCTCCGTTCTATTTTCAACACTACCTCCGCCATCGGACACTAAAATAATAACCTTTGGCGGGGCGGCTGAACCAGAAATTTCTTCCCGTGCCAGTATTGCGGACGCATTTGCTAAAGGCCAACCGATAACCGTTCCGCCGAGATCGTCACCCCTTCCCTTTAAAACACGGATAAACGCGCGGCAATTTGATGTTAAATTGCTATAAATAATTGGCATAGAACCAAAACCGATAAGAGCAACTCTGTCTTTCGGGCATCTTTTCTGCACAAACCTTTCAACGACGCCTTCGGCAACTTCCCACCGTGTTTCCGGAAGTCCGCCTATCATTTCAGTCTCCATGCTTCCGCTCATATCCAGTACAAAAACTATTGAGGCGCCCGAACCGAAACGCATAACCATGCTACCCTTTGATACCGGGTTAGCCAGCGCAATTACGATAAACGCTATCGCCGCAGCAGCCGCAATCTTTCTCGTATAACAAATTGTTAAAGAAAAAGAATCTCCAGGCAAAATTGAAAAACTGGAAAAATTTGAAGAGCGCGCGGTTCTCCACCGTAAAAACGGCAAAAAAACAAGGAGAAGAGCATATAGCCAACGCATTTCTTCGAATTGCATCAGCTTTCCTCCCAGAACATCTTTGTGAAGAATTCGGTCATCGCTTCAATAACCATCTCGGCACCAAGTTCAGGCTTATTCTCATGGTACAAATACTCGTCGGAAAGTTTGAGAAGCGCCTGTCCGCTCTGGCCGAAATATTTGATATCGGGATCATCTGAGAATATCACTCTGCCAAAACGCTTTTCCAGAGCCGCTTGAAAAATCTCAAACGATTTATTGATTTTCTCTTCTTCAGAAAGTTCTTTTTTCTTAAGCTTCTTTAGCGCCAGCAAAGCCGCAACGTAAGGATGGGCTGCGGAAGATTTTCTTTTTTCAACAAAACCGCACACAAAAATAAGCACCGCAAAAATTGCGGTGACAATCCCAAGCCACATCAATGCGAACGGTCCGTCTTCTCTTGCAATATCAATCACAGGCGGCAACAAAGAAGGCAGGAACTGAATCAGTTTGCTGGAACTTAAGGGCCCCATCAAAATCGTAGCGGACCGTAGAGACACATTAAAAGTTTCTCCCTTCTTCTTAAAAACCAATTTTGGAAAAGGGACTCGCACACTCCAGACTCCATCCACAAGACGAAATATCTGCACGCGCAAAATAATTTCCTGGCCGTCTTTTCTCCATCCTGCAAATTCCGCGAAACTATTTAATTTCGAGCCTATTCTCGGAAAAGATTTGCCGTCCAGAACAAATCCGTCCGGCACACCGCTTACAACTATATGTGCGATAACAACATCTCCGTTCTTATATCCGACCGTACGCTCAAGTTTAAGCGCAATTTTCGGTTTAACATCACCAGCCAAAATCAAATTTGGGCCTAAAAAGAGAACAAAAACGAACATCAATACTTTCATTGAGTTGTCAAAAAACTCTTTAAATAATAGCTTAAAACGAAAATTATGCAACCAAATTAAAACCCCCGCGTACTGCGGGGGAGTTTTATTTTAAAAGCCAGTCCTGTATTTCTTTGGCATTAATTTCGCCGACATTAAAATAAATACTGCTGCCGTAACTTCCGAACAAAGATTCAAGACACTTCTTTTTTTAATGAATGTTTCGGCAATTTTTTTCCTGACGGCTGATCTTACAAAAACCAGTCTCTTACCACCAAGCTCGGGATCCCCAAGAACCGTAAAACCAAACTTCGGAAAATTTATTTCCGAACTGTCTATGAAAGAAACTGCCTTCACATCATGATTGCCGACCGACGCCAGAAACCCTTCAATTTCTTTTTCCGAAAAATAAAAATCTGAAAACCAGAATATAAGAGATTTTTCTTTAGGCAAGTATCCCGCAATTTCCGTAATAGCTTTATGACCGCGGCCGCCCGCATTGCTTTCCCAGATTTGTCTCGCTACACCAAACGCAGCGCCTTTCGAAAAAACCGGCGGTTCATAAATTTCAATTTTATCACTATAACCGACAAAACCGAACGCGTCGCCTACGCGATATGCGGAATATCCCAAAATCACGGCGAATTTTGCCATCTCTTCCCTTTTCGAAATATAACCGGCATAGGAAAGCGACGCGGAAAGGTCGGTAACAAGTATAACTTTCAGCGCGCTTTTTTGTTCAGTAATCCTAACGCGCGGGATTCTATCAACGGCTTGGGCTGTTGCTATCGGGTCAAGTCTCACCGGCTTATCCGCGTCAGTTATGGAAATAACACCTTTAAACTCAAAGCCGGAACCTACAGCCCTGCTCTTATGCCGGCCGGGGCGAAAATCGGCCGTCCTCCAATCTACGGAATAATCAATATCTTCAACAATAGACGCTAAAACTTTTTCCATTCCGCCCGGAATCATACCCCTATCTTCCTTTTAATTTCTTCAAGAAAAATCTTAGCAATATTTGACCGCCTGGTCTGTGCAGTATTTTTGAAAAAAATACGGTGCGCAAAAGTTTCGGTAAAAATATCATGTATATCTCTGGGTTCCACGACTTTGCTTCCGCGGAAAAGCGCTGCGGTCTGAGCCGCGGCCCTGATCATATTCACACGCGGAGAAACTCCCGCGAGCAAAATATCATCAACATCTTCCACGCCGGGTATGGAAATACCGTAGAGCGAGGGCTTCCGCGTTGCCAAAACAAGATTGTGCAAATATTTAATTAATGCTGGCGAAACGTGGATATTGTATTCAATCCAATCTGCATAAAACCTGACTTCGCTGATTTTTAACACGGGTTTAACTCTGGTCAAAAGCTTTCCTATATCTCTGAATTCAGGATCTTTAATGATCTTTTTTTCCGAATCCTGGTCGGGATACGGCACATAAATTTCCATCAAAAACCTGTCGCGCTCGGCATGAGGCAATTCGAACGTCTGTTCTTTTTCTAAAGGATTTCTGTCTCCGCAAACCCATAAATTTGGCAAGCTGAAAATCTTGTCAATCGCTTCCGCGTGAACCGCTCTCTCCCGCATCAGGTCCAGGAATACTGCTTGTGTTTTTTCCTGAAGACGGTTGATTTCATTAATAAACAAAATGGCCAATTTTTCTTCCTTTTTCACCCATTCTTTCACATCAATTCAATATAAATATTTCCGCTCTCGTTAAATTTAACGATGTAAAGAATATCATTCGGCGTCAGGTCCGGCTTGCCGACAATGCGGTGAAAAGCTCCGTCAACAACACGGGCAAGCGCCAAAAGTAACGTGGTCTTCCCTACGCCGGGCAAACCTTCCAATAAAATATGCCCTCTTGAAAAAAACGCGATGACGGCTAGATGTACGACTCGGTCAATACCCAATATGGCCTTCTTGATCTCCGAATCAGCTGACAGCATTTTACTTCGTATTTCCTCAAAATTTCTTTGAAATTCGATGTCATTCATTCTGTTTTCTCAAAATACAAAATCTGCTTTAAAAGTAACATTTTTAAAGCAGATTCGTAAAGCTGATTAAATTTATTATTGCAACTCCCTCTCTATATTCGCAAGCTCGCTATCCAGACCATCAAGGCTCATCCCTTTCAGATCCGCTTCAATAGCCGCGACGGAATCTTCTTTCGGCACCGTAACCGCCATGCCAGGCGTCTCCGCCTGCTGCGGCGGGCGCAAATAATAAATGGCGTATCCGGTCAAAACCAAAACAATCGCCGTTATCGCCACCCATATCGCCGCTGATTTGTTATTATTTTGCATGTTTTTAATCTGTTTCCGGAGTTGTAGTAGCCGGGCGCTCCGTTCCCAGGCCTTTGGTTGAATTTATAACATCAACCAACGCGCCGTGGGCTTCTCTCATTTTAGACGTCACTCCTTTGGCAAGTTCGTGCACTTTCCTGAAAGCAACTTTGAAATCCTGGTTTGAAGCCGTCGCTTCCGCATACTTCGCTTTCGCGTCCGTCAAAGCCGTTTCCGCGGCGGTAATCTTTTCGCGAGCTTTTACCAGCATGGCTTTTAGCGCGGCTACGTCTTTGCCGTTTGTCTCCGCTTTATTCAGCCTATCTTCTATTCTATCGGCTAAACTACCCAGGCGGTCAATCGCCTTTTCAAATTTTTCACCCATATTGGTAAAAAATTGCTCTATTCGCTTCGCTTTCACTTCGCCCAATTTTTTCTTAAGCTCATCACGCCTCTTTTGGGCCTCTTCGCGGAAAGCTTCGCGTTTTTTGGCAATCTCATCCCGGAGCTCCGCGCGCTTCCCTCTTAGCTCCTGCCGTTGAATCTGTATATTTTGCTGTAAATTCCTGCGTTCCTCTTGTATGGATTGCCTCATTTCCGCGTGGGTCTCCGCAAAACTAAAAAATGGAGCCAATGCGATTGCTCCGCCGATTACCAATCCGATTTTTGCCGTTTTACTCATGTTACGCGCGAATCTGTTCATTATATCATACTTTTGAAATTGAAAAGAGCGCGTCTGTGGAAAACCCATAAGCCGGGAAATAAAAATCCCCGGCGCAACCGGCGCCGGGGCCTCCAAATATTTTTTCTGAACCGCTAACCGCGGTCCTCTTCTTTCGTTAACGTTTGGAAAGAATCGTGATGTTTAAGATTAAATTTCTTTACATGCTGTAAGTGCAACGGATCAAATCCTTCGTGGCCGATCTGCTGGACCAGCCTGTTGAATTCTTCCGTAACCTTAACGGCAGTGGAAGCGGCTTTCCGCTCCAGCTGATAATCTCCCACTATCTTGGCCCCGCGCATGACATCGGGTCCGCGGTCGTCCGTATAGTGCTGGGATAACACCAGAATTCTGGTTCCCAAGTACACCGCTTCCGTTAAATTATGAGTCACGAACAAAATGGTCAGCTTGAACTTTTCCCAGATTTCCAATAAAAAAACCTGAAGATGTTCCCGCACTCCCTGATCCAGCCCGCTGAACGGCTCGTCCATCAAAAGTATTTTCGGCTTCATAATAAGTGCTTGTGCAATCGCGACTCTTTGCTGCATTCCTCCGGAAAGCTCGCCGGAAAATTTATCTTTATCCTGAGCTAATTTCACTTCCTCAAGATAATACATGGCTTCTTCTTCAAATTCCTTCTTGTGGCGCATTCTTGCAACAATGTTATTGCTCAATCTTCTGCCCAAAAGAACATTGTCCAGAACGGACAGAAAAGGGTATAAAGGATATCTTTGATAAACGATCCCGCGGGTTGTATCCGGAAATCCTACCGGGTGGCCTTCCACTAAAATCAGCCCTGAAGTCGTGCGCTCCTCTCCGACGATCAGCCGGAAAAGAGTTGATTTTCCGCAGCCTGACGGGCCGACAAGCGAGCAAAGCTCTCCAGCGGAAACCGCGAAATCAACATTGTCCAGAACTAATTTCGTATCGTACTCTTTGTAGACATTCTCAAAATAGAGAATGGATTTTTTACGCAGTGTTTCCAAATCGGCGGTCATCTTATCTTTCCTCCGCTGCATACCAGTGGTATTTCCAATTTATGAATTTTCTTAAAATACAATCAACCGCGATAAAAATCAGAGTAATCCACATAACGTATGGGATAATTACATCCATGTTGTTGCCGCGCTGTGCCAAGAAAATCCTGTATGCCAGCCCGCCGTCGGAAGCGATGCCCTCGGCAGCTATAAGAAACAGCCCGGCGCTCCCCAACGACAATCTTACCGTATCAAGAAAACTCGGCATGACCTGCGGCAAAACTATGCGGAAAGTAACGCCCAATTCAGAAGCGCCCAAAGTCAGCGCTTTTGTGATATGTTCCGGAGGAATTTTAGATGTTTTGAGATAAACATTGCTGGCGATGCCTGGGAAAATCCCGAGAAAAATCAACACAACTTTAGCCAACTCATCTACCCCGAACGCGATAAATAATATCGGCAACAAAGCAAGCGCCGGAACGGTCCCGACAAAACTGACAAATGGCAATAAAAGCCCTTTGCAGCCGCGGAAAACTCCCATCGCAAGGCCGAGCAAAAGTCCTACAGCGGCGCCCCAAAAAATACCCAAAGAAATCCTGTGCAAACTTTTTACCGTGTCATTCCACAATACGTATTCGCCCGTAAAAGTGTTCGGATATAAAATTAATTCTTTGACCGTCAGCGCCATTTTATACGGAGACGGCAGAAGTTTGTAGCTCGGATTTTCGGCGAGCTTAATGTGCGAAGCCGTGAGATAAATAAGCAACATCAGCGCGAACGGGATAGCACCGAGCATCCAATTCAATCTTAATCCTGGATCTGCGTGGATCCCCCAAAAGCGCGGTGTACGAACCATATTTTCCATTATCAAAGACTCCTCTTACCCCTTAGAATTCTAGTAAAAAAATAGCATAAAGCTGATATTTTGTCAAATTAAAAACCCGGGGCACAAGAGCCTCCGGGCTTAATACTGTTCTTCTATATATTGTACTTACAAAAGAGTTAAAGTTTCCCTTCAGCCGCAAGCTGCATATAGGTTGCGTTAAAGCGCAGCTTAACGTTTTTGGGGTCCCCCATTGCCGTTCCATCGGGGAATTGAATCCCGACGTAATCTTTGGATTTCACGCCTTGGCCGAAGATGCCCTGCGCAAATGAGAAAGTTCTTACTTTCTCCATTGTCGCTTTGAGCTCTTTGCTTTTTGTGAACGCCACGGCCTGCGCCGGGTCGTAAAAAATGTTTGTCGTACTCATCTGCGCCTTGAACTCATCAAGCGTTCCTTCGGAAACTTTTGCCATATATCGCAAGGCTGCGTCAGCCTTCGGCCCCTTGCCTGACAAAAGCCGCATCGTTTCGTAGACAGCGCCGACGATAGCGCGTTTTACCGCATCCGGTGTATCAGTTCTGACAACGACCATATCAATGATTTCGCCCGGAATCATTGAAGAATCAAACACCATGGTTGTGTTTCGCTCCAGACGAAGCTGCAACAAATACGGATTCCAAGTAACAACCGCCGCTTTCTGGTCGCGGTCATTCTGATAAGCGGAGACAATCTTATCATCATCAATGTTCGTTGTCCGGACATCCCGCAACGTCAGTCCGCAACTTTTCAAAGCGGAAGCCAAAAGATAGTGAGAAACGGAGTTCTCAACCAGCCTTACCGTTCTTCCTTTCAAGTCCTTGCAGGTCTTGCCGTTTCTCAAAAGAATGCCGTCATTCCCGTGAGATGTGTCTCCGACGTAA
>Ga0209541_10016686_pt1 | contig 10836 bp, 8 predicted proteins | sample RifCSPlowO2_01_FD_184027 | JGI IMG/M metagenome (GOLD analysis project Ga0209541, IMG submission 184027) | Groundwater microbial communities from Rifle, Colorado - Rifle CSP2_plank lowO2_0.1 (SPAdes) (version 2) | ecosystem: Environmental > Aquatic > Deep subsurface > Groundwater | place: Rifle... | reverse complement strand
TCGCCGTTTAAGTACGTGAGTCCCGTCGAGAAGGTGGTGGTGGCGGCGGCGTAGACGACTCCCGAAGAGTTGACCGCGAGACCGTTTGAGGTGAGACCGCTAAAGGTCTGCGTGGTGATGTGGAGATCTTGGATCGTGGAGGAGGCGGAGACAAAAAGCGAAGTTCCTGTTGCATTCGTAAAGGACAATTGAAGAAGCGATGATGAGGACACCTTGCTGTTAAAGACATTGAAGTCTGCCGATGAAAGACATCCGGGAATAAGAGTGGAGGCGACATCGCAGGTAACACCACCGTCAGCGTAAGTAAGCCCTCCAGAGAACGTCGTCGTGGCAACCCAGTCGGGGACTCCATTCACATTAGCAAGGATCGTTCCTTTCGCGCCGATGATACGAGCAGAAAGAACGTTCGTTGCGGAACCGTAAAGTATGTCGCCGGTCGATACACTGGTGAGTCCTGTGCCGCCGTTAGTGACAGCAAGAGCATTGGTTAAGGACAAATTGTCGAACAATGCACGAGTTGCAAACAAATCGCTTGATGTTGCGGCTGTAATGAGCACGGTCCCAAGCGTACTCGATGCGCTGTTCAAGTTCTGTATCGTAGACGAAGCAGTAACGACGATCGAAGTACCAGTTCCATTCGTGAATGCAAGCTGCGGGAAAGTATTCGTTGATGTCGTGGTCGCGGTGAAAAAAGTTGCACGCACATCACCCGCTATTTCGAGCTTAGCAAGTGATGTCGTTGCTGTCGCCCCGATCAATACTTGGTTGGTGCTCGTAGAAACATAAATGCCGGAATTGTTGAAATATGTCCAGTTCATTTCCGCACCGCTCGCACCGCTGTTGTCCGCCGCACAAGAAACATTTCCGGATGTGTCAGTGGTTAATTTTCCTCCGCCACCCATCACCGCGCAATTAAGTGTCGCGAGACGAAGTCCGCCGCTTCCGTTCACCAGAAACAATGCCGAGCCGAGTGCATCTTCGATCTGAAAAAGATTCGCTAATTGTGATGCATCCGCGCGGATGGAAAGCGCGATCGATTGCGATGATGTCGCTTCAATGGTGACGACTGAGTTGGCGACCGATGTCGTTGTTCCGAATGTCGACGGTGTTGTCGAACCGGAAACGGCACCGGCAAGTTGCGCAAATGCGTTTGAAGAAATTCTTAATCGCGGAGTTAATGTCTGCGACGAAATATTATCAGAAGAAACATCGACCTGAAGATAGATGTCCGCATTCGTCGTCCAATCATAATCAAGGACATCAGGATATCCGGAAGCGGTGTCGCCGATGTTCACATTGAACACGCCCTCGCGAACAACAGCAGTCGTTGTCGCTGGTTCTGCGATCGGCCACAGGCGCGAGCCGGCGGCAACGGTCGAACTGTTCCAAATAGAAAATTTAAAATAATAAGTCGCGCCTGTTCCACCAAGCAGATTACCACTCGCATCCGCAAGACGTCCTTGAAAACTCAGCACCGATGGTACGCCAGCTGCATACACAACCGTAGGCGGCCAAAACGGAAGAAATATCGCGACAATAAGGAGAAGGGAAACGATTTTTTTTGCAGTAAGAAAAGCCCGCTTAACAAATAAAGCGGCACTGAGCGCTCGCCTTTTTTTCATAGTTTCCATCTACACCTCATTCTCTCGCAAAAACCCTTATTTCTCAATCTGGATTAAACAAAACTGGGGAAAAGTTGGCCTTTCTGTTGAGCCGTATTATGGAAATTTTTTGAGTATTTATTAATTTAAGGGAAAATCACGAAAAATACCGCTCCAAAAAAGACCATTTTGAAAAGAAATCGTGGAATCGCCTTCATATAATTTTTTCTTTTCGAGTAGTGAGGATCAAAGATAACGATCATGAATAATCGTCCTAAAATGAATGCGCTCAATGAAAAAACCGGTTGTACAAAAACTACCACTTGCCCAAGTTTCCGTGCGAAATTTATCCAGAGAACAAGATCGCCGCGTGTCCAATATTTTTAACTATTGAACAAAACCGTTATCTGCATTCAATTGCTAATGGCCCTCTGCATTATAACGGGAGCGCAGGCGCGCTGCTCTATGTATTTCTTACCATCGTGATGTTTTTAAAACACGGTAAACAATTTGTTCATGGGCTCAGGAAAAGAAATCTGTACGATGGTGATCGTTTTGCACAGCAAACAATCCTGAATAAAATTTATTTTAAATCTTTATTGTAAGTTATGTACGGACAATTCATGGCCTGCGATATTTTGTTTTGTCGATTATGACATCACAAATTTTTCAATGCTTCAATTTTGTTCTTAATAAATTCTTTTTTTAAAGTAGCGAGATCTTTGTTTGAAAATTCAGCAAAATTTCATTTCACCGGTATGGTCGACTTTTAACATCGATATGTTTTTTAAACTTATCAAAAAATTTATTCGGCAAATAGCGGCGTCATGTTCAAAATCTGTAGATAAAAATGATTTCGAATTTCGTTAAACAAATTTATGAATCATCGTGATGATCGTGTTCCGGGATCCGCGATGACCAATCATGGATCTGATCCGAAATTACTGTTTGCTCTCGCCGGTGTGTACACTCTCATACAATGTGACAAATGAAAATACACTCGAGCACCTGAGCAATATGCATATAAAAGTTCATTCTGCTTCTTTGAGATCACAGCGGATCCTTTTGTTTCACTCAAGAAATTCACACAGAGCTTACGAAACATTTCTGAGAAAACAACAGGAATTCCACGGCAATAGATGCATTTGTTCATAAAATTTTTTATCGATTTGTATTGTATTTTCTTATACAAAAATGTGTCGAAAAAACGATTCTAGAATCTTAAATATCAATGGGTGATGAGATATATCTCTTTGGTTGCACTAAATTCATGAGAATAAAGCGGCCATAACTGCCTACTCCGGCACATGTGTAAGGGCGTTTTTAGAGTATTTTCCGTCCTTAAGACCCGTGGTGAGGAAATAAATTTTCTCGTCTTTTAGCGCGTCATTGGGCGGAATATTGTTCACATTTTTCTGATTTAAGTGCAAAGCCGTGTCGCAACAAAGGGTCTAAATTACGCAAAATTCAGTGCCAGTCATTTGGCAAACTTAATGAACACACCTCTCTAATACTCTCCATAACAACACAAAAATGAGCCCGCTTCCGCACGGGATCATGAGGCAGAATTTCAATCGTGATCACGATTGAAAAAGATAAAAGACATCGTTTTGTCTTTAATGATGTCTTTTAAAAGTATAAAAGACATCAAAATTTGTTCTGTTTTCTTGCTGTCTTTAATAGAAATTAATGCAGTTTTCTACTAAAAAATGTTGCGCATTTTTGAGGAAGGTGGCCACAGATCGCAGAGAATCTCTCCTTGCGAGGGCGTCTAGGGATTTATGGTCACAACTTACTACAGGCTGGCTACTGTTATGTCTTTTCCCCGTAGGTGCCCAGGAAAAATACTAAAGACCCGATGCGCTGCACCGGACATTAAGTATTTGTGGCCCTACTTCGTGCTGAATGGGATCAGCTGATCGCGGAGTTTAACGGCTGGCTTCAGTTCGGGAGTACTTTAGAGGAAGGGCGAGTGGGCACAGCTATATAGATAAAAAATCTCGACCAATATCTCACGAGACTAAGATATGAAAGTTATATGTGAAGGAACTTTGCTTTTCTTAAAATCCATGGTTTAGTGTATCTGTCTATGGAAAACAACACCTCTAAGACCGTAGTGGCAGCCGTAACCGCCGACCCCGTTTTTTTTGACGTGACCAGAAAGAAGATGATCATTATGAATTTAAGCACGTACGGCATTTACTATCTGTACTGGGTATATAAGAACTGGGTTGTTATTAAAGAATCAGAGAAGATTGATATTGTGCCATTTTGGAGGGCATTCTTTTCAATTTTCTATATTAATTCGCTTTACAATCGTATTTACAAGGCCGCCGTGGCGCGCGGTTTTCGGACTTTAGCCACATCCAATCTAGCGCTCATATACATTGTGGGAACCATAGTGGGTAACATATCGGCTCGTTTAGATAATCAGTTTGGTGCATTTCTTTGGTTCGCTGGGCTTATGATTTTTTATCCCATATTAAAAATGCAGGAGGTCGTTGAGCACAACAATCACGAAATTAATCCGGCGTTTACACCAAAGGCCGCTTATTCGTTGTTTGAAAAATGTATCGTTGCCATAGGCATACCCCTCAATTTTCTCGGTGCGATCGTGATTTTCGCCCAGTTGATAGGTGTGGCTATCTAAGGCGATTTGCTTTTTTGGCTCTGTGACTCCACAGGGAGATCGACCATTATATGGTCAGTGCGGCTTTCCGGTTTATTCAAATTTACAAATTGAGCGCATGGCGCGCTTCATTGACGTGAGCCACAATAATTTCCTCGCCGTCGCTCGAAAATTTTCCAGCCCCAGACTCGCGATTCGTCCTGCTGGCCTCATAACGCTCCGTCTTCACAAAAAGCACAAAATCCCGCGCAGGCGGGATGTTTGTGTCTTTTTGTGACTCTACCGGGAATCGAACCCGGATTTAAAGCTTGAGAAGCTTTCGTCCTAACCGTTAGACGATAGAGCCATGATCGAGATATTTTCACAAAATTTACTACGGGGCAGGGAGCTTCCGCCTGTCCCGTAGCAGACTTTGTCTTGCTACTGGGATCCTAACCGTTAGACGATAGGGCCGAAACAGTCTTGAACTGTCACAGAATAACGAAGAAATCCGAAACTGTCTAGAGGTTCCTAAAACAAAAAAGAGGCCGGTGCGGCCTCTCTGTCTTTCTCAAATAAAAGGTGATTCTCCCGGCTGAAGAAACTCGATGCGCTCTTTCAGATACCTGAGATCGAGACCAAGTTCCGTGCCGCGATCATGCTCCCACCGCGTGCCATAGGAACTTGCCCACCCCCAAATGAAAGAAAGACGGATGACATATCCCGAACGGAAAAGCGGAAGATAAAATGCCTCGAGTAAATGATTATCGCCCATGTAATACCCATCTGTGTCCTTGACCCGCTTCATGGGCGCTTCAAACGGCAACTGCGTGAAAACATTTTCGCCACGAGCATCGAGAGCGGCGATCACACGCGCAAAATGTTCGAGATTTTTTCCCACTGAACCGAGACCGCCGCTCGTTATCGGACCGCAAACCATCGTCACGTTGCGTGGCATGGCGTCAAGAACGGCCAAGGCTATACCGAGCAGCGACTCAAAATTATGTTTTTCTTTTTTTATTGATTCCAGCTGTTCCTGCGAAAAATGTCTCAAAGGACCATTATTCACCGCATTTCCTCCTCACTTCGTTTCCTTGCTTAAGCTAACACGGAAGCGGTCTTCCGCAAAATCTCATTGGTAAGGAAGTTGGCTATATGTATTGCCGTTGCCACTCACGCTCTTGACGGACTAAAATTTTCTCGGCATCTTCGGGGTGCGCCATAAGCAACTTCACCGCGCGTTCCATGCGGATCATGTTGGTTCCTGAGCCCTGGGAACCCTTCGCGAGGATAATATCCCCCGCCCGGACATGCTCTGCCATCCACTTCCCCGCCGACTCGGAGTCCACGAATTCCTTTATATTTTCTTTTGACATCCCGGCAATGAGCGCGCCTTCGGTGATCCATTGAGCGCGCTCTCCTACGGTGAGCAAGATATCAATAAAACCCCCGGCAATGTGACCTATCTTTTTGTGTTCTTCTTCGGAATATGGTCCGAGCTCAAGCATGTCGCCGAGAAGCGCAATCTTCCGTTTCCCCTCGACAGCCCTGAGCGTTTCAAGCGCAGCCTCCGCAGCAACTGGTGAAGCATTATAGCTGTCATCAATGATGGTTGAGCCTTCTTTGCCGTTGATGATGCGCATGCGTCCGGCAGGCATTTGGAGTGTTCCCAGTGCGCCCACCATTCGTTCCGCCGATTCCCCTCTCGCAATACCCACCGCTAATGCGGCCAAGATCGCCATGGCTGGCTGTGCACCCAATACACCGCGTAAATCGACCGCGAATTGTTTCCCTTCACAGTCGACCCGAAGCGAAAGGCCGGCGGGTATACGAATGTCATCTTCCTTTTTCTCATAAAATACCTGCGGAAGTTCTCCTTTTACGGTGCAGTCTTTGTCAAAACCAAAGGTAATGATGCGTGATTCCACTGCTCTGCTTTGCTCGCGAATATATGGATCATCGCCGTTCATGACCAGTATACCGTCGGCCTTAAGAGCGCGCACGAGCTCCCACTTTTCTTTACGTACTTCCTCCGGTGAAGAAAAAAGCTCCACGTGCACGGGTTTTTCGGGTAGCCGGGTAATGACCACAATGTCGGGTTTCAGCCAGAAAGCCATTCGCTTGATATCGTTCGGGTGATCGGCGCCGACCTCAAGCACAAGTAATTTTGGATAATTTCCTGAGCTGAATATGCGCCAAAAACCAAGACAAAGATTCTTTGCCCACGACAAGGGATCGCTCCATGCGTTCGCAAGACCAAGGATGGTCAGCGGAACGCCGATTTCACTATTAAAGCTCTTTTCGCTTTTGCGTACTGATGTGGTGTTTTTTAGCAGGTGAAAAACCGCATCTTTGGTTGTCGTCTTTCCGACGCTCCCAGTGATCGCAATAATGAACGGCTTGCGGCGCCAGAGCAACATCCGGGCTTCCCATGTAAGGATCAAAACAACGATATATTTAAAAAATTTCTGCATCATATGCCATATCTCTTTTCTACACTCAAAGTCACCCAAAAACAACCAGGAAGTCAACGCAATAGTGTAACCGCTTTTGCAGCGTCCAGGTCGCGATCAGGCGGTATATGATAATAATTCAGCAAAAACTTCGTGAGGCGGATGAACGGCATGGTGAGCGTGTGCGAAGCAAACGTAGCGCCGTTTTTCGGCTGGTAGGTATACATGAAGATAATGAATTTCGGGTCGTATGCCGGAAAATATCCGAAGAACGTATGGAGGTAGCGGTCATCGTAATAACCGCCGCCGAGTTCGCGCGGACGTGCAAGCTGTGCTGTTCCCGTTTTCGCAGCGATCGAATACTCGGGGATAGCGACCGTTCCGCCAAGGAGCGCCTTGTCGACGACGGTAACAAGCATGCGAGTTATCTCATCCGCGCTTTCCTTTTTCAGTACTTGTTCCTGAGGATTCTGCGTGACTTTCTTTACTCTTCCGGATTCATACCGTATCTCATCGGCAACATGAGGAGTTACCGTCATGCCCCCGTTCGCAAGGGTCGCCAATGCCGCGCTCATATTAATAGGCGTAACCGCAAAACCCTGCCCGAATGAAGCGGTTGCGTATTCAATATCACGTGTTGAGTCCATGTTCGACATAAGACCCTGCCTTTCACCCGGAAGATCGATGCCGGTTTCATCGCCAAGATGAAACTTATTTTCCATATAGTCTGCGAAACGTTCATTGCCCAGTTTCGAAACAACGAATGCCGCTCCGGTATTGAGCGAGTCATTGAGCACACGCTGCATGGGCGTTCCCGGCCCGCGGCCGCGTCCGTCATAGTTACTGAATGTTCTACCGTTCAATGTTACCGAGCCGGTGTCGTTGTATGTGGTACCAGCGGTGACCACGCCCGCATCGAGTCCCGCAGCCATGGTCAACGGTTTTACAATGGAACCCATTTCGCGGACATCCTGAACGACCGGATTTGCATAGTAACCCTGATCTTTTACTTTGCCATACTCATTGAGATCAAACGCAGGACTGACCGCCATCGCATAGATCGCGCCGGTTTTAGGGTCCATGATGACACCGCCCGTCTGATCGGAGTTCCACTTTTCCATGACACCCTGTATTTCTTTCTCGAGATATCCCTGAACGGTCGGTTCGATCGTTAGAACCAAATTTCCCTCATCCTCTGTGCTCCTGTCAAATACCGTCTCACTGAGATTGGTAAAAAGTTCCGCAAAAAAATTCACATAAAGATTTTGGCCTTTACGAAAAAGCGTGTCGTTGTAATACGATTCCAGCCCATACCGCCCCGTCAGTATGTTGTCTTTATACCCGACAAAACCAAGAACGTGCGCGGCAAGCGAACCGCCGGGGTAATAACGCCAAGCCTCGCGGAAGGCCTGCAAACCGGGAATATCGAGATCCTTGATCAGAATAGTTTTGTCTTCAGGAATACGTGTCGCTATCTCCTCATAGGTATCGTCTGTTTTGCCCGCTTTTTCCATGAACGTTTCCCTGTCGATTGGGATGACCGAGGAAAGAGCAAGATACACTTTCTCTTTGTCATCCGGAAGCACGGTGGGGTTAATGGAGATCACGTAACCCTCGTTCACTGTTGCAGCGGTCGTTAATTTTCCGTCCTTCTCTTTGAAATAGATCGTCCCGCGATTGTAAATATTCGGAACGGTCGCTATATATTGTTTTTTTGCTTCCTCTACAAACTCGCTCGAATGGACTATCTGCAAATTATAAAGGCGTCCGATAAAAAGCGCCCCGAAAAGGAGCACGAGGAGAACAATGATACGAAGGCGCATGCGTGCATCTTTCGGCATACGCTAATTTTCGGAAACTTCCTCGCGAAGCGTGAGTACGGTCTCCTCTACCGTATTACTGATATACTTTGGAACAGCAACATCGACAAAACCGCGCGCATGAGCAAGCGTCAGATCGATGTCTCTGTCGAGCAAAGCATATTGCGACTCAAGCGTAGCGACCCGTGCGGTCATGCGCCCGACTTCTCGTTCCGCATCTTTCCGGGCAACAACGGAAACGACCGACATACTTAAAAAATAGACGTAGAGTAAAAGTGCCCCAGCGCCGATCGCAACAAGCGTCCAGAAGATCTTGCGGTCATATTCTTCAAATTGTGCGAACATTGTACTGACCATAAAAATCAATGTATCGAATGAATATATTCACGTACGACAACGTAGCGCGTGTGCATGCGCTCCTTCTTTGTGTTTCCCCAAAACAATGATGGGAAAAATCTCTGGAAATGATGAATGAAAAATGTTGTCATAGTGGTTTGCTCATTTATGCTCTATCTTTTCGACGACGCGTAATTTCGCACTGCGCGCTCTGGGGTTTTCCTTGGTCTCGTTTTCGCTCGGGATGATCGGTTTCTTGGTGACGACAGCGTAGCAATGTTCTTCTTTGCTCAATGTGCGAAAGAGACGCTTGACGAGTCGGTCTTCGACGCTATGAAATGTGATGACCGCGACGCGTCCGCCTGGAGCAAGAAAGGGCAATACTCCGCGTATCCCGCTTTCGATCGCCCCCAGTTCATCGTTCACCGCCATGCGCAGCGCCTGAAATGTTCGCGTGGCAAAGTATGTCCGCCCGTGGTGATACCGGACTGGTGTTGCCTGGTGGATAACCTCCACGAGTTCTCCGGTACGGCGGAACGGACGCACTTTCCTCGCTGCGACGATCTTTTTTGCGATCGAACGATAAAATCGTTCTTCACCGAATCCCCGCAGAATGGCCGCTATACTTTCTTCGCTCCAGTTATTGAGGATGATCTCCGCCGTCACATCAGCTTTCCCGGGCTTTTCTTTGAATGTCATCCACAGCGGTTCATCGCGCTGGAATGAAAATCCTCTTCCCGATTCTTCAAGCTGCGTACTTGAGAGACCAAGATCAAACACGGCTCCGTGTATGCTCTGCACTTTCTTCCGCTTGAGTTCTTCGCCGATATGGCGAAAGTTCGCCACGACGGGAGTAAGCTCGGTCAGTTGCTGCAATTCCCTGATGCATGATTCGGTAAACACGGACGCGTCTTGATCAAATGCGATCAAACGCCCTTTTTTCCCGATCAGCTTGGCGAACGCACGACTGTGTCCCCCTCCGCCAAATGTTGCATCGACGAAAATTCTGCCGGCCTTTGGTGCCAGTGATCCGATGACTTCATGTAAAAGAACACTTCTGTGGGCCATGGCAGTATTCGCTAGAATACTCCGTGCTCGCCCGGCCGAAGCTTTATCGAACGTCTTTTGACGTAAACAAAGCCTGCGAATTGCTTGGTGAAGTACGGAGACGGAACCGCCTTTTGCGTAAGGCGATCGCTCATTCCCGCGGATCGTATATGTTTTTTGCCTTTAGGAAATTTCATTTTTTTATTTAAAAGACTCCTCGCTCGCCCAATTGCTCCGCCATGCGATCCGCCTGGGACACCATCTGCGATTTGTATGATCTCCACACACCCTCATCCCAAACCTCAACGCGGTCATACACGCCCGTCAGCACTACTTTCTCTTTGAGTGCTGCATACTCCTTGAGCGTGTCGGGAATAAGAATGCGTCCGATGCTGTCGATCTCCACTTCGAACGCTCCGGAAAGCATCGCGCGAGAGAACCCGCGATCCTCCGATTTGCCCATGGAAAGTTTTGAGAGTTTCTCCGCAAACGCGTTCCATTCTTTCGTCGGGTAGAGCGAAAGACACTTGTTGAGTCCAAGCGTGATCACCGCCTTCTTTCCGAGTTCCTTACGAAACTTTGCCGGAACAGAAAGCCGCTTCTTATCGTCGAGACCATGAATGTATTCACCGATAAACATGTGCAATTCAGGCCTTCTTCAGAAGTCCTGAGTTTGGCGCACTCTACCGTGAAGAACGCGCCAAGCTCAACCTTCCTGAAACATGAGAGGCGGGACGCAAAAACTTGTCGTTTGCTTTCCCACTTCTTCCCACATGATTACCATTATATCCCACCATCTTCCACTTACCTACCACCGAGTTATCCACAGGGCAGGCCATAATGTCAGGTGCAACAAAAAAGGCTTAATAGTAAATTTGTGAGGCTAATATCATGATAAGGTGGCTCTATTAAGAGCTAGTTGAGTAAATAATTATGACGCAATTTAAAAAAACACAAACCATGCACGATTT
>Ga0209541_10016685_pt1 | contig 10837 bp, 9 predicted proteins | sample RifCSPlowO2_01_FD_184027 | JGI IMG/M metagenome (GOLD analysis project Ga0209541, IMG submission 184027) | Groundwater microbial communities from Rifle, Colorado - Rifle CSP2_plank lowO2_0.1 (SPAdes) (version 2) | ecosystem: Environmental > Aquatic > Deep subsurface > Groundwater | place: Rifle... | reverse complement strand
CGGGTTACCTGAAAGGGCTGTGCAAGGGCTTATAGGTCTCAAGTCTGCATGTGGATGTGCCATCACTATAACTGGAGGAACCGAACCTGGCCACGCAACCCATGGGGTCGGAAGACCAATAGTCGATTTGGCAGATAATGGTCTAACCGCATGGCTGGAATCAAAAAAATTAATCAGAATAACTGGCGTTGTAAAGGGAGCACAGGTTAAAATGCCTAGTGACACAGCAACGATGGTTTACGAACCAACCGGCGGAAACCCTGGCGGAACCTCAACTGGACCACATTGGCACGTAGTTTTCCAATAATATGTCAAAAAAACCTTTAATCATAATAATATCTACGGCCTTAGGAATACTACTCGTTGGTCTTTTGGGATACTACTTTTTAATTCAAGATGGGGGCATTAGTAGCGAAAAAGATCCTACGGGCAAAAACTTTTTTCCTCTCGGCGGTGATGGTGGCCCAACAACACCAGGGGGAGAGCCGACGACACCTGGAGGAGGGCCGGCCAAACCAACAAACTTCACCCAAAAACTACGCCAACTATCGGCAGAGCCAGTAGCTGGGGCCGGAGTTTTGGATGTAAAGGCGGGTACGCTTGTGCGCTACATAGAAAAAGCCACTGGGCACATATTTGAAGTTGAACTATTTTCGCCGAACCGAAGTAGGGTTTCAAATACGACCATACCAGTTGTATACGATGCTGTATGGGGAAACAAAAATGGTGCTCTGGTCGCAAGATACCTGAAAGAAGACAACCAAACTATTGATACATATTCTCTAATAATAAAAGCAACTAGTACAACAACAGACAATACAATCTCTGGAATAGCCTTTCCTTCCGGTATAAGTGACCTGAGTGTTTTTGGGGATAGTGTGTTCTATCTAGTTCGAGGAGAGAGCGGTTCTACTGGATACACGTCAAACTTCTCCCAAGGAAACCGGAAACAGGTCTGGCTATCGCCTATAAACGAACTCCTTTCTCAGTATGTAAACCAAAGAACAGTTGCTTTGACCACCAAACCGGCGTCTGGCGTTCCTGGATTTATGTATTTTGTAGACACAGGAAATGGTAATGTTAAAAAAGTGTTAGGAAATGTACCTGGACTGTCGGCATTGTCCAACGATTTAGGTACCCAACTTGTTGTGTTAAAACAAAGTACCAATGCACTAATGTCGCTGTACGACATAAAAAGCAACACCTACAGTGCACTTACGCCAGCGACGTTCCCAGAAAAATGTGTCTGGAGCAAAAAAGATAGAGACGTTGTTTACTGTGCCGTACCTAGAAGTTCTATAGGTGGTGGAAGTCTGACGGCTTGGTATCAAGGATATGCATCGTTCACTGATGACATATGGCAGTATAATTTAAAAAATAACATCGCTGTGGTTATAGAAAACCTTTCAGAAAATGCTGGGCAATCGATAGATGTCGAGAAGCCCCTCTTATCCGAAAACGAACAGTATCTCATCTTTATGAATAAGATAGATAATACACTTTGGAGTCTGGATCTGACTAAATAATTTTCAATTATCAATTTTGCAATTTTCAATCAATGTCTCAATTTTGAAAATTAATTCATTGAAAATTCAATGAAAATTGAGAACTGAAAATTAAAAATTGTTTTTGTTGCTTATTCCACAAAAACCGCCTTATGGTATTTCTTCCTAATATAAGCTTCTTGGGCAATAGCAAAAATATTACTTGTAATAAGATATAGGGCAACAGCGCTAGAGATAGAGTAGGCGATAAAGGTCATTACTATTGGGAAAAAATACTTCATCTGTACGGCCATAACCTTGGCAAAATCCCCCTTAGCGCCTCCAGGTGTGGAAGGTGGGGAAGATAAACTGATTTGAAAATATGTTGTTATCCCCGCAATAACTGCCAAAATTATGCTTTTCTCTGAAATGTTAATCGTGTGTAAAAAGAACATATTTACGGAAGCCGGAGAGGGTATGAATGAATAAAGCATATCGGTATCTATAACGGGCAGACCAGATTCTATAAATACCTGATAGAGGCCTATCAGGATAGGTAATTGAACTATCAGTATAAAAATCCCAGCAAACGGGTTTATACCTTTTTCTTTATAATACTCCATTATTTTACGCCCCTGTTCTTCTTTGTTGTCTTTGTATTTTTCCTTTATATCAGCAAGACCCTTTTCCGTAGTCTTCATTTGTAATTGCGCCTTGGAAGCCTTGACCGATAACGGTAGGAGAATTATTTTTATGATAATTGTAAAAATGACCACGATCACGCCGGCATCAAAAAACGGTAATTTTTCTATAAGAAAAATAAAACTATTGTAAAAGGGTTGATATATGGTTGTGGTAAAGAATGCAATCATCCCGTTAGAGACAGGAAATCCCTCGAGAATACGAGGCATTTCCGTAGTTTGTGTTTATATAATAATTAATTTGGACCGTATATTTATATCACCTAATCAGAGACACATCAACTGAGTGATCTCTAACGGGATCATTCGACTATATTAACATATTGGAAGCGCGAAGTAACTCTTGTATTTCTTCATTCAAAACCCAAAATGACACCTTGTTCTTCGGTTTTTTAAAAGAAAAGAAATAAAAATACCCGGGTTTGATAATTTTCAAGCCACCGGCTATCGCCGAATATCCCCATCGGCGATATTTGTTTCGATTTACAGCCAAAGGGGAAACTTTCTTAGAAATAGAGAAAGAAAACCTAACCTGATTTTTGTCGTCAGCAATCGGTGCTAAATACAAAGTTAGGTTTGGGGAATTATAACGCTTTCCGTTACGCAATATATAAGGAAAATGCTCTTTTGATATTCGATTTGCTTTAGAGAGCATGAGAAAAAGTTCTAAATTATAAATTTTAAGTTTTAAATGAATGTTTAAATGATTCAATTTTAAAATTTAGATTTGATTTAAAATTTATAAATTAAAATTTAAAATTGTCTATACCGTACTCAGTCGTGCTCGGCCCTTTCTTCGGCGTCGCAGAAGGGTATTTCTACCGGTTTTTGACTTACTTCTAACTAAAAAACCGTGAGATTTGGCTCTTTTTCGTTTTTTTGGCTGGTAGGTTTTTGACATAATATTTTAAGTGTTTGATAAAAATTCTTCTCCACACTTTGTGCACATATTATTAACATATTCCATGATTTTTAACAAGTATGATATTTTCTCTTTACATATATAATATAGCCCATGACGGATAATAAAAAACTTTGGGATAGTGTTCTGGTAGAAATGGAACTAAATCTCTCTAAGCCTAACTTTAACACCTGGTTCAAAGATACAGCTATCATAAAACAGGAAGATGGCGCTGTGTATCTCGGAGTGCCCAACACCTTCGTTCAAGATTGGCTCGGTAGCAAATTTCATAACACCATACTTAAAGCCTTGCGTGTGGCTTCACCTAATGTCCAATCGCTTCATTACGCGATATCCAAAGACAGTGCTGTTGAAAAAATTGAACAACATAAAACGGCACCTATTAACAAAGAATTGCCCATCGCCGATATATATATAAACAAAGACGATAACCTCAATCCTAGATACACATTTGAATCGTTTGTTGTCGGTCCCTTTAACGAGTTTGCTCATGCTGCCAGTCAGGCCATCATCAAAAAACCTGGCATCGTCTACAATCCGTTATTTATATACGGGGGCACCGGCCATGGTAAAACTCACCTCATACAAGCGGTTGGAAATCATATAAAAAACACCAGCAGTAGAAAAGTATTTTACACAACATCGGAAAAGTTTGGTCAGGAATATGTAAACGCCCTTCAACTGAACAAACCGAACTTTTTCAAGGAAAAATACAGGAAATACGATGTTTTAATCATGGACGATATTCAATTTTTCTCCGGAAAGATGAAGATTCAGGAAGAATTATTTCATTTGTTCAATCATTTGTACGAAAACAACAAACAAATAATTTTCTCGTCGGATAAACACCCAGGCCTAATTCAGGACCTGGAAGAAAGACTAAAATCTCGTTTCAGCGCTGGTATGATTGTGGATATACCCACTCCGGACAATGAATCCCGGGCTGCGATAATCAGAACAAAGTCCGGTTCCGCCATCTTCCCGCCATCAAAAGAGATTGTCGATTATCTAGCTTATTCTGTAGTTGGTAATATAAGGGAACTTGAGGGAATTATAAATTCGATTACGTGCCAATCTCAACTCAAAAACAGGGAGGTGACCCTTGCTGAAGTAAAAAATTTGGTAAAAAACAATGCTAAACCTAAAAAACTGGTGTCGACAAAAGAAGTTGTAAAGACCGTTTCGGAGTTTTATAACATAGAAGAACAACTTATATACGACAAAACCAGAAAAAAAGAGATTATAAAACCCAGACAGATAATCATGTACATACTCCGCGAAGACTTCAACATCTCCTATCCGGCTATAGGTGAAAAGTTGGGGGGTCGAGACCACACGACGGTTATGCATTCATGTGAAAAAATTAAAAACGACATGAGGGCGGATGATGGGTTGGTGCAGGAGATAAACCAGTTACGGTCTATCTTTGTGTAAAAGGTTGTGTGTGGTGTGTAGATAGTGTATGTATAAAGTAATGATTGGTTGTGGATTAAAAATTATTGTTTAAAAAAATCAACCATTTATACACAATTACACATAAACAATACACATATTAATTTATAATAATAAGGCTAAAAATAAGGGTTTTTATAAGATATACCACTATAAACACCTATAATAGTAATTAGGTCTTTAAAAAGATAAAATTATATTAATACTATGAATCCCGTTAGAGTTTTACAAATCTTTAAAAAACCACTTCTAGACAATGTGGGGTTTATAGGTATTATTGGTTTAAGTTATTATAATTAAAACTCTAACGGGATGAATATAGAATGTATAAAAGAAAAACTTTCATACGCAGTAGGAAAGGCGGAAAGGGTTACTAGTAAAAATATAACCCTACCTATTTTAAGTTGCGTCTTATTAGAAGCTAAAGATTCTACCTTAATCATAAAAGCCACAAATCTTGATATAGGGATTGAAATTATATTACCCGTAAAAGTAAACAAACCTGGATCTATAGCTGTATCAGGTTCGGTTTTATATAACTTTATATCAAACATAACTAATGATAAAAATATTACACTTGAGGTGGTTGGCGGTAATTTAAAAGTATCCACAAAACATTCAGAATCTTTGATCAAAGCTTTCATTGTGGATGATTTTCCAAATATCCCAAAAATAAAAAATGGAACACCGTTTACATTTAATACTCCAAACTTAATCAAAGGCTTCAAGGCGGTCATTTATAGTTCTTCGGTATCAACAATAAGACCAGTTCTTTCAAGTATTATGCTTGCCTCAGAAGACGATAGTGTTGTTTTTGTGGCCACAGACTCTTTTCGTCTTTCCGAAAAAAGGATTGGAGTAAAAAAACACAAAGAATTCAATCAAATTCTCATACCATTTAAAAATGTTGGCGAGATAATAAGGATACTCGATGATGTAAAAGAAGACGTGAATGTTTTTTTGAGCGAAAACCAAATTGCTTTTTCACACAATGATTTATATATAACATCGCGTGTTATAGACGGCACATTCCCGGACTACAAACAAATTATTCCAAAAGAAACAAAAACGGAGGTTGTGGTTCTGAAGCAGGATATTTTGAGTGGCCTGCGAATATCTAATATTTTTGCAGATAAATTCAGTCAGGTCACATTTCAAATTAACCCCAAAGAAAAAGTGTTTAAAATAACAACCAAAAATATGGATGTTGGTGAAAATGTAAATAATATAGATGCTGTTATAAAAGGGGAGGCGTTATCTATAAGCTTTAACCACAAATACATAATAGACTGTTTTCAGTCTATAGATTCGGACAGCGTTTCCCTCTCTTTCTCCGATACAAATAAACCGATGATAATAAAAGGAGTGGGGGATAAGACTTTTCTCTATCTCGTCATGCCGATGAATAAGTAAAAATCAATTAAATCACCCGATCTGCGTTGTTGCTGTTCAATTTTGTTCGCTCACCGTATTACTATACAGCTCGCGAACAAAATCTCCAGCGCCTAGCATCTGAGGCAATTTAATTGATTCTCTATAGATATTTATACTTTATGTTCAACATCTCCTCATTTCTTCAAAAGTTCTCAAAAGATTTAAATTCCACCGAATTAAATAGAAAACAAATAATTGATATAATAAAAAAACATACACAAATCGAACTATCCTTAGTTGATATTGAAATTAAAGATTATATTATGGAAACAAAGTCATCTCCGGCTGTAAAAAATAAAATCTTTATGTATAAAGAGAAAATTTTGGAGGAAATAAATAGGTCTGTTTCTCAGAAGATTGTTGATATAAGATAACAATTTTAAATTTTAATTTATAAATTTTAAAATTGAATCATTTAGACCCTCATTTAAAACTTAAAATTTATAAATTAAAAATTGTTTATTGGTATCCATTCTGCATTGCCCAGAGTCTTACAGGGTATTCCCACCTATCAAACTGAGGATCATCGGCTGGGTTTATTGGCGAGGTGCTTCTCGGATCATTCTTACTTACCCAGTATAAAATATCGTGTACTCCTCCGGAAATTACTTCCTGTATGCTGTTGTACGGTATATTTGGATCGATAACTGTGTTTTGTGTGATATTTGATATGCCTCCCTGCCATTTACCCCTTAATACCGGCTTCAGGTCATACGAGTCTTCCTTTTGTGGTTTTGTAAATGTCTCAACGGGAACGGTTTTTAAAACTTCATCCATAAAAGCTCTCCACATTGGAGCTACTATAAGCCCCGACACCTTTTTGGCCATGGGGGTATTATCGTTATTTCCGGCCCAAGTTCCAACAACTATACTAGGAGTATATCCGACAATCCAAGCATCTTTATAGTTGTTGGTTGTACCGGTTTTTGCTGCAACATCTCTGCCTGGAAAGTATATGGCCGAGTTCGCTCCATACAAAGGTGTTCTGGCCACATTATCATTCAAGATGTCAGAGATTTTTCTAGCCACCTCCGAATCCAGTACCTGGTTTGGTCTCGGGTTGATTTGTTCCAACATCTTTCCATTCTTATCCTCAACCTTTAATATCGGTGTGTAAGGATTTCTCCATCCTTCGGTTGCAAAAACTCCGTAGGCTGATGTCATATCCAAAAGAGAAACCTCTCCACCTCCGAGAACCAGAGACAGTCCGTATTGGTTTGGATCCCCGGACATCTCAACTCCCATACTCGCGGCTAAATTCATAGAGTCTTGTATTCCGGCAAGGTATAAAGTTTTAACCGAAGGTACATTTATTGACTGGGCCAAGGCTTCCCGTAGAGTCATCGGTCCTCTGAACTTGTCGTCATAGTTTCCGGGGAAATAACATGGGGGAATTATTGTAGTGTCGTCTGGTGTACATACCGATGAAAATTGAGTTGGCAGGTCGAACAGTATCGTTTCTGGGGTGTAGCCTTTTATAAAAGCTTCGGCGTAGACAAAAGGCTTGAAAGTTGACCCTGGTTGTCTGTGGGCGGTGGTTACATTGAACTGACCATCTATTTTTGTATCAAAATAATCACGAGAACCGACCATGGTCAGAATAGCTCCAGTTTTTGGGTCTATGGCCACAAAAGCGTCGTTTGTGCCATTAAAATTTTTCTCGTTTATTTCTGCATACTTCTTCGCTATTTCTTCCGCCTTTGCTTGCAATTCATAATTTAGAGTGGTGGTTACCCGTAACCCTCCTTGTTCCAAGACATCAGTGCCGTATTTTTTTTCCAGATAATCCTTTACGAACATAACAAAATGTGGAGCTTTTATTTTTCCACCGGTCTTTGGTGCGAACTCCACCTTTTCTTTTATTGCCAAATCATATTCTTCCTGTGTAATTCTCTTATCACTCAACATTTCTTTTAACACAACATTTTTTCTTTCCTCCAACTTGTCTTTGTGTGTGCCGTAGGGGGAATAGTAAGTGGGCGCTTGTGGAAGGGCGGCGAGGTATGAGGCTTCTGCAATTGTCACGGCGCTTGATGTGGTGGCAAAGAAGGTTTGGCTGGCCTCCTCCACACCGTAGATGCTTCCTCCATAGGGTATTTCGTTGAGGTACATACCAAATATCACATCTTTTGTCAGAACTTTTTCTATCTTAATAGCTAAAACCAACTCCTTCAGTTTTCTGGTTGGCGTCTTATCTCCGGTCAGTATGGAATTTTTGACCACTTGCTGAGTTATGGTGGAAGCTCCTTGGCTGAAACTAAGTGTGAGTATGTCCACTATTATTGCTCGAATCATAGAGCTTATTTTTATTCCTCCGTGATTATAGAAGTCTTTATCCTCTATGGATAAGGTCGCATCCTTTATGTTTTGGGAAATATTTTCGAAAGGCACTATGGTTCTGTTTGTATTTTGGTAAATATCATAGAGCAAAATCTTACCCGTACCGTCGTATATCTTGGTCGATTGGCTAACCTTGCGCGCTTCTATAGTATCGAGGGAGGGAATCTTGAAAGTGGAAACCCAAATAAGCATGATTCCGGCCAGAAATATACCACAAGCCAGTAGAAATATGACCAGATTTCGAAAACCATGTTTCTTCAGCAGGCCCTTAGACATCGCTCGTATTTTAACACAAATATGATAAAGTGTTAGTATGTTTGGAAAGAAAAAAGAAGAAGTAATTACTGATCAAAGTAAAATCGATGAACTCCTCGCCAGAGGCGTAGAAGAAATTTTCGTTAAAGAACATCTTAGAGAAGCTTTACTGTCTGGTAGACAGTTGCGTATTAAACTTGGGATAGACCCAACTGGGCCAGCTATTCATTTAGGTAGGGCTATTCCGCTTAGAAAACTAAAAGCATTTCAAGACCTTGGGCACAAAATAATACTTATTATAGGTGATTTTACGGCCAAAATTGCCGATCCTTCCGATAAGCTCGAAAAAAGACCGATGCTCACTGACGATGATATTAAAAAGAATCTTAAAGATTATCTAAAACAGATAGGAATGATTATTAATTTATCAGGGGTAGAAATTCGTTATAATGCGGAATGGCTTGAGGAGATGAGTCTAATAGAATTAGGAAAACTCCTAGAGTGTTTCACGGTTCAGCAGATGTCGAAAAGGAGAAATTTTCAGGAAAGAATGGCGCAAAACCAAGAAATTTTTGTTTCAGAATTCATGTATCCAGCTTTCCAAGGCTATGACAGCGTAAAGGTTGAAGCAGATGTCGAAATAGGAGGCTTTGATCAACTGTTCAATTTGAAGGCCGGTCGGACTGTACAAAAAAGATTTAGACAAAAAGAACAAGATATCATGACTTTGTCCATGCTTCCTGGCACGGATGGAAGAAAGATGTCTTCTTTGTGGGGCAATGTGATTTCTCTTCTTGATACTAGTGAAGACATGTTCGGTAAGTTGATGTCTGTAAGTGATGGTTTAATTATTCAGTACTTCACTCTTTGCACGAGTCTTTCTCTAGCTGAAATATTAGACATTGAGAAAAATTTATTATCTGGCGTTAACCCAAAAAAAATAAAAATGGAATTAGCCCACGAAATTGTAAAAATATACCATGGAGAAAAAAGTGCTAGAGAGGCAGAGGAGGCTTTTGAGAACACTTTCTCAAAAGGTGAAGCACCGGAAAATGTTGTTCAAGTGGCCGTGGCAAAAGATACCAACCTCGTAGATATTTTAATGTTGGAACAAATCGTGGTTTCAAAATCCGAATTCAGACGACTGGTTTCCGAAGGGGCCGTAACAAATATGGACGTGGACGAGAAAATTACGGATGCCGATGTAAAAGTGAAGTCGGGTACATATAAGATAGGTAAACGCAGATTCATAAAGATCAATGTTTTATAATTTCCAATTTTTAATTTTGTAATTTTTAAATAATTTCTAATGCATTAATTTTTAAACATTAGACATTAAGATTTGTTTATAAAATTAAAAATTCAAAAATTATAAAATTTACCATAAATCCTTATCGTCAAACTCATCTTCGGGTAGTACCGCATCCTCCTCCTCAGCCAACTCATCAAGCGAATCATCGTCCGCCTTTTTATTTCCGGCGACCAAAGGATCATCTTCTAAATCTTCTTCAGCATCGTCTAGTTTCGGATCCAATTCTTCATCATTCATAACGCAATTTTAAATAAATATATCTTGTAATTTTCTTTCAAAAACCATCTTTCAATTGATTTTCCATATTTGTACCAAATCCTATATATTTTGCAAATAGAGTGACTTGTGGATAAGTATTTTTTTATGTACAGTTACCCCATATGTTTATAGACGAATTAACTCTAAATATCTGGGCTGGAAACGGTGGCGACGGGATTGTTAGTTGGATGCACGAAAAAGGCCTAGACCATGCTGGTCCTGGGGGAGGGGACGGTGGTAGAGGAGGTAATGTCTATCTCAAAGGCGTCCAGGATATAGGTCGGCTTTCGGAGCATCGTTTTGTAAAGGATTTTAAGGCAGAAAACGGCGGTATTGGTATGGGCAACCGTATGCAGGGTAAGTCAGGGAAGGATCTGACAATAGAGTTACCCGTAGGTAGTGTGGTCACAAACACACAGACCGGAGTATTTCTTGAAGTCTTAAATACCGAGTCAGCCTTTTTCTTAAAAGGGGGTTGGGGTGGTTTTGGTAACGACCATTTCAAAAGCTCAAAGAATCAAAGACCAAAAGAATCCACTCCCGGCAAACCGGGTGAAGGAGGGGAGTTTTTTATAGAACTTAAACTCTTGGTTGATGTTGGACTAGTGGGACTTCCAAATGCCGGAAAGTCCAGTTTGCTTAATAGTATAACTTCGGCTAAAGCAAAAGTTGGTTCCTA
>Ga0209541_10016679_pt1 | contig 10839 bp, 14 predicted proteins | sample RifCSPlowO2_01_FD_184027 | JGI IMG/M metagenome (GOLD analysis project Ga0209541, IMG submission 184027) | Groundwater microbial communities from Rifle, Colorado - Rifle CSP2_plank lowO2_0.1 (SPAdes) (version 2) | ecosystem: Environmental > Aquatic > Deep subsurface > Groundwater | place... | reverse complement strand
TAAGAATAAGTTGGGTGTGATAGGAAACGGGTTAGTTGTCGATCCAAAAGTTCTGCTCAACGAAATAAAAAATCTTGACAAGAACAAGATAAAAATCACTCCGGACAATCTGGCTGTCAGTGAAAATGCACATGTCATATTGCCGCACCATATTGAAGAAGATAAAAAAATTGGAGGCAAAATTGGAACAACGGCAAGAGGCATAGGCCCGGCATACACAGACAAAGCCGCAAGAATAGGCCTGAAAATGTACGAGTTTGTCGATGAAGCTTTATTTAAAAAAAGATTTGGCTCAGAAGAATTTTACCCGCAATATAAGGAATATGCGCAGGCATTGAAGCCGTTTGTAACAGACACTGCGGCAGTGATGAACAATGCATTAGACAAAAATTACAAGATTCTTTTTGAAGGCGCTCAGGGAACTTTGCTGGATGTTGATTTTGGCACTTATCCTTTTGTCACATCCTCAAGTGCAACTGCCGGCGGCGTCTGCACCGGGCTGGGCATTTCGCCAAAAAAGGTGCAGAGCGTTTTGGGAGTCTGCAAAGCCTACAAGACAAGAGTCGGCTCAGGCCCGTTCCCGACAGAAATAACTGGAGCAACAGGAGAAAAAATACAGAAGATTGGAAAAGAGTTCGGCTCAACAACAGGCAGGCAGAGAAGGGTTGGGTGGTTTGATGCCCTGATTGGGAAGTATGCGGTAATGGTTAATGGAATTGATTCAATCGCACTAACAAAGCTCGATGTTTTGACAACAGTTGAAAAAATAAAGATCTGTGTTGCTTACAAGTACAAGGGAACCATCATCAAGAATTTCACAACTAACATGAAAATACTGCAGAACTGCCAGCCCGTTTATGAGGAGCTTGACGGATGGTGGGATGACCTAACAAAAATCAAGGCTTATGACCAATTGCCTAATAATGCCAAAAAGTATTTGAGAAGAATAGAGGAACTGATTAAAGTCCCAATTTCAATAGTCTCCGTCGGCCCGAAAAGGGAGCAGACGATTGTTGCAAGAAGTGAGTTTTTGTTTTAGGAATAGAAATTAATTTTCAACAATAATCTCTTCCTTATTTGCTTTTTCCAAAGCTTCCGCAATAAGGGTTTTTTCAAGTTCAATAATCTTCTGTGTTACGGGATTTTTAGAATTTAGTGTATAAAGTTTTGTTTTTCCAAAGCTCCTTGTGGTTTTCACAATTCCATGTCTCTCTAACTCCGCCCAGTAGTTGAATAATGATGCTCTGGAAATTTCAGCACCCTTAGCAATGTCTGTTTTGCTGAAATCCATTCCCTTGTTGTCCAGTAAAAAGTCAACTATCTTGAATAAAGGAATTTCCCCTGTTAGGTTTAACAATAATGAAGTTTCCATTGTATTTCTTTGGAGAAGAAAAGTATATAAATGTTGCTGTTCAAAGTCTATTTTGGTGGACTTATTTATGTGGACAGATTCACAAATAAAAGGGAAGATACTGCACAAATTGACTCGTAAAGGGAAATTTGAGCATAGCCACACTGCTTTGGAAAATCTAGCGAAAAGTTTTCCACCTGAAATGAAAGGGAGAGCAAAAGAAATGTCAGAAGAGTTGCTTAGGGAAGGCATTTTGCATTTGAAGAAAACCGGTTATGGAAAGCAGGTTTCAATTAATGTTGAGAAGAAAGAAGAGATAATAAATTATATTGATGAGTTTTTGAGGATGGAATGAAATGGAGTTTTGGAAAAAATTAAAGTATTGGCAGAAAGGCGGAATAATTGGAGCAATATTGTACTCGGTTAGTTTTCAAATAATTTGGATGTTTTTAGATTATATGCCAAAACAGGGGGTTTACCAAATAACCATTCCTTTCGTTCCTTTGCTCATTGGTATTTTGATATTATGCGGTGAATCTCATTTTTCTGGAATACTTCCAAGTTTTCTATGTGATAGTAAAATCGCTGAAGCTGGGGTTATGATATTTGTTTCTCTGATTATGGGATTCTTATTTGGAACAGTTATTGGCCTGACAATAGGAAAATTCAAAAATCAGAAAAAATTATAAATAAAAATTTATATAAAAATAGTTAAACCTTCTCCACAACCAGCTTCCCCTTCTCAACCTTGAGGACAACCTCATCCTTCTCCCCGAACTTGGAAATGTCAGTCACTATCTTTGGCAATAGAATCCTTGCGGCCCTGAAATCAAGGTTTGTTATTATCTGCTGGGCCATCTCGCCGCTCAACCCCAAATCCTCGAAAATCCTTTGGGTTGCTTCATCTCTGTCCCTTGCAGAGAATATCTCTGATTTCTCGAAAAGGTATTTTGCAATCTTGTCTGCAACATTAATAGAAGTTGCTTTGGTTATCCCCTGCAGCCCTGGGCTTAAATTGACTTCGATAACCAGGGGACCTTTCGCGCTTTCGAGCATGTCAACTGCGCAGATATCCGCCCCTATGGATATGGAAGTGTCAATTGCAATCCTTTTTGTCCTTTCGTCCAGGACGCATGCCTCTCCTGTGCCGCCCGCATGTATGTTTGCCCTCAGCTCGCCTTTCACAGCTTTCCTTTTCATGGAAGCGACAACCTTGTCCCCGACTACAAATGCCCTCACGTCAACCCCCCCTGTCTCTATGTATTCCTGAATCAAAAACGGCTGCTTCAGGGCGAACAAAGCATCAAGCATTGACGATGCCGCGGCGTAGCTCTCCGCAAACATCACTCCCTTGCCCTGGGTGCCATGCGGGAACTTGAGGACAATGGGGTAAGCTACCTCGTTCAGAATTTTTTTCGCAGCCTTTGCCGAGGAGGCAAGATACGTCATGGGCATCGGGATGTTAAAATGCTGCAGGGCTAGGTGCGTCAACAGCTTGTCATGCCCCAAAGTAAATGTCTCGGCCTTGATAGGCATGTAGGAAGACCTGTACAAGGTCCTCGTGACGGCTCTTAGCAATGTGGAGTACCTGAAAGAGCCCCTTGCATAAATGCAGCTGTATTGCGGCAAAGATTTTCCTTGGTATAAAACGTCAAGCTTGCCAACACCAAGGTTGACCTCGACATCCCTCAGGTCTATTCCCTCAACAGAATCGAAGTAGCTCTTCATGGCTTCCATTGCCCACAAGGAGCTTTTGCTTCCCAATGACATCACTGCTGCTTTCATCTTCAATCACTTACTCGGGTCAATCAAAAATCCGTCCTTTAAAATATTCTGTCCAATTAAAATCCTGTATTTCATATGAGCTCTGTCTGCAAGAGTAAATTCAGATTTTATTTTTTTTCCTGCAAGCTCTATTGTGGCTTCGATTATCGGGCGTAATTTGGAGCCATGCGCTGATTTGACAAGTTTAGACTTTATTACGGGTCCTAATTTCAGTTCTGCAGCAAGGTTTGTGTCAATTGAGCTTTTTGTTGCGCCTGTGTCGATTTTAGAAGTCACATTCTTCTTTGTGCCATTGCAGTGAATGTTCACCTTCTCGGTAAGGCCTATGATGATTCTGCCATCTACAATCCTGTATCTCCCCATACAAATGGCTAGAATAAAATGATTTATTAATCTATTGGTTTATAACGCTATTCCTCAAGAATCAGCTGTGCCTTTTTAACTCCTTCAGTCCTTTTAATCCTTTTTAACAATTTGTTTATTCTTTCCACCTTTCCCTTTACTGCAATCCATTCCAGGCAAGTGTGATGGTCCAGATAGGTGCGCATCGAGCTTACAATCTGGCAATGATAGTCATGCTGAAGATTTGACACGTTCTTTCCATAATGCCCGATTCTTTGGTCATAGACGACTTTTATTGTGCCTGTAACCCCGTCATGATGCTTATGAAACAGCCTGTCCCTTATCACGTCATTAATCGCCTCCGACCTGTTCCTGTACCCCTTCTCTTTAATGAACTTGTCAAATGACCTCAATAGCTTAGGCTCAAAAGATATCCCGGTCCTTACAACCTTGTCCATAAGGAAATTGAAAACTCGAAAGTTTAAATATTTTTCGTAACACGCTTATAAAAAACGTAATATTTAAATAAATAGTTAGTTTACCCAGCCATATGATTGAACTGATTTCATTTATGCTTCTCGCGCTTGTGCTGGGATTCAAGCACAGCTATGACTCTGACCACCTGATTGCAGTTTCAAATATATTAAGGAAAGCTGATTCAGTTAAGTCATCAGCTAAGGTCGGCTTTAGCTGGGCACTTGGGCACATGCTTACAGCAACAATAATAACAATCATTCTTTTTATTTTTAAAGAATCGTTTTTGAATAATGTTTTGCCGCACTTTGAAAGATTCGTTGGAATAATGCTGATCCTATTGGGACTGGTAAGCCTGAAAGAATTGTTCAGTTTTCATTCGCACAGGCATAATGGAATAGTCCATTCACATTCCCACATCCATCTTAAAAAAAATAATCATTCCCATGCGCACATTTTTGGAATAGGAATAATCCAAGGATTAGCCAGCAACGACGAGCTTTTAATATTATTCACGGCATCATTTGCTGTAACATCCTTGGGCGCCCTTTTGGCAGGATTAACTATCTTTAGCCTGGGGGTTGTTTTAGGCATGATTTTTTTTGTCATGCTTTTTTCATATCCATTAATAAAAGCCAATAGCGAAAAAATCTACAATGCCATGTCATTCGGGACCGGCTCAATCGGAGTTTTGTACGGGGCATTAATGCTATCTGCAATTGTCTGAAAATGGAAGAAACTACAGCACAAAAATTTGAAGATTTGAAAAATGGAATAAAAAAGCTTGATAGCGCAATAGTTGCTTTTTCCGGCGGAGTTGACAGCGCCTTGGTTTTGAAAGCTGCATACGATTCGCTTGGAGACAAAGTCATAGCAGTGACAGCAGACAGCCCTTCATTGCCGAGAAGAGAGCTTGAAGAGGCAAAAAAGATTGCCGAAGAAATCGGGGCAAGGCACATAGTTATCCATACAAAAGAAACTGAAAACCCGGATTACCTGAAAAATCCGAATAACCGGTGCTATTACTGCAAAACAGAGCTGTACTCAAAATTAAAAGAAATCTCAAAAGAGCTCGGGATAAAAAACATACTGAATGGGACAAATTTGGATGATTTGGGTGATTACAGGCCCGGATTGAGGGCTGCCGACGAGCATGATGTAGCCAGCCCGTTGAAAGACGCAAAAATAACCAAGGACGAAGCAAGGCGATTGGCAAAGCACCTTGGCCTTAGGTGGTGGGACAAGCCGTCAAGCCCCTGTTTATCATCAAGAGTTCCCTATGGGCACGAAATCACATTTAAAAAATTAAAAATGATTGAAGAAGCAGAAAATTTCCTCAAGGATTTCGGAATAATGGACTTGAGAGTAAGGCATTTCGGCAAAACTGCAAGGATAGAAGTCAATGAAAACGATAAGCCAATAATCAATGGCAACCTTTATTCAATAATCGAAAAATTCAATGAAATCGGATTTGATGAGATAGCCATATCCAATTTCAAGAGCGGGAACCTTAACCTTTTGATTCAAAATGCATGAGAATAAAATAAAGAAAATAATGGATGATGTAAAAAATAACAAGCTCCGGGTAGGCGACGCAATTAAAAAATTGAAATTCCTCCCATTCGAGGATTTGGCATATGCAAAAATTGACCACCATCGCGCATTAAGAAAGGGATTCCCTGAAGTGGTTTTCTGCCAGAGCAAGACGACAAATCAGGTTGTTGAAATAGTAAAAAGACTATCCAGAGACAACAGCACAGTCCTTGCAACAAGAGCAACTAAAGAGATGTCCGAAGCCGTTAAAAATCAGGTCAAAAACTCGCAATACAATGAAAAATCAAAAACTATCACAATAAACAAGGCCCAAAAAAATAAATTAAAGAAAGGAAAAATTCTGGTCATCAGCGCGGGCACCTCTGACATTTCTGTCGCGGAAGAAGCTGCTGTTGCTGCTGAAGCGATGGGCAATCATGTTGAAAGACTGTACGATGTCGGAGTTGCAGGGCTGCACAGGCTGCTAGGCAACAAAGATGCGATTGAAGATGCAAATGTCTTGGTTGTTGTTGCAGGAATGGACGGAGTTCTGCCAAGCGTAGTTTCAGGAGTTTTCGGGAAGCCGATAATTGCAGTCCCGACTTCAGTTGGCTATGGCGCAAGTTTTAAAGGAATTGCTCCATTATTGACAATGCTGAATTCGTGCTCTCCCGGGGTTGTTGTGGTGAATATTGATAATGGATTTGGGGCTGGATATTTTGCAAGCATGATAAACAAGTGATTTTTATGAAAGTTGTATATTTTGACTGCTTTTCCGGAATAAGCGGGGACATGATAATAGGCGCATTGTTAGACTTAGGATTGGATTTTAAGTTTTTGGAAAAGGAATTGAAGAAATTAAATTTAAAGAATTATAAAATTGAGGCAAGGAGAGTGATGAAAAGCGGCATTTCCGCAACAAAATTTGACGTAATTGAATTGCATGCAAATAAAGCAAAGTATCATCAAGAAGAGCGAAACATTAACGAAATCAATTCAATCATTAATAAATCAAAATTAGACAAAAATATAAGAAATGCAATAAAAAAAATATTTTATAAAATTGCTGCCGCAGAGGCAAAAGTCCACAAAACTTCAATAAACAAAGTCCATTTTCACGAGATTGGGGCTATTGATACAATAATCGATGTTGCCGGCGCAGTAATAGGATTTGAAAAATTAGGAATAAAAAAAATTTACTGCTCAAAATTGAATATTGGAACTGGATTTGTTGAATTCTCGCATGGAAAATGGCCAGTGCCTGCTCCCGCAACTGCTTTAATCCTAAAAGGCGTTCCAATCTATCATAACAACATAAAATCTGAACTGGTGACGCCGACTGGAGCTGCAATAATCACAGCATTGGCTGCTAAATTCGGCGAAATGCCGGCAATGAAGCTGGAAAAGATTGGCTATGGCTCAGGAACTAAGAATTTGGAGCAGCCAAATGTCTTGAGAGTATTTTACGGAGAATCAGAGTCAGATATTGAAAATTTTGACGACAAAATAATGGTAATGGAAACAAATATTGACAATATGAATCCAGAGATTTTTCCCTATGTGATTGAAAGGCTGATTAAAAGCGGCGCTTTGGACGCTTATTCAATGCCGATTAATATGAAAAAAAGCAGAATCGGGATAAAAATTACAGTTTTGTGCGATAAAAATAATATTGATAAATTATCAAAAATAATTTTTGAAGAAACAACAACGCTTGGGATAAGGATATTTCCTGCCGGAAGGAAGAAATTAGAGAAAGAAATAAAAATAATAAATACAAAATATGGAAAAATAAGGGTAAAGATTTCTAAACTGAATGGCAAAACAAAAAACATAACTCCTGAATATGAAGATTGTGCTAAGATTACAAGGAAATATAAAATTCCGTTGAGGAAGGTTTATGAATTGTTGAAATCAGAAAATTAACTTGCTAATAGTAAAAATTAAAGAAATTAACCGAAATCTTAATATATCGAGGAATTTTTTAGGGTAAAATGGCGGAAGGGTTATACGTTTCGAGAAGATACTTTCTAACAACAAGCGGTTTAGCATTAGCTGGAGCAGTAATGCCGGCTCCACTTGAAGTTTTAGCGCAATCACCGCAGCAGCAGGCAAGAACTTATGATGTTGAATTTCTCCTTGTTGACAAAGGTTATGGAGATATACAAAAAGCCTTAAGAGGAAAGCAAGTATCTGACGAAATCCGCCCGCCGGGAATCCCTTCTAGAGGAACTGTTGAAGAGATCAAGGCAAAGTATAGGGAATTAACTGTTGCAGGCTTTATACCGGATACGCGCTCCTTAGACCAAAGTCTTGAGAATCTTGCTTCACGATTGTCATCAGACCCAAACTTTCTGAATGGAAATCTCACCTTCAACAGATATGCTGTGAGACAAGAAAAGGGTTTTTTTCTCTTGAATTATAAAAAGGAAGGTTCGATGGATGGGGTGATCCCTTTATCTCTCTTGAGTTAATTTGCAAACTGAATGGAGACCCTTCAAATGGCCTGCAAGTTGTTGATTTAGGAGAATACAGTATTAGTGGTTTTACCGGAAAATATATGGAGAGCAAATATCTTCAAAGATTTGGGAATTATGAAAGTGAAACTTTTTCAGGCAGTGATGAAAATGCCCACGATGTCTTCGCCGCGCAAAAAACAGTTATTCTTGAACCAAAAAATAAAGAGGACGAAGCAATAATTCCGGCCATAGATGTTACGGGAATAAGAAATAAATTGCTTAATGCCCTAAAAAACCAGATTCTGAGATTTGATAATGAGTGGAATCCAATTAAGCCAAGGTAATAACTCAAACTCCCTCAAACATTTTTGCAATTTTCTCAACCAAGCAGCCATTTCCACAGAGGAATGAACTTAATCTTTTTACCGTCTAATTTTTCTTCCCCCTCATAGTCTTTACTGATTACAAGCAGATTATTGCATTTTAGCTCCTTGCTGGCTTTTAGCAGCGCCTTAGTTTCTCTTTTTTTTGTATTTAAATTCTCCACATCATAACAAACTTGAACTAATTGCTTGATCTTTATGCCTTCCTTTACAGCAAAATCCACTTCTTCGTGCTGAATATTTTTCCAGTAAAAAACATTAACAGAGGGATTAGCAAAAGCCATGTTTTTTAGTTTTAAAAAGACAGCATTCTCATACATCTTGCCAAAGTCCTTGCTGAATTTCAGCCCGACACTGTTAAAAACCCCATTGTCGATACAATAAATCTTTTTCGGATTCTTCAATTGGTCCTTAATCTTATAGGAAAAAAGAAGATTGTCAAAAAACATAAAGGAGTTTTTTATCAGCCTGAAATAATTCTCAAGCGTAGGGACAGAAACCTTTAGACCCCTTGACTTAAAATAGTTTGCCATTTTATTAAAGCTAAGCAGGGATGTAACATTCCCAGCTAGATAATAAGCAAACTCCTCCAGAATACCCTCTTTTCTTATATTTCTGCTTAAAATGTCTCTAGAAAGAATATCATTAAACAGCTGGCTAAGCATTTGCTCCTTATTTTCTGAAAGGACAACTTCCGGAAAGCCGCCAAAATACAGATATTCTTCGAGATATTTTTTAATATTGGCCCTGTCTTTTTCAGTTAAGACTTTTCCAGTCTTATACTGCTTAAAATTCAGGAATTCCTTGAAAGAAAGAGGCATCAAGGTTCTTGATAAGTGCCTTCCAGTTAGCAAGGCTCCATATTCTTTGCTTAATAATGCAGCATTTGAGCCGGAAACAAAAATCTTTATTTTCCCCTTGAACTCATCATAAATACTCCTTACAAACTTCTCCCAGCCCGCTATTCTTTGGACTTCGTCTAAAAACAGGTAAACTTTTCCTCTCTCAAAGAGCTTTTCAGAGTGGATAAACTCAACAATCTCATTAAAGTATTCCTGCCTTAATGGGAAAAGTTTCCTGCTTTCAAAGTTTATATAAATCGTAGATTTTTTATCAGCCTTCCTTAAAAGGTCTTTAATCTCGCTAAACATCAGAAAAGTCTTTCCGCACCTTCTGATTCCAACTATATCAATTATCAAATCACTTGAGCCTATGCCAATTTCTCTTGTGACTATCTCTGGCAGGTCTTCTTGCCAATATTCATATATGGCTTCTTTAATCATTTTAATTATAGTTTACAATATTCGTTAATTTTGTTAAGTATATTTTACAATATTTAAATGTTTCTATTGACAGGCTGGGATCGAATGCTTAACTAAATCATAGTAAAAAATCATAAATTTGACCGAAATATTAATATAAAAGCTGTTAATTTATTGTAAAAAATGGCAAATGATTCTTATCAGCAGCCAAGTAGAAGACAATTTCTAACAACAAGCGGCTTAGCATTAGCTGGAGCATTAATGCCTGCTCCATTTCAAGTTCTAGCGCAACAGACAGATCCAAAATATTCTGTTAAGTTTCAATTACTGAACCATAGTGATATTGAGCTTCAAAGACAACTTAATGTACCTCCGTGGCACTTTGATCCTAGGGGAGTCCCATATACAGCAACAGCTGAAGCTATGAGGGAAATATTCCAAACATGGCAAGACAGAGGTCTTATTCCGGATTTAAGCCGCTTGGACACAACTTTGGAAGAAATTGCAAATCAATTGAAAAGTGATCCGGATTTGCTACACCGTACATTTGACAACAGAGAGCTTCAACTAATACAAAGTGGAGTGGATACTTTATATAGGATGGTCTACGAAAGAACTTTACCCGAAGTTTCACATCCACTTAGAATTGAATTTGCTGGTGTTTTAAAAGAAGGGCCTTCTCTTGAGCCAATTTTATTAACAGGTTATTCTGTAAAACATGTTGGCCAGCAAGCTACTTATGAGAGAAAAGGAGATTTAACAAGCGAAGTGTGGGATTTTACTCCACATGGAAGTGGAGATGGGTATCGGGGATTTAAAATTGTGCCAAAGAATGATGAAAATGAGTACACTGCTCCTTTAAATGAATTTACTATACCCCGGGTAGATGTGACAACAATCAGAAGAGAACTTCTTGAAGGGCTTAGAAACCAAAATTTGAGATATCGAAGTGGTTTGCGTCCGATAGTGCCAAAATAAAAATTTTGCCAAAATAAAAATTTGTTTAAATTTTCTCAAACATCCCAGCAACCTTCTCCTTCCCAATCGCAAGAATGAAAGGCGCCAGTTTCGGGCCTCGCTCCCTGTTAAGCAGGACCATATAGGCCGCCTTAAACAAATCCGGGGGGTTCATCTGCACCTCTTCCTTTGAAATCCTGTAGAATTCATTGAACAGCGTCTGCTCTGTCCATTTGTACGCCATAAGCCTTGAAGCCAGGATATGCAATGCTTTTTTCTGCTGTTCCGGCAGG